>Ga0209611_10005817_pt1 | contig 20484 bp, 26 predicted proteins | sample S1TSphgellanicum_3_FD_187693 | JGI IMG/M metagenome (GOLD analysis project Ga0209611, IMG submission 187693) | Host-associated microbial communities from peat moss isolated from Minnesota, USA - S1T2_Fc - Sphagnum magellanicum MG (SPAdes) (version 2) | ecosystem: Host-associated > Plants > Peat...
TTTTTTTTTTTTTTAGGGTAAAACAAAAACAATACTTATTATGAAGGTGCATTCACACTTGGTGTTAGGGTTCTCTAGTGTTGAGTCCCTTAACACCATGCTAGTCATTTAGGATTTACACCTACTTACCATGAACATTTGATGTTAACATTCACTTAACATTAAGCTAATCACCCATTTAACATTAAGTGCCACCTAGGATGCCACCTAGATTTTCATTTAACAATTGACTTAACATCAAGTGTGAATGCACCATAATGACAATGGTTACCACCGAGGAACAAGAAACCCAAAGAGGAAGGGTTTACCTTGGGGCTATAGAGGTGATGGACAAGAGTGGAGAGAGCACATGAAACTCTTGCCCTTATCACAACAATAAAACATTGTGTGAAGAGTAGTCGTAGAAGGTACATAACAATCCAAAGTTCAAAACCCTTCTTCTTCTTCTTCTTTCTTCTTCTTCTTTTGTTGTTGTGTGTGAGTGATGGATGGGGTCTCTCATATTGTAAGTAACTATCGAAAGCAAAGCAAACGATTGCATGATTATTGATGGAGTGCTCATTGCTCGTAGTATTATTATTGATTGATTGATTGATTGATTACTCATATAGAGCCCACCCGACCCACTCTTGACAAGCAAGCAAACTATATACTAGGTGAAGAAGATGCTCTTATTTATGATTGCCAGTAGAGGGAGTTGGCTTGGACTCTTTCTCTCTTCTTTTCTTCATTGCACATGTGCTTGTTGTCTCTAGTGCACAATCCACACAATCAGAAAAGAAACATGGTTTATGTGGTGATCCTATAATACCCACAACTTGCAACATGTATTGCAAATGGTATTATATATGGGTTAATTAATATACCTTATTATTCAGTTGTGAATGGAACCATAACTGAGTTACCAAGGATCGACCATGGTTAACCTATTCTTTCGACCCACTTACCCAACCTTTTACCTAGGTTACAATTATTCATATACGTGATAAATAAGTAAGTGGGTATCAAAGGTCAATATGTGGAGAATTTTTAAGTAGTTACTATGTATGTATGTAGGTAGTAGGTAAGCAATCGAAGCATTCCATGACTACGGGGTAATAGATAGATGCATGCCTATGGTTAGTACATAGCTAACCACCACTATGGTTAGCTAGGTGACTCAAATAGACGAACAATAACTCATATCACCAAAAATTTACAAAAGAAATTCTCTTCATAGCTAGAAAGCTGAAGCACCTCAACTAATGTGTTTGGAACACAAATTCATCCTCATTTGTATTATATCTACTCATGCTTCCATTTTGGACTTTCACATAATTCATCATAATAGATGATGATGAAGAAGAAGAAGAAGAAGCCCAACAAAGAGATGGAAAATCTAATAAGTTTGCAAATTTCAAATCTTCAAACTAGTTACATGCACCCAAGAGAAAGTTAGGTCTAGAGTCCGAGATAGGTAGTGATTTAAAATAAAATCTCTGATTTGCCAAAATCCAAAAAACCATTAAAAAAAAGTTTTAGGAAAAAAGTGGCCAATTTTTGGATATCACAAAATTGGAAAAATAAATAAATAAATAATATGAAGCTCAAAGTCCTAGACTCTTAGTTTTGGGAAGGGGGGAAAAAAAAGGGGAAAAAAAAAAGAGAAAAAATTGCACTAATAAGTCTAGCCACATTATTCAATCAAAGAATGAATAAAAATCCCAGTCCATGGGAAGAATTTGAAGAAGGGGATCTGATGAGTTGAACATGGGGTACAGAAGTTTTGAACAAGAATCTTTCTGACACTAGAGGGAAGAAGAAGAAGAAGAATCTCGAAGAAGAATTTTGAAGAAGAAGAATCTGAATTATTGGGTATGTCATGGGGGAGTTCTAAGTTTGGAAGATCGAGAATGCATGGGTTGGGGAGGAGTTTTTGATGAAGAAGAAGGAAGAAGAATTTGAGAGTCCTGGGTGGTGGGGAGGAGTTTTAAAGAAGAATCTTGAATCTAGTGCATGCATGCATGGGTGGGGAGGAGTGAAGAAGAAGAAGAAGAGGAAGATTCTGATGAGACAACTCCTGGGTGGTGGGTGGCAACACATGGAGGAGTTTTGAATACTCTTTCAAGAAGAGTGCATGGGAGGAAGCAATTTTGATGAGTTGGGGACAACATGCAGCAAGCAAGCAAGCAAGCATGCAGGAGAGATGGCGATCAGGAGGAGCTTTGAACAATGAAACATCCAACATGCAGGGGGAGACACAGAAACTGTATGGTGTGATATTCTTCTTGCAAGCAAGCGAGTAAATGGTGTAGCTATGGTGGATAAAAATCTGGCCAAGGCTTGACATGCAAAAGGTTGCAAGAAATGTGTAGCAGAGTGGCTCGCAGGAGAGCTCTAGTGATGGTTGCATGGTAAGCCATTTGGCGATCTCTGCTAGGTGGCCACCGCCATTGAAGCTGTAGGTTGTATGTATGTATGTACGCGGAGGAGAAGACAAGATCGCAATGCGAGACAGACAGACAGACACAGACAGAGAGAGGGAGGAGGATGCTGGAGGATTCTTGAGTTGAGAATTGTATCGGCCGCGGAGAAGACTCAAGTGGGGGAAAGAGATGGCCGATTGCAGGAGATCACAGGATTCTACTCTAGTCGCTCAAATGCGGCACCAGGAGCAGCAGCGACAGCGGCGTGGTTCTACCAGGACGAGCAGTGTAAGAAGAGACAAGGACGAGGACCTTAGCTTATTCCAAGAAATGCGCAAGCTTCGTGACCCGGCAACCCACATCCTGCATCTGGAACCTGAGGGTGGTGAGGACTCTACCTCTGTTCGGACATCTCTCTTGGTTTCTCTGAAAGAGAAGAAGAAGAAGAAGAAGAAGAATACAGGAGGGAGGAAGGGATTGACGTATTTTTCTCTTTTGCTTTGCTTTTTGTTTTCTTGGGTGGCAGCTGCAACAAATCTAGGAGCTCTTCTTCTTTCTGATCCGGTTGCAGTAGCACCCATTCAAAGGAAGGCCGTGCAGCCAGGAGCAGCAGCAGACTTGCTCAACTGTGATGCAGAAGGCAAGAATGACTACGATTGGTATGTTTGCCTTTTTCCCTAAGACTCCATCCACAGATGATGGGATCACATTGGGTTCTCATCTTTTCAGGCAAGGGAGGAAGAGGGAGGGGGTTCATGGTTGGTTGCCTTGCAGCATGCTTCTCAAAGAAGAACACCCATAGGAAAATTTGTGCTTGGAATTTTTTTTCTCCTGAGAGCTCAATGTGTTCCAATTTCAGATGGACAAACTAAGTGCAAGAATCATGGGAAAAAATTATTCTGGTATTGAAATGTGTGGCATGCAGGCTCTTGACACCGCCAGGCACCCCATTGTTTCCATCTCGTGATTTGGATTCACATGCAGCATACAGTTTTTCCCTAGGACAGCAGCAAGCACATCTTCTCAGGAACAGTTCAGTTCCTGCTGCCATCAAGACCTGCCAGGTTTGGTTTGTTACATGCCTCACTCAAGTAGACTAGATTCTTCGTTCAAGCAATGTGAGTGTTTTTTGTTTCCCTTTTGCACTTGTTGTTGACAATTATGCTTGATGAAGGGGTGGTACTTTTGTATGTGCAAGAGTCATCTCTCTCCTTGAAGATGAGAATAGAATATATTTGTGGTGGTTGCAGATGGCTAGCAACAATCATCATGCAGACACCCCATCTCCATTGAAGTTGGTGTGGAGCAGCAATCCAAGCCCTACTCAAAGGTCCAGCACACCTCTGAATGGCTGTAGCAACTCTGCACAACCTCGAGGAGGTACTCCAACTTCTTCATGGAGAGCTAACTCTGTCAGACCTTCAACTCCAACAAGATCCTCAACTTCAGCATCAAAGTTGACACAACAGCAGCCATCATCAACCCCAACACGACAGTCCAGCTCCATTACATCCACAGATACTAGACCCTCCTCTACCACTGCTCATTCAAACCGGCCCTCTACTCCAACAAATCAACCCTCAACCCCAACACGACAATCCTCCATTACATCCACAGGAAGGCTCTCAAACTGGCCCTCCACTCTAACAAATCGGTCTTCAACTCCAACACGACAGTCCTCCTCCTCCTCCATTACATCAACAGGAAGGTCCTTTCCTGCCAATTCAAACTGGCCCTCCAGTTCAGGAAATATTCAACCTTCAACTCCACCAGCACCAGCAGCAGGCAGGCTCTCGACACCCACTCTGCACCGCTCAAGCTCCAGCTCCAGTAGCACCGAACCTTTTAGCACTCCCATGACCTGCAGGAACCCTTCTCCCATTAGAAGTAAAGTTGCAAGCTCAGGAGTTGCAAGGGGGATGTCGCCTAAGAGGTCACAATACCAGGGAAGCTCACCTACAAGCAGAAGAAGCGCCCCAGTGTCCTCAACGAGCTGGGCTTCATCACCACAGGCACATCCAGTCATAACACCTGATGGCTTCTTGTCTTCAGATATTCCCCAAAATGTACGAACTAGATCTGCACACCCATCTCCTGCTCATCGCAGACAGACAGTTCATAGCACAGGTACAAGTCAAATGCCTGATGGGCTGCGTCACCCCTCACACTGGCCATCTTCACTGAATTTGGCCAGAAGTGACAGCTCTACTAGTCACAGACAAGATCACATCCGTGCACATTCAGGATGGGTGTCATTGGATGATGATACCAGCTATGAAGTCTCTTCGCAATCAGCATTGTCGAGTAAGGGGCTTACACTAGAGCGAGGAGTAAGGTATGGGCAGCAGCAATCTTCAGCTCGAAATGAAGACTGGCAATCACCCTCCCATAGAATTTCTCCACAAATTGTGTCCTCATCATCAAGAAAGACTCCTGACTCCGCTTCACACAGTTCGGTATAAAACATGCAGGCTTGTTGCACTAGGATTTCTGGGCTTTCGTTGTTACAGAGCTTACAGATTTGCATGTGTTGGAGTGCACTGTTTGTGTGTGTGGAAGCTTGGATATCTTTCTTCATAGAGTTGTAGAGCTTGTGGAAGATCTCTCCAAGTTCTGTAGTTGTAGTCTGTGGCTTTAACTTGGGGGTTTGATTTTGGTTTTGCGTTGTGGGTTCTTCCTTCAGGAGAATCAGAGATCTTCTTCATCAAAGGGATTCCAACAACCAATGTCAACAAAGAACTCAATTCCAACATACTACCACGCCCAGGTTACAAGTGGCTTACTCTCTAGGCCCCTGACACCGGGGAGCACTGCAAGCTCAGAGCAGGGTGCCAGTGCGGCACTTGACAGCAGTGACGGGGATGAAGATCTGTTGAATGGCTGGCGACAGCTTGAGTTATCACTTAGGGGACATGAAGATATTCTTGTTCTGGACAAACAGGATGAGAAGTCCACAAGTTGGGACAGTTCTCAACATGAACAGAATCTGAAGCTGCTTGAATTATCAATACATAGTGAGAAGGGGATGAGAGGTTCTTCAGTGCACAAATGTGAGTCCTGTGGCTCAAAGGTGAGTCTGAGGATGGGAAAGCAGATGCAGGGGGTAGTGGGTTCACATCACATTGGTGCGCCCTCTGGCATCCCTCATGCACTAGAGCTTTTCAATCAGCATGGTGTACATGAGCTTGCAAATGGATACCAGAGTGAGAATTCCGCGAACCAAGCCTTTACCAGAGATTTGACAAGGAGTTCAGGAGAGATTCAAAGGGAACTGTCTGGCCAGCAGGAGAAAGAAGAATCACAAGATAGAATGTATCAGGAGGATAAGAGTGTGGAAATTTCCTGCATTCCCAAGCCTCCAAGTGATTCCAAAGCTGACAACTTGTCATACCCATTTTTGAATCAGCAACGTGGTCCTAATATTGAGAGCACATTTGGCAAGAGCCCACAGATGAAAGATGGGACCCTACAAGGTGTAAACACAAGAACTGTGCATGAGGATGTTTTCAAGCGAGATGACGGTGACTCAAGCACACCATCAGAAGAGCTTGAGCATGGAAGTGATGCTGGTGAAGCTCTTGTCTGGCCTCCCATAGCTAAGGCGAGTGAGGAATTGGGTAAATCCTCTAAAAGCAGAGTGATTCGAGAGGCTGGGGAGTCCAAAGCCCAACCAGCACTGCATAGTAGATGGGGCCGAATTGAGAGCCGTGAGTATTTTCAAGATCTGAAGCAGACGGGTCCTGATCCTCGAGCAGCTCCCACACCTCAAATTGTGCATGCAGATCAGGTATCTGCAGAGATCACATCTGAGGAAGATGCTGAACATGAGGTGCAAAACACTCTGCAGCATGGGACCATTGCATGTGTGGAGCAACACTTTGTTGACATTCTTGAAGATGGAGGATGTGCACATTTGAGTCACCCAAGATCATCAGAATCCTCTGGAAGTTTTCAAGCAAGTCACTTAGATGTGCCATGGAGCATCAGCACAACCTCCTCATGTCCAAGTAACAGTAACACTTCTTGGGAATCTCCTCAATACAGCTTAAACTCTGGAGTTCGGGACCTGAAACCAAGTCCAACAAATGCCCATGTTTCTGATGTAAGTGACCTGCCTTCTTTACCCATGGACCTGCACAAACAAGGGGCTAGCATCAAACAGGGTGCAGATGTCATAAATTCCAGTCCAAGCTTTGATCAACATGCATTTGTGAAACATGGAAATGTGAGGGCAGGTCAACCAGAGGGCCATAGTCTAATCAAGCAGAACTCTTCAGATGAGAGCTGCTTGGTTTACTTTTTTGATTCTCTGGAATCCAAATTGAGTTCAGGACTGCAAACGGTCAAGAATCTGAAGGTTCCAGAGGATCCTGAGACCAAGAAAGCAGAGATCATGACCATGAATGATTTCAAAGCCAACACTGCAAGAAAGAGTAGCAAAACACTCACCAGCAAAGAGACCATGGTTGAAGATGGGAGGCTTGGGCAACAAAAGGCTGAGACCCTGAACCTTGTAGACAGTGTTCAGCTGCCTAAAGTGAAAGTTACGGTACTTCCAAATGTGGAGCTATCTCCAGTTACAGAGGGGATTATTGAGAACTCTAAATTACTGGGCCCAAATGCCAAGAAGCATTTGTCATCATTGAAGTTTGAGAGTAAGAAGGCTTCAACACCAGAAGCAGACAGGAAAGACATCATAAACAGAGATCCAGAGATCTTTCTGAATGATCGCTCAAAGCAAGCACCTCTCCAAGGAAAAATGATTGGCAAATCCCAGACTCCAGGAGCAAAAGCAATAGGCTCTCCAACTGGTCCACGGCTTAGCAAGGTGAATTCAGCAAGAGCAGGATCTCCAATGATGGCAGTCCAATCTGGAGACTCTCAACCAACTGAACTGTCAAAGCAGCACACGATGACAGAGGAGCTGAATGGTCACAGTAGATTTTTAAACATCACAGTGCGTTCTGGCTCATTTTCACAACACTTTGATTTGCAGCATATGAGTTCATTAGATATTTTCTCAATTCTAAAATGTGATAACTGGAAAGAAATACAAATCCAGCAAGTAAGATCCAGAAGACTTCAATCACACTGACCCGATCGGTTTCTAAGGCAACCCATTAGACATCTGAGATAGAAGAGAAAGATTCATGGCACAGACTGTGGTTGCAGTGCCTGACAATCAACTTCTTTATCTCAGATTTTGTCATGAGACTTTTTTAAGACTCCCCAAAGACAATTGTAAGCAGACTGTCTAAAGCACAGGAGAACTGAAAAAGTCATGAGCAAACTCATGGTAGTATGATGCCCACATTCAACCGAGTCTCAAATGAAGAGGTGAACAAACATTAGAAACCTCACAAGGAGAAGAAACACATGGGCATTCTTAGTAATGCATCAGCAATCGTAGTGAGTTAGGAAAAGGTTTTGTTGAAGGCAGTGATTTTGACATCTTTCCCTTGGTGCAAACTTTTGCAGAGGAGATTGGCTGCTGCTGCTGCAGCAGCAAGGGCACAGACACAGCGACGGTGGTTTCCTGGAACATAGCAACACCAGCTGAGATCACAGATTAAATTCTGTTTTGCAGTAGCATAGTTCACAACCTCATGTACAAGGCAGCAGAGCTTGCTAGCAAGGAGAGAATCGGTTTTAGTGTTCACCTGAGATCTCAAAGTTTTTCCCAAATGCTGGAATTCCAACAGAGCCAAAGAAACAGCAGCATGACAACCAAAATGATATGATGAGCAAGGGAAGATTCTTGAAGACAGATATGAGAACATTCCTGTGTGCCACCCATTTACTTACTTCCTTGGCAAAGGACTTGAGAAACCTGGCAGGAAGCACAATATGCAGAGTTCAAAAGCTCAAGTGATGTGCAATCTTAGTGAGGAAGCAGAAGCTATGGCAATTGAGGATTTCATCATGGATGATCCCAGAGAAATAGTGAGGTTCAATTTTTTATGTTGATTGTTGATTCCAGCATAGAGAACATGAGTAACAATTGTTGTTGTCCAAAACTCAGAGGATTGATTTCTCATGACCTGCCCCTTTTTGTGCACATAAGTTGTTCTTATGTGGCGATTTAGGCAGTCTAGGAAATGAACCCACTTTCAGTCATACTGAGATTTCTGTGATTTCTGTTTGCAATTTGCCTCTTCATTCTTTGGCTGTGGTATCAATAAACAGCCAAACCCACCTGAGACCTGAACATATTTCTCATAAGTTTCCCCATCAAGGGTGCTATGGTTGTAAGCTCCCTATACTGCTCAGGGAAGTGAGTATTGAGAAACCTCCACACTCATGATTTAAGACAGTCAGAACAAGGTTCATAACTTTTCCTTGACATGAGAAAAAAAAGATTTCCAGATAAGGACTGAAGGACCAGGAAGGAGAAAACCGCAGAAGGGAAGAACCTGAACAAAGAAAAATAAGACTAGCATTATCAACAATCAATGGGAATACACAAATGTCCTCCCTAAAACAGAAAGGGTCAATAAGGAAGACAAGAAAAAACCTACAATATTATTGCATAGCCTTTTGTCCCCCTTGTTGCAATGAATCCATGTACCAACATTGACATAGAGAGGCTCAGAAAGTCCTTCAAAAATTACACAAGTCTCCTCACAATGCCATGGTTTTGCAACCGTACTAGGTTGCAATAGGTTGGAACCTCATGATGCTCCCAAAATAACTTCAGAAACTCCTTGCAGCACGTGCAAGGTATCCAAAACAAAGTTCTGCCCAGATGAGCAAAAGCTCAATACATGATTCTCAACAGTTCACTCAAAATTTTAATAAGAGACAATACACACACACAGACCCTCAGTGCAACAGCTAAACCCAATCCCTAAAACATCATGTAAACAAAGGAGCTACTCAAGTACAATGATCAATATGCACAGTCTTGAATTAGCAACTCCAGAGAAAAGACTTTAATACAGAAAACTGCTGAATCATTAAACCTTGTCTGTCTAATGTTGTCCAGCCACCTACTTGCATGCAGATTCTGCCATGCTCTCTTTTTGGAGTATGTGAAGACCTGCCATCTTACAATGCATTGGAAAGTGGTTTTCAACCAAGCAATAAATAGCTTCAATGAACAAGGCAACACCTAAGAAGTATGCCCACTCTAATTTTGTATAAGATGCATTGAAACTGAATTTAGTCAATCATTTCCCTCTTCCTTCAACTACCCAGGCTTGCCTCAGAGTAAGGCCGAAGGCCTGGCAGCCAAATGCCACCAATAACATGAGCCAATCTCAGGGAAAGAAATGACCCATAGAGAAGGAATAGCCCAATGCCAAAGCCTTTGTTGGGTCTCATTCTGGAGGCTGGCAAAACAATCAGGGCCCAAAGCAATGTAGCATACAAAAATCCCAGGGTGTAAAACAAGGTGGGATCAGTTGGGATTTCAAAAGCTGAAGGGTATGACCTCCAACTTGTAAGAAGAAAAGAGAGACCTAGGCCAATCAGTGTATTAAACATGGGCCCTGCATAACACCCAGAAATGGCGATTTGGACACCATCATTGCCACTGCTACTGCAAGCTAGAGCAAGATTAGAGACCAAATCTCCCATTGAATTACCCCATGCAAGTACAGTAAGGCCTAAGATTGCTGGGTCAAACTCTAGAATCTCTCCCAAGGCCACCAAAGCTGCCACAAGCTCATTCGCAATGATATAAAACCACGCAATACTCATGATGAATCCCCCAGCAACCCATGGAAACAGGAACCGAGAGGGGGGTTGCTCCACTTTTGTTGTTGAAAAAGCAAGGATCCCCAAGATGATTCCAACAGTCCCAGCAAGCATGTAAAGCTGTGTGTCACTTGCCAAGTCCTGCCCATCATCACTGTTCCAAATTGCAGCCAAAAGAGTTGGTGACAATGTTACACTAGCAACAGCAAAGAAGCGAGACCATCGTGAGTCCTCAACCATGGGGATTGTTAAGCGCCGGGGCAAAGTGAGGGGTATCTGGAGCAGTTGCCAGCAACGCCGTAAGAGTGATCTCTGTGCCTGGATCGTCAAAAAAAACAAAAGACACCATGGAAACAAAAGGGTCATGACCAGGGTTGAAAGAATACAGTTTCAAGAACCAAAAATATAAGCTGAAATAATGACTCCAAACAATGATAAGCCATCCCACATCTTCTTGACTTCTAACTCAAAAAGCAAGCAAGAGACTCCCAAACTTCCCTTTCTCTGTGTTGAAATGTAGACCATCCAAGGCTTACGTTCCAGAAATTTCAGTAGAATACCTGAATGTCAGGTCAGATACAGAAGATGGAAGTCTTTTCTGTGAACAAGCAGTTGGTTTAGCATTATCATAGCAGACACCCCCAAAAAATTCTCACCTGTAATTCAGCTTCCTCCTGCTCACTCCAACCCCATAGAGGGCGGGATGACTGATCAAGAGATGCCAAGCCCTTGTGTGAATAGATGGCAACATTGGATATCCACATCCACTGCGGCAGCATGGTTTCTTGGCCAGGATCAAGCATACCTGCAAGCCCTGGTTCATCATCGCTGTCTTGGAATGAACCTGGCAACAAGAGATGTGAACAGTACAGCTGTAAAACTAATTCATCCATTTTAAAACACATTGATGTTTTGCTTGAATGCAGTACTGTACGTTTGAACTAGGTAGATCACCACTACAGGTCATGCTAGGTGTTATCACAATCCAAATGCCCCACAAATTTACCACCCCGTGTTTCAAACATTGCAATTGGTCCAACAACAATTCTCTAGCAGCATCCTTTTGGCAATTTGCTGCTCCTTGGGAAGCAAAAAAAACACCCTAACTGAGGGGTAAAACAAACAGGTTTTGTGATGTAAATGTTGTGTGGACTTTTATTGGCTATCACATGGGTCAACCTCCAAGTCATCTATTAACATGGCAAAGTACCTATTAGATTGGAGATCTCATGCCACAACTTGGGTTGTTCTTTCAGAACAGAATTATAGGACAGTGGGCTGATGGAGTGCAATGGATGGAACCACCCACACACTCTTATTGGGGGCAATTCCGCAAGGGGACAATGGGCTTGTGGTTCAAACTTTGGAATACAAAGCAACCAGGTCATGGATGTGATAGTCATTGGACCCTACTCAATGAGTGTATTCATCAAGTTATCTCTGCTAGAGTCAAGAGAACAGAAAATGAAGCCATATGCCTCCACTTTCATTGGCATTGTGAGGAAAAGAAAAGGAGACCAAGATCTTGATGGACTTACTTGCAAGAAGTGGCTCTAGGGCATAGGATAACTGGAGCTTCTTTCGGGTCCTTGCTCTCAAATATTCTCCAGTGGCCACCACAAAACTATACACAATATAGATTGAGAGATATGCAATTGCTCCCCATAGGTGAATTTTTCCTACTGCCAAGATTAGACAGAGGGACACCAACGTGACCATGAAGAAGCCAACATCTCTAAGAAAGCATTTGCGGTCAAGGCAGATTGAGCGCCCCTGCTGAGAACTTGACACCAAAAGACCAACTGAGCCTGCCACTATTGAGGTGACAAACATTGCACCTCCTAGTGAGCTGTTCAGCCCGACCTGCAACATCAAGTAAGACAGCAATGGTCAATACCCTAACTGATGCACCTGCAAATCTAAAGACTCTGAAGAAAACAGCAAAGCAGGTGTTTACCTGGCCATGCCCAATTCCCATAAAAGAAGCAATGCTTGCAAAGACATCAGGAGCTCCATTTCCCAAGGGAAGAAGTGTCACCCCAGCCACTGTGGGAGGCAGGTGCAAAAGCTTCGAGAGCTTCTCCAATGTGCAGCAGAAATAATCAGCTGCTGTGTTCCCAAGCATGTAGAACAACACCGCCAACCAGACAAGGAATATAGCATATGCCAGGCTTGGAAAACGTGAACAGGTACAGTAGAAAAATTCTACATACTTGATGAGTGTTCCAGGTTCGCACTGCTGGTTAGCCCGCACATATGAACATGAATCAGGATAGCCCACATGAGAGTTAATGTTTTTACATTCAGAAGAAGTTTCTGAAGTTGAAATCTCCATCTCTGATTCCTGACTCAATGGAACAATGCTCATATCATTCTGTGCAATTGAGGCGTTTTGTAGATGAGGGCTTTCCACAGCATCTCTTCGGGTGTCATAAGATGAGCCATTTGCACCTTCCTCAGCTTCCTGATCCATTTGCAATGCTTGGGTGCTGCCACCATAATTCCTGATATTCCTCTTCCATTCTCTGGATGGGGAACTGGGATATGCCTCTCCCAAACCCAGAATATGCCTAGTTGCGGCCTGGTTGCTGTTGTATCTTCCTTGATCCTCTTCTTCCGACAGAGGTGAGTTCAGAGATTTGCCATGTTGGTCATCATGGTGAAAGCTGCTCTTCTGCGATTGCAAAAGAACTAGAAAGAGAACAAAAGAACAAAGGCCAATATACAAGCGTCGTACTCGCTGGCCTGCCATTATTGTAGCCCCTCTACTCCTACCAATAACCTTGTAAAACTGGATGGTTCACAAGCAGCAGCGGAGACCAACAAGAACAACAACTGCATGAGGTTCAAACTCCTGTCCAAAACCTGCTTTCCAGATCTCCTTAGGGTTTCGCAAATTGAAGCAGTAGTGATGACAACGAAGGCAGAGCTCTCTCCATACCCCTGCAAGTCTCGACATCAGCTTCTTTGCGCCCCCTCGACATCATCACTGATCCGGTCTGCAACTCACGACGCAACAGACGATCGTTTCTAGGCTCTATAATAACCCGGTGAGAATCATTCCTTCTCAGATTCGGGAATTCGGAAAGATGAGGAAAGGTGGTACTCCATCGGAACCTTCTCGTCAAAAAAGAAAAGCTTCACTATTCATCAGAGCCACAAAACAAGACGACGAAAGCAGCTTTCGCATGCGCGGAGGATATGCCTCTTTCTTTCTTGCTTTCTTTCTTTCTTTCTTTCCCTCACTACCGAAATCGAAAACCTTGTGCAAACTCTTCACAACAAGAACGGGGAAGGAGGAGTCGTCGTAATCAATCCCTCATCTTTGCGAAGCGTGAAGATGCACTTGCCGTACCTGGAAGCGAGAGAGATGGAGTGGGAAGCCCGTCAGCGCTACTGCTGCTTGTTCGTAACACACCACAACACAACCGAACGATCGCGAGCGAGCGCGAGAACACAATTTCTTTCTTCTCATCGAGCGCGAGCTCGTTCGACGATGAGATCCGCAAAAGTACGCTGTTTGTACGTTTGGTTGTCGGAAGCAAATTGTGCGAGGGAAGACAGCAACGAAAGGGGATCGAAGAACAAATGTTGTGAAGTTTTTCAAGCAATTTTTGCACAGTACGAAACCCTCATAGGTATGAATCGGCGTCGATTCCTGCGCGTGAAAAACACTTCGATGCTATTTGTTGTCTGGACGATGGTGATGGCTCAACCGGACAACAGATCTCTGTCGCGATGCGATGTCGATCGCCACGTCTCAAATGCAATCATCGTGTAACAACGAGATTCAACCATTTGAGTTTCTTGTGCGCTCTATTTCTCTTGTAGTGGAGCTTGTGCATTTGTTTGTATGGTTTAGTCGCTTTTTTGTAGGAACTTTTTTTCATACAAAATTTTGCCAAGAGTTCGAAAGCTGCGAAGGAGGAACTTTCAGCCCAAGACAACATCCAATTTCATCTTTCCTTTTGCTGCTGCAACAGATTCTTCTTCCACAGGAGACAATCGATGACTAGTGGAAGAGATTCAAGCAAAGCTTATGTCTTTAAAATCTACAGCTCATTCTGGTATGTATGCAAAGTTGAGATTGAAGCATAGATTATATTTCAAGAGTCTACTGCTCATTGCAGGTCTTGCAAGAATTGGAAAAGAGATATAGTTGTTCATGTCAAAACAGTTTTATGTCACAGCTGTTTCATGTTGCATTGTTCCTTTCTTGTATGATAACTCTTGCACAAACTGACAAACAGAAGTAAAATCACAAGAGAGTACAACTAGAATGATGATGACTGGAAAAACTCCACCTCTTGTGTTTGCATATGTATCAGAAGGTGGCATGACAAAGAGACAGCATTGGCAGCTCAGGACATTCTTCTCAAAATCATGGAACCACCACATCTGCATAAAAATGTAATCAATACTCAATTCCAGAAACCTTCACAAGCTTTCAACTGATGTCATTTCTGAGATCCAGATCACAAACTATGTAAACTGTTCATACATGAGTATTCAATTGGTGATTCTTCAGCAGCAACATGCAAAGAAGAGCGCAGTTGCCAAGAAGTCACAAGCAAGACCACACAAGAGAGACAATTGAGAAGCAGTTTGCAGGACACAACAGTCATAAACGACCATCTTCAGGGACCTTGAACTACAACACATCTATGAGATTTGCAGAAATACCTGTACAGCAACATGAAGGTAAACCAACACTCCGTCAATTCCAGCAAAAACCAAAACAAGACAGAATTGAGTGCAGTCATAAACTCATGAGTGCCACTTGGAATAGTGCCAGACCACCATCACCTTCCATCATGAACAGCAGTGACAAGCTGAGATGACTCTGCATCACCTTCCATCATGCACAGCAGTGACATGCTGACATGACTCTGCTGACTTCAGCTCCCAATAGGTAAGGATCTAGAATTCACACAAACCATAATGATACCAACATTTGAGTTCTATATTTGTCAGATTTCTAGAAGCGATGGGAAGACTCAGTCATGATGTTGGGTAGCACTCTACAGGCTACTTCCCCAGATTGAGAAAAAGCAGGAAAAGAAGAGTGAGACACTGGAAAAATCCAGACATCAATAACCTCCGGCAAAGTCAGCAGCAACTATACAGAGTTCTAGAAGATCAAGCCTGATCTGGCTTGCAATCAAACCTGTTAGACCATGTCTCCATTCCAAGGTACTGATGGAACTGCTGGGTATTGCAGGAATCCTCCAATGCTGTTGCACAAAAGAGTCTGCTCGGACATAGAGATGTGCTGACTTCTCCTCCACTGCTTCTGCAGTTCCATGTAGAATGAATGCTGCTGCCCAGCCAGGATACCCAAAGTTAATTGGCAAGGACAGAAGGCCTGTAATGGTCCAACAATATCACACAGTTTGTATAACTAAACATTTCAGGCAAGAATACACAAACTGTTACCTATACTGCCATCAAAAAACTGTGCTCTTTGCATTTGCAGATACATCTTGACACAGGGGGCAACAATTTCCTTCAAAACCTGGGAATGTATGTGCAACCCTGCATTTTCTGAGTCAAATAAAGTAATCCTTGCCAAATTTCAGGTTAAGAAAGAGTCTGCCCTTTCAAGAATCTCATCCCAGCAGTGCAATCTGGCATTCAGGATCCTGCTGATTTCCAACACTGCAGACAACACTGCAGCAGCCAGTATAATGCCTGCACACTATGAACAGTTTCAGTCATGAAAATCACTTATTATCAATTTAATGTAGCCCACAAAAAGCAGCCAGAAACAGCAGTTTCAGAGAGCAGATGAGATGTGAAGTTTACACAGATAGCTACATGTCCTACAAAGGATCTCATAGCAAATAAACTAAAGAACCTACAACCTTATCATGTTATGTTCATCACCAGGGACCGCAAAATCCTCAGTCTGAAAGTATGTCAAATGCAAGTATGTGAAATGACATTGTTAAAAAAACACTTCAAGAGCAAAATTGCCACGAACGCACTCGGACAGGAACAGTTGTGTCAGTTCCAGCTAAATCAACTGAAAAAACACAAATGAGCACAATTCTTTTGACTGTCAATCACACAGCTGTATCACACCATCACCTTCACAGCAAATGCCTGTGTCCAGCCACCACCACTCCCCACTGACATCATCAGCGCCAGACATTCAGAGTAGAGAAAGCATATGATAATATGCTCCCTTTGTACCAAAATTGTACCAAAAAATTGCACCACAATCTGCATTCTGTCACCTTTCCAGAAACAACAGGAAGACTCGGTCATGATGTCAGCTAGCACTCTGAAAGAAACAGTCTTACAAGAACCACATATCTGGTTTCTCTGAGAAGATTCAAACCATATTACACAAACAATAGTGCAGATGTCTCTTGCATTGCATGAGAACAAGCAAGAAAGGATTGATGGCAAGCACACAATCTACCCAAGAAAAACTGCTAACTGGCAAATAACATAAAAAAAGATGTGTAACATAGCAGTAATTGATTAATTTCTCTTTTCTTGAACATTGCCTATCAATGCTTGCCAAGTAAAGAAGCCCCTCTTGCAAAATGTCCCGCCCTTACATTTGATAGTCTGGTGTGGCAGAATTAAAGGGCCTAAACAGAACTCAGAATTGAATTCTTGTGGATGTACAACAACAGGAGAAGGATTTTGATGCTGGGTAATCATCACAGCAAAAACAGCAAAAGCCGCTTCCAAGAGAGAGAGAATAAAGGTCTAGAACTCGTCATCATCTTCTTCAGCAATGTGCTTTGCAAGTTCCAGTTCCTGTTGCTGACGCTCACGTCGCTTCTCAGCACTCTCGAGCTCTTTCTTATGAGCATCCGGTGGGAACCTCAGGGCCTTCACAGCTTCATTATGAGTATTGAGGCAAAATGCAATGCGAGAATGGAATGCCTGCTGAGGCTCCTGCAAAATTAAACCAGAGGAGGAAGTTTCAGACTGCTGACAGAATACTGCAATGCTAAATCAAAAGCCACCTAACACACAGAGACATTCCCTATGTTGATGAAGGTGATCTAAAATGCCAGCTTCCCCCCAAATGATTGTCCATCAACCCCAATTTTTTCTGAAGATTCCTAACCTGTGTTGAATAAATGTCACCAGTCTCCTTTGATTGCATCCAACCCTTGCTGTGATCAACACTGGCATCAATGCCTCCATCCCGAATGGCTTTTGTCACAATACTCTCAGCATCAGCAACCGCAGTAGCTGAATCCAAGTGCAATTTTGAGGCCACATCCCTGAGTGAGATACGAGAATATGAGATACTAATGTTGCGAAGGCCAGTCCTGATGACATTGTGTCGTAGACGCACAATCAAATTGTGAGTTTTGTCCGCATAGAACACGCTTGCATTCTTATCAGCAACTGCACGGAAGAGCTCCAGATCTCCAATACGCACAGCCTGCAATGACAAGCATTCCAACAGTTACACTTGAAGTAGACATTCTGAGAGAGGGAAAGTCTGGTCAACCAAAGTGTGAAGAGAATTGTTCAGGGCCATGAATGGACACACATACATTGGTGAGCTCAAAGTAGGGAAGAAGAGCTTTCCGCATTCCCTGTTGCATGAAAGTTGTGCGTTCTGGAATTTCCCCCAAAAGAAGACGGACAATAGCTGCCCACTTGGTACACTGGATTCGGAAACCTCTGGCACTTGATGGAGCCTTGCGGGCAGCTTGCAGCAAACATTCTTTTGCATCTGTGTACTCAAGTTGAATGGTTCGAATTTTTCCCAGGTAATACAAATACCGGCACAGCTGCACAAAGCCAGAATTGCCAATTTCATCATCTTCATATGTTCAAAAGACACAATCACCTCAAGGTCATACGAACATCTTGTAAAACATATCAGAACTAACAAAATATCTCTCTACTGCATACCTGTTGATTGGAGTGAGAATCAGAGCGTAAGGTCTTTGATCGGAGTTTCTCTGCCTGGTCATACAGGTTGTAGTGCAAATAATTCCGTAACAGCAAATTCAGCAGAGTCTCCTGCTCCAGTTATGAAAAGACTCCAATTTGTATTAGGATTAATCCAATATAGAGATGACCAGAATTTTACCAATATAGAATACAAAACCAAAGATAAGATATTGACTACATTCTGTTGCTGTATAAACCTACAATTCAAACAAAACATACCATGATGCAATCACCTTGTCTTGGCATGCCAATTTAAGAGCTTAGTGATACTTAAACTTTGAATCCTTGGAACCTGGGAAGACTGATACTTACTCCAGGATTACAGGCATCAAACCAGTACATTTACAACATGCTGCTTCATAGGGATGCAATGCACAGACATGCAGTGATCAAAAAGTTCAGAAATGCAAACAAACCTGCCCTAATTCATCATGTCGTAGAGTTGCTGTCCGATGCAAGGCAAGCAATGTCCTGATAAGAAAAAAGACACTCAGGAAATTTACTTGACAAGCAAAAACAAATCAAATGTTGATAGTTCCAGAATTCCAAATGCACTTTACATATTTGTTTTCTGTTGCCCTAACAAAAGAGCCTTACCCTCGAATATCAGCAAGAGAGTTGGTGCGCTCATAGCTCAAGGAGTAGTAGAAGTAAAGACGTGCTGCTAAAACATCAAGTGTGCGTCGATTGAACTGCTGCAACCTTTTGATTGCTGCTGATGAGCATGCTTTTGCCTGTTACACCACACTTAGCCTTTTTAAACTATCCTGTCCTCGACCAAAATCAAGTAGCAGGACACAATGGTTCCAAACAGGCTTGATATTAGTAATTAGGGTTTCCACTATTGTAGGACCAAGGTTTCAAAGTTGTTACTCCAATGTATACGAACTGATCCTACTCCAGTCACTAACCCAACACCCTAAGCTAACTGATGAAATAATTAGGAAAGGAGAAAGCAGCAGGCAAAAGTGGGTGAAGAGACAAACATCCTCAAGGTGCTTCTGATCAATCAAGAAGATGATGACCAGCAAGTATGAGAAGCTCTCCAGTTCAGGCAAAACTGATTGCTTGTATGAAAGTTGTGACGTCTGTGCCACAGATGGAGGTGTATCTACCTCCATGCTCGCATCACCTAGTTCAACCTGAGAAATTGAAAGCAGTCAGATAACTATTCCACAACACTGTTGCGTTTTTTTTTCTCTAAATACACATCAAGCAGGTTGTTGCCATACCTTGGCCACAAAGCCTAGAAGCCGAGACAAAGCTTCAGAGCCAGATGGAAGTGCATAGTTCAGAAATGAAGATACAGTGGAGGCTTTCAGTCTGCGTCGGACAGCCAGCATCTGACGAATTGCACGCGCCATAAGCCGCATTTCCTTCTTAGCAACTCCCTTTTCTATCAAGGCGATGGCCGCCTTTAGATCTGCACCCCAGAAAGGAACCGTACAGCTAGTCGTCAATGATCTCGCTACCCTCTCTAACCCTAATCCGCATCAAACCAACCTCGTCGAGCTCATGTACACCGATGGCTCCCTCAGAGTTCCTCATTCCTCCATTCCAAGACTGATAATAAGATCATGCGTCATCTTTTACTACACAAATCGAACAAAATCAAAACCTAGATAAAACCCCAAAGCAACAAAACTTGAAGAAAAAGAATCCGGCGCTTCAGAGCGACAACACTCCGGCAAAGCCATTATTAAGCAGAGGATTCCTGTCGGCTTTCGATTGCAGCAGCGACATCAGCAGAACCAGGGCAAAAAGAAAACGACGGAGGCACAGAGAGGAGAGAGATGGAGAAACATTCCGACTTACGGATGAGAGGAGAGGGAGCAGCTGCAGGCTCTGCTGTCTTCATTTCCACATCCAAACCCATGCTGCTCCAATTCCTTTCCGCCTGGCCTCCCTGAACTCTGCCCAGACCCGAGAACCTCCAGCGCCGATCTACAACAAAATCGCACCTTCGCCAACGGACTCTTGCGAATCCGGATCGGGAAATAGAGAGACAGAGCGGCAGCAGCGAAGACGAACTCAAGCGGCCGAGGCGGAAGGAGTCTAGGGTTCGGGATTATATCGAGGTGTCGTGAAATCGGGACCTGGTTTTGAGAACCTGGGATTCAGCCGAAAGGCCACTGGACCATTAGTTGCAACTTGGAATGTTCTTTTTCCCCACAAAATTTGTGTAGTTTTTTTGACAAAGTGTTTTTGTAGCCTAAATTCGACTAATTTTGCCTTTTTTTGGAAAAAAATCGTCAAAGTTTTTTTTAATATTGCAAATTATTTTCATTAAAAAAACCCTTGATTGATTGGCTCGTTTTTCTTTTTGGTTTTTGTTTGTTATTGTTTCTTTTTTTTCTTCTTTTTTTTTGGGTGTGAGTTAATAGTTATGGCGACAACCCTCAACCCTAACCACTAAGGTAGATCATGAAGACAAGGGGTCAAGTTA
>Ga0209611_10005818_pt1 | contig 20482 bp, 5 predicted proteins | sample S1TSphgellanicum_3_FD_187693 | JGI IMG/M metagenome (GOLD analysis project Ga0209611, IMG submission 187693) | Host-associated microbial communities from peat moss isolated from Minnesota, USA - S1T2_Fc - Sphagnum magellanicum MG (SPAdes) (version 2) | ecosystem: Host-associated > Plants > Peat...
GGAAAATGAATACATTCAACATTTAATAGCATTGTTCCACAATTAATAACAACTATTACATCCCAAAATGTATTAAATGTACAAGATTAAGCCAATAAGTCAATGTGCAAATTATGGGACAAATTTAATGAACATTAAAAAATTTATATTTTTTCCAAGTGTTGTTTGTTGGAAAACCTAAAAAGATGTTAACAATGAACTAAAATTTAGACTCATCTTGATTTTGTAAAATAATGCCAAGCAAGTCATCTATAATTTTAATGACAATGATTTATCAAAATTGGTTTAGGTAGGACAACTTTAAGTTCCATAAGTCATCATTACATAGTTCCAAACTAAAATTTGTTTAAACCATTCCCAAATGAAGAATCATGGAAAGGTGTTTTTTCAAATTTGTGTTTTTTTAAAGTTTTTTTGCCAATGCCACATTCATAAGAAGATTTTGAATACCTTTCCACCAATTTGCATCCCATTTGTCTTGAAATGAATTTGGATTGAATTGAATTCAATCTTAATTCAACTCAAATTCAACTTAATGCATTATAATGTTGTTTACACTTCAATTTCATATATGAATGAAGTAATGTCTTTCACTTTAAAAACATTCAAAAAACTTCTTACCCTGCAAGGATATCTATCTTTTCTTTAATTTTTTCAATGATTTAATTTTGGTGTGAATAAATAGGATTTATTGCATGTTACACTTTGTAATCATATCATTATTACCCTTTGGTTGAAATTCATTCATATCAAGGTTATTTGAACATGTCATGTCATTGACATATGAACATTTGTTATTTAGTTAAGCTTTGTGTGGACATGTTGACCTTGTTTAAAAGATTGTTAACAAAAGAACAAATATGAATGTAATGGTGAGAATGGAAAAATGCCCTACACATTTAACATGTGGAAACAATCATGATCAAGTTATTTCAATACTATGCATGGTACTTAATCTCTTATTTATTATTATTTTTGTTTCATAGAGCATAAATTGTATAAATTTCTGTGATTATTTACAATTATGTAAATAGAATGTGAAAGTTATATGCATAAGGGAGATAATGTGCAAGCATGTTATGAGTCTGGTAATTATTCAATGAAAATGTGTTTCAAACACAAAACAAAAATGAAAGTTGACAATAGAGCCATTGTCAAAATTTGTCTACCTACACTTAAACAAGCCACTTTCTTGATTCTGTGACATTGCTTCCCTTGAGGAGTTGGCAAAAGTTAAATTAATTGCCTAGGGCCCTGGTAGGATGCAAAACATCATCGGATTTTAAATGCAAAGCTCTACACATTGAAGAATTCCAATAGGGTTCTTATCCTCCTCCTCAATCAAAACCACACATGCAAGTTTCCTTACATATGGTTTGTCCATGGTAATTTCTTCAGCTTTTGCAAAAAAAATTCATATAAATGCAATTAGTCCCCCTTGCATGGGGACGCACAACTACTATGGGGTGAAAGCATGAAAAAAGGAACTAGTCGCACCAAGGTTTTAATTTTTTCCAAGGACTACATTTTTCACATGGCAATTTCTTATTGGTTTATACTATATTTTTCACATAATTTTTCACATTAAATATCAATTTTGAAGCCAAATATGACATAAAACATGATAAAAACGCAACTGTTTTTGCATCAAGCCTTACATTATAATCAAATCTATAACTTTACTTCAAAAACCATGATTCCAAATTCAAAACTATAATAGTTCTTAAGGATGTTTGAATATCAAAATCTAAACTTAGGGTATATGTATTTTTACATTTTGAATGTTTTGAACACATGGATCCTTCTTGTAAAATATATAAAAGTTCAAAAAAAATTGAAATGATTTGGTGAACATTTGATAAGGAAAAAATATTTTGAAACAAAAAAACCACCTTTCCACAAGTTTTTCTTGAGTGCTTTAAACATATAAAAAGACTCTTGAAACATGGTGAATTCTCATGAAAAATGTGTAGTTGCAACTTTGAAATTATAAAAACTTGTTTGGAAAATTAAACAATTTTTTTAATATATAATGTTCCCATGGTGATTTTTCAAAAATTCAAAAAATAGTTTTTAAAAATTGTTCACACACTTCATGATTCCTTATTTCATGCTTTCACCCTATGCAATTTTCCACTACACATTTTTTAACTATGGCATTTATGGTATAATGTAATTTATTCCTTAAATTTGACTATGGCTACCTTAATAAAAGTCTTCAACCTCCTTCAAATTATATTGAAAATGAAATATTCAAATGAAATATTTAAGTTATTTTGTGTTATTACATAATTTGCATTCATCGTTAAATTGTGAGTAATTTACTTTATTTACACTCCATCATAAGGTTTATTAAATATAGCTACCTCACTAGAACTAAAAGGGGTTTTTTTTTAATGTGAAATCCCAAAGTTTTCATAGAAGTAATATAATATAGTAAGGCTACCCAACCTTTGGTCTTTTACTATGATTTGCAAGTTTGGACTTCGTGGAAAGCAACCTCAACCAACTACATGCCATTTTTTTGGCTAAAGTTAGAATGCAAGATTAGATGGACATGACTTTCCATAAGGAAAAACGTCTTTCCACAAATAAATAATAGTTAATAATGTTGTGTATTATTGATGAAAAATAAGTTACAATGTTTTTGTCTTCTATGGCCACCAATCGTTGATTGGAAGTTACTTGGGCTAATCTTTTGGCATTTTGTTTTGCACATTGACATTCCAAGGCTGTTGTTATTAAATCCTTAATAAAAAATAATTAATTAATAAAACATTGTTTTGATGTGACCTTGTCATTTTTTAAAGTTTCATTAACACTTATAGTACCATAATATGTTACTACACTTAAGTATTTGGCCATTTCAAAGTTTGCATTTAATTTGGGGCCTTTTCATTCCTTCATGTCTAATTTCAATTCTTCCTTATAGTCTAATTTCCAAGGCATCTTGTTTGCTATCTATAACACTTGACATGTGATGTTATATACATATTAAAGATATTTAAGTCTTTGAAATCCTCTAAGGTTTAGTTTGCAGTCAAGTTTATTTGTTTCAATTTACCTACAATGTTTAAAGGCAAAACAGGCCAATTCTAATTATGGATCCTTACAAAAGGCATTGTCTTTTGGATTAAGATGAAGTCTTTTTTTAATATTCTGTTAACACATGACACATATCCCTTACAATGTATTTGGGTATTAATCTATTTTCAATAGAGCAATCTAATTTACATAAAAAATATTGGCACAAAACGAAGATATTATAAAGTCCTTTAAAGCCCCTATATTGTATTGTAATTGATTGTAAGGTTGTATATATTGACATAGCCTAGGTTAAGTAGTTTTTGCTTAAGATCTTGTAGTGATTTGGACCATAATACTAGTTTGATTTCATTGATAAATAGATTATGACGAAGTTAAAATTTCTCAATATTGATTTGTATAGGCCAAAATATTAATATCTACGAATACTGGAAGTATAAAAGGGCTTTGTGATAAAATTTTTCAAAATGAAACCTATGGTTTGATTTTTTGAAGAGAGGCTCAAATAAGGGTTTTATTAGTATTTTCTAAAATAGACTACACGATTTTGTCAATTGTCAAAACAAGAAAAAAGGGCCTACTCCCACCATCCAGTATAGAAATGATTATTTGTTTGGCAAGATATTAAAATTGTGTTAAATTAAACTGCAAATGTACCTTGCAGCATAAATGGAAAGTAGCCATCAAATATGTTTTGACATATTGAACTTAAAAATATTATTTAGTTCAAGGATTAAAATGAAAATTTTCTTCAATTTTGTTAAAACTTTAATTAAAGATTACATGTTTAAAGTAGGTTTAAGTAGATTCATGGGAATTCAAACAAAGCTCACAATCTACTTTATACCTTTTAAGTAGGTTTTAAATACATGAGTAAATTACATTTTTTTTTTTTGAATTAATGAGGCCCTAAAATGTACTTATGGCTTTTCATTTGTTTCACATTCTAATAAAAATAAGTTTAGCTTATAGGTTAAAAGTACGGTTTGAAAAATAGATATATCAGTCAATTTCAAACCTATTTGTTACCTACTATTATTATATTTAAATCTTTCAAATTTTATACTCAACTTACCATAAACTCAATGGAGGCATAGATGTTTTCAAAATGAAAGATAAAAAACTTTCCAATCTACTTTCTTATGTTTTGTAGAAAATTGTCATATTTTTAAAAAGGATTCAAAGTAGATGTACTTTTTGGTCTAATTTACATGTATAATTATGGCTTTACCATGTAAATTGTGATTTTTGATGGAACATTTTTCATCGTGAGTTTTCTATGTTTGGGCATGCAATTTTTTTTTCCCCTTTCATTATGATTTACACTCACATAAGGTATTATACCACATTATGTGTACATTATGTGAAAAGAAATGATTTTAAAGGATTAATGGACCAATAATGAAAAAATGTATTATTCTTTTCAACATTCTCCTTATGTATTTTTTCATTTTGGTTAAAAAACTACTTTGATGTGTTCTATTCATTTGATTAAGTTTTATGGATCACATCATTACTATATAGTACCAGCCATATAATATCAACCCATTTATACTTTTACAAACATGTTTTAAATGACATGGATATTAAAAAAAGAGGAAAAAACTTAAACATTTAAAACCTAAATATTATTTGTCAATTATTTAAACAAGATGCAATAATACAAAAAACTTTGATCAAGTAATGGTTGAAGTGGTATATTTGAATGATATATCTTTGAAATTCACATTTGACATTTTGTTGTTTCATAAAATTAATCTTCAACAAAATTGAATAAGGATTCATAAATATTTACAAAACATTATACGTGCACAATGTCATTTGATCATTGTGTACATAATATGAGTAAATTAATGAAATAACTTTGTGCACCTTATAACAAAATCAATGGTTACCAACAATTTATTGGTATAATGGTATGTTTGACAATCAAAATTTTGTTATCATAAATATATAAAAAGACCTTTGCATGAATGTTTTATTGAATAAAAATGATCTTTTTTTGTATTCATGGTCGATTAATTTGTGATCTTTTGATTAGTTTCTTTGTAGATTCAAACAACATTAATTATATATGTATATGACCAACATAATTCTCATTAAAAATGTCATTTCTTGATGATAAATCATAATTGACTTATACTATAGTAATTAGCGACTTTCTATTATATGAATTTAAATTATTCGCGTTCAAGTTCACATCCAATATGTGTTCAAGTTCACTTTGTGTTTCATTAAATTTTCAGTGAAATTGGGGACAAATTGCTTTTGACAGGTGAATGCATTAATAACTAATTGAATTCACCAATAGTTAATTAAATTCATTAATAGTTAAATAGTTAATAATAAAGGGCATATTCACACAATCATGTACCCAAAAGGACAGTGTAACATAAAAAGTTACAACTGACTATTTTGGAGTTTCATTACATTTACTATTTCATGATTATAGTGGATTGGTATATGATTATAACTAGAATGATGTCATGTTAATCTAATAAAAAAATCCAAGAATAGATTAGAGTTAATATTGATGTCCTTTTGAGCCCTTTTAAACAATTTAAGTCCTTGTCTTAATTGTGATTTTCATCTTAAAAGAATCAAAAGGAATGTATTAAACAATGTAATTGATTTCAATTTTATTTCATGGATAAGTAATATATACATCTATGTTTGGAAAAATTCATATATATAATGCATTTGATTAAATAATGTAGGATATAAAATTTTTGAAGGCTACAAGAAAAATGATTTTTTTTTTTCCATCTGGTTGATTTTTTATATTCACTAGGTTTAGAATTTGTGGCCCCAAATGCTAGCAAAATGTGTAGGAAATTTTCATGCAAAGAAACATGTTAAGTTGTATATTAAAACTTATGTATTCATTTTTTGCATTTTTGGTTTTTTAACAAAATATTTATGCATAATTACATATGCATGTGAAAAACCACCACCACCATGAAAATGATCATAATTTGAATTATCCAATATCTCTCACTTAAATTTATTCCATTCAAATTTTATATTTAGAAGATAACAAAAACAAAGTCCTTGAATTTTGTGGTGAAATTTTTTTGATTGTGAACATGCCCTAAATTCATTAATAGTTAAATAATTCTAATAAATTCACTAATAGTTAAATCATTAATAATAAATTCATTAATAGTTAAATCAACAATAATAAATTCATTAACAATTAATTGCAAACTTATGTTAGGCACTTAGGAACCTTCACTAGGCTACCTAACCTAAATTAAAAACTTAGCCCACTTAAACACCTTGTTCATCAACCTAAAATGCAAGTGTGAAGGTTTGAATCTTTCATTTCCTTTCACTTCCATGTTTAAAAAAGAAGTCCTTAATTATTGAACCATTATTTAATTGAATGATTTTTTTTATCATCACATATTATTATGCACATTATTTTTAACCTTAGGCTATTTTTGACAATTTTTAGTTATTCTATCATATAGGTTATTATCACAACAACAAAATGTGTCCCTATACACCAAGTGATTTCATTGGATGTTGAGTGAATTCATTAGCCATAGTGAATGGGACCTAATGGGGTAGTAGTGAATTCACTAGCCTAATGAATAAGGACTAATGAATTACACCCACATTTGTAGTAATGTATAGGTTATTTTATCATAGGCCAATGTTGGATATTTTACATTATTTAGTCATAAGCAATTTTTGGCAATTTTTTATCATTCTACCAAAAGCAATTCTAGGTTATTCTATCATATGCCATTGTTGGTTATTCTACATTATTTCACTATAGGCTATTATTGGTTATTTTAAATTATATTAACATACGATATTATTGGATATTTTATCATAGGTTATTGTGGGTTATTTTAAACTATTTTACCTTAGGTTATTGTTGGCTTTCATTATAAGAAATCATGGTTTTTCAAAAGGTTCAACTTAATTAAAATGTTCACATTGACTAAAAGCATGGGACATGAAAAACACGTGGTTCTTTTGGTTGGTTTTTTTTACTAAAATGACCATTTTGACCAAGTGCTAGGTCATACATCTAATGAAGAAAGACAATTTTTTAAAATGGTCCATCAAGATGCCCATGGCCTAGTCAAATCGACCATACTAAATGGCCATGCTTAATCAAATTGGCCATATTAATTTGGTTAGCTAGTCTACTTGCTATGCCTATTAAGCTACCTACCTACTTACTTCCCTAACACATACCTACCTATTTACTTACCATCTACCTACCTATGTCCTACCTATTTACTTACTTACCTACCATCTATCTACTTACCTACCATCTATCTACCTATGTCTTACCTACCTACTTACCTACCATTTATCTACCTATGTCTTACCTACCTACTTACCTACCATTTATCTACCTATGTCTTACCTACCTACTTACTTACCATCTATCTACCTATGTCCTACCTACCTACCTACCTACCTACCATCTACCTACCTATGTCTTATCTACTTACCTACTTATTTACCTACCATCTACCTACTTATGTCCTACCTACTTACCTATTTACTTACCTATCATCTATCTACCTATGTCCTACCTACCTATTTACGTATCATCTACCTACCTATGTCTTACCTACTTACCTACCTATTTACATACCATCTACCTACCTATTTACATACCATCTACTTACCTATGTCCTATCTACCTACCTATTTACCTACTTACGTACCATCTACCTACCTATGTCCTACTTGCCTACCATTATCTACCTATTATTATCTACATACTATTTACCTATTTATGTATTATTTATCAAAGTTACCTATTTAATTACCTACCTAGTATCTATCTACATATGTACTAATAATTTACATAAGTAGGTATGAACATTTAAAAACATAAGTAGGTAAGCATGTGTACTTACCTATCTATCTAATTCGGTACTTATTAACCTATTTATGAAAAAAATTGAAGTTCAAATGTTATTATACACATTAACAAAAAATTCATGGAAGATCAAAGATATATGTTAAATCCATTTGGTGTCATTATTTTACAAAATGGTGGGGTGGTTTGATGGCTAAGACATTGATGTGGAACCAAGTAGACCAAGGTTCAATTCCTTTTACATAAGTGGGTTGTGGATAGGTAAATAGGAGGCCATGGTGGGTAGGTAGATACTTATTATTTTTTATTTTTATTTTTATATTTACAAATTTATTTATTTTTTAATTAAGTTTTTTGGGCTACCCAAATTTTTGTTCGATTTGACTAGTCAAAAAGACCATTTTATGGTCAATCAAAAAACCATCAGTCAAGTTGGATGTGTTCAAATTGTGTCTAATATGATTAGGTGGTCAAATTAACCAAATGTAAAAATGATTGGTTTTAAATTTAGTTTCTAGTCAAATAAATTGTGATTTCTTGTAGTGTATTATATTATAGGCTATTATTGGTTATTATATTGTAGGATATTGTTGATTATTTTAGGCTATTTTATCATAAATTATTGTTGGTTATTTTATCTTATGCTATTGTTGACTATTTTAGGTTATTTTACCATTGACTATTTTATTATTGGTTATTCTTGGTTATTTTACCATAGGTTATTGTTGGCTATTATATTGTAAACTATTTTTGGTTATTCTAAGTTATTTACCATAAACTATTATTGGTTATTTTATTGTAAGTTATTATTGGTTATTTTACATTAAGCTATTGACATGGGCATGAAAATAATTAAATAACAAGATTTCCAAACCATATGAATAAAAGTAGGTTGAATTCTAAATCTAGGTCATGGAATAAAAAAATCAAAAGCAAAAATACAATGTGTGCACGATGTGAATGTAAAAGGAATGTTAAACAAAATCTTACACCTTGAGTTTTGAAGTATACTTATCTATTTACACTTTTAGTGTGTCCATTATATGGATTTTTTAACAACACTTGTGAATTCAAATTTTGGACCAATTAATTGTCATTACTATTTACACACCTTGTTTTCCCTACAACCTAAACTTCCCTTTTTGTTCTTATCTATGGTTCCTAATGTCAAATTTTCTTCTTTGTTTTAGCTCCCAACAAGGTTACCTAAAACAAAAATACAACACGATAAACGATGACAATATGCAATGTTTTTTCCCTACTGTGCACAACATTCCCACAACCTCCTTCCCTAATGCTCTACTTTTCTTTGTGTTCACCAAGGTTTAGATGTTAAACAATTGAAAAAAAACACAAGTTTCTTATTTTTCTACCTCCAACCTCTTTTGTCCTTCCCCTTTTTTTTCCTCTACCTCCCCCTCTTTCATGCCTATTTTTGTTATCCTTTCCTCCTTGCCACCATCTTACTTTCTTTCCTTTCTTTAACAACAATAAGTTACCCCAAGGCTTTACCCTTCACTTTGTCATGATTCGCACCCTTCTTCCTTTCTATCATTTTCCACTCAACAAATAGACATCTAGAATTAACATAATTTTTGCATATTAACCCCACTTCAAAATGAAAATGATTTAGGGTTGAATTAACCCTAAAAGAGGTGAAGTCCCCCCTCCCTACCCTAATTCCTAATGATTGTTTGCTTCTGTACATCCAACCTATACCCCAAAGTTTTCTTTTATATACTCCCCATAACTTTTCAATGTCAAAGTGTAAGGGTTCAAATCCTTTAACTGTCCAAAATTATGTTCTTTTTTTTTCCTACCTAAAATGTCCAGTTAGGCTAAAATTTTACTGATTGTTCATTCTAATTGGAATTTATCCAAAACTAGGTTGTCTTACCTAGAACACTAATTAGCCTAAAATTACACTAACTAATTCATTATGTCTAGGTCTTTGGCTATTCCAAGATAACCCCCAAATATCCATGCCCAACAAGGACATAATTACAAGAACAAAACAAGATCAAAAACTAATGTTGAATAGAATGAAAGTAATGTGGGATTATACTTCTATTTATATTCATTAAGCACTTAGCTCAAAAAAGATTTTTAGGAAACTTCCAACTTACATGTGGCCCATGTTCACCCATGTGTGGCCCATATCTATTCATGTGGGAACCAATAATAAACTATGAATTAATTATGAATGAACTAAAAGTAAATTGAGATTTAATTATGAATTAGTTGAAAGTGAACTAAGACATAATTCGAAGTGAACTAAAAATGAACTAAATGATAATTATAAATGAATTAAAATTTAATTAGAAGTTAACTAAAAATTAATTAAAAACTAACTAATACTGAATTGAAATTAAAGTAAAAGTTATGTAAAAATTAATTATAAGTCATGGATGAACATTCATATGAATAAAGTCTATATCGTTTGTATCTGTGATAGTTATTCTTGGTTGGTATTGACTATTTTAAATTATTTTACCTTAAATTATTATTGTTTGTTTTACCATATGCCATTTTTGGTTATTCTATGTTATTTTATCGAGGCTATATTGATTATTTTAGATTATTTTATTTTAAAAATTATTCCACTTTAAATTATTATATGGTATTTTTATATGTTATTTTACTTTAGGTCATTATATTTTATTTCAAGTTATTTTAAATTGTTATTACACTTTAGGATAAAATAACTTATAATAACATAAATATAATGACTTTGAATTACCTAAGATATAACCTAAGGTTAATTAAATTATTTAACTTAAAATAACTTAAAATAGAAAGCCTATAATAACTTATAGGGTATAAGTTTAAATAATTAAGGTAGGTTAAAATAACATAGAATATAACCTAAACACTATGAGAAATTGTGTTCGTTGAAACCACATTGCTTTGCAACTAGAGCTAAAAAAAAAACTCATGTATATTTATTGTGCAATTACCCCTAAGGTATTACAATTAGTATGCAACTATCCCTTTGGAAATATAGGGAATTAATAAATAGATTGTCACTTTAGAAAATTAGTTAGTTATATTATAATTGTAAGTCGGTTTAAAATGGGTCTTCTATATGATAATTTGTACATAACATATATACATCCATAGTCAACCATGTTTGACTTTTGAAGGAGTTGCACTATAGTTGCATGTAACAACTATTTTAAAACTGTTGTAAATGTGCCACTAAGGTAACAACTATGTTGCAACTAAATATCTTCTCCATTTTGAGTGATTTCAAATGTTATAGAAGCGTTTTTTCAAGCTTTACAAATCATTTTTGAAATGCAAAGCCAAGGGATTAGCCAAAAAAGAAGTTATAAGGAAAATACATTTTTACAAATTGCAAAATGTGTTTTTTTTCATTTTTTTTCATTTTGACCCTTCCTACTTTCAAACCTCATAACTTTTTAATTTTTTATTCATTTTGAACAATTTAAAATGCTATAGGAATGCCACCTAAAGTTCTACAAATCATCTTGGAAATGCAAAGTCAAGGGTCCAACCCAAAAAGAACTATATAAAGAAAATACATTTTTTCAAATTGCAAAAGTTTTCATTTTTCTTCATTTTGACCCCTCCTACTTTCAAACCTCATAATTTGTTTTTTTTTATTCATTTTAAACGATTTAAAGTGTTATAAAAGCACCACCTAAAGTTTTATAATTCATCTTTGAACTCTAATAGTAGCAAAATAACATACAAGGAATTTTTTTGGTGTTCAAGAACCGGCCTTTGTAACATTCGGTGGTTTGTTTTTTTGAGTTCTTAACCCCCTTTACTTTGGGGGCCATAACTTTCTTAATCCTATTTTGTTTTTTATGATTTTTAATGCACCATGTGTGCCAATAGGAGGGGTTCAAGTTTTGTTGGGATACCAAAAACAATAAAGCCCTCCCCTTGGATCTTTCTTGCATTAAACGTTTAAATGTCCAGTCACTTGTTTATGTTGTTGCAACTCAATTTGCAACTAAAAAACAATTAAAAGATTTAACCCATATGCCTTGTCTTTGAATCCCATGTCACAAACTATATAAAGAAGGTGTCCTCTCTTATGTTTTCACACTAAAATACACATTCCATTTTGGGATGAACTCAAAAATGTTTAACCCTAAAGCTAAAATAAAAAAATATAAAAAAAACTTTACAAGATTATTTTTTTTAATTCATTTAGTTTTATACTTTCCTACCTACTTGCCCCCCTACGTAAGTAAATAGGTCCTATTTTTCTACCTACCTATATAGGTAGGTAAGTAAGTAGATATGTAATGTAGGTATGTAGGTCCTAGGACCTATTAACCTACCTACCTATAGCTATGTATCGACCTACCTAATTATTAAAATGCATTATTTATTTATTTTATTTTTCAAATTTTAATTAATATGCCATGTGGCAAATTTTTATTACTCCACGTGTCATAATATCGAACCATCAATAATCATAATAGACGATTGAAATCAATATTTAAAAAAAAATTATTCCAAAGATCTTCATAATGCCATGTGTTAAGTTTCAATCAATGGATGAAAATTATTAATGTCAACATGACATTATGACTATAATTGTAGTGGAGTTGGATAATAGTTGAAAATGAGTGGGTTCGGTAGAGTTTGAATTGAATTGCATCGAGTTGCACCGTATGTATGATGAGTTACAATTCTACAACTCATGCAACTTGTCTAATAACATTCATAGTGTAGAAATACGATGAATTGCAAGTGGTCATTGCAATTCAAAAATTGAGTTGCAACGCTAGTTGCTAAACACCTTTTTTTTCCATAATGAAAGTAGCTTAAGGTATTTAAAACAACATAAAAGTAAATCTATTTACCATATTAATTTATAATAGTGAATTATGTCAACTAATATTGAAACATGGTGTTTATATATAAGCCTATAGTGAAATAACTTTAATTAAGGTGAAATTGTTAAGGTGGAGTGAAACTATTTTTTTCTTTTAAAGTCCCATAGTGATTTAGGCTTATGAATTGCACCCCCTTTTTGCATTAATGATCATTAACATTGCACAATAGAATAGAAGATGAAATTGTTGTTATAAAACAAACACGACTTGATGAAATCAAATGGTTCATATGTCTTTTTAAATTCATTTGATGATCCTTGTCCTTTATGCACATATGTCTTATTGAAAGAAACAATTCATTTTGCTTATTGAATAATTTCACTAGAAGAAATTTGCAAATAAAAGACTATAATTTTAATTGTAAAAGACAAAATTTTAGTTGCAATGAACACATGCAACTATAAACCCTATAAATTGCCTTAGACAAGTGGCAAAAAAAAACTAATTGTAAAAAACTTCATGTGGCATGTATGACATTAGTAATCACTTGCAATCAAGGGATATTTCATCCATTGATTAATCATAGGACTATGTGACTACATATATGAGTACATTAAATATTGGGCAACATTAAATTTAAATGATTTAATATAATTTTTAAATCACATATATTAAATAAATTATTTATATTTATAGAAATGATGAAATATAATCATTCATGTTATTGCTAATTTCAAAATTTTCATCCTATGAGTTATTGATATGTGTCACTACCTAGGTTAGGTTAAAAGCCTAATCTAGGTACCTAGGTAGGCCACCTAGTTTAAGCACCTAAATAGGTTTAGGTAGGCACCTAGGCTAAATATCCTAGCTCTTTATGACATATACAATGAATATATCATCTTTGACCATAACTATGTCACTTATGAAGTTTCATCCTTAAACCCCAAGGATGGATATCAACTTCTTTGTCATCAAACCAGCCCACTTGATGTGAAAACATAGTAGGATGCATTTTATTTACCCAATACTTGGTTTTAAACATTGTACACATATCAACTTCAATATTTCATATCTACTGATATTTATCCAAATGGAAAATTTTTAAGTTTATTCTTAAAGTACAATGATGTACAAAATTAAAATTATTTTTCTTTCAAAAAGTTACATTAATTTGAATAAGTTTTTTCCAATTTTGTAAAATTGAATTACATTTCAATGACAATTCATTGCGAAAACGAATTCAAGCACATGATTTATAAATGGAAAATATTTTACAACTAACTTTAAAAAATAAATAATTTATTTATTTGTCTCCCACGTTTTAATCCTTCATTTCATTTGAAAACATGTTATACAATGTGATTATAATATATTATATTTTAATTCACATATAATTTTTATAAATGGATAATATAGCAATCACATTTCAAAAATATATAATAAAATTCCTTTGTCAATTATATTATTTATGATGTATAATATTATTTATATTTTATATTTTTAATCTAAACTATATTTAGTAATGTTAGATAATTAATGAATTTAATGGAATTTTAATTTTTAATTTTCTACAAATGTAATATATGAATGTTATTTAAAATTATGATAAAAGTCTTGACCAGATAAATGACATATTTCTTAGACATTTTACTTGATTATGATTATAATATGTTGTAATTTTAACAATAAATTTTAATTTAATTGTATGAAATTTAATTAAATAATCATCATATACAAAATTTATAAATATATTAGAAATCAAATATATTAATAAAAATAAAATAATTTGTATTGAACTAATGTCAATAAACCATAAAAATACCAATAAATAATTCAACACAAGTTGATTATCAAACAAATATTGGAATTTCAAATGTACCACATATGTTTTAATCATCAAGTTATGGTAAATGGAAAAATTATTGGGCCCTAGTTGCTAAAACAATATGACCAATTGCAAAAATAACAAAATTTTCATTCATCCAAGGATCCATTTGATATTGGATGAAAAATGTGCACTTTTATTTATTTTTTCCTTCCAAACATGTAATAGTCACAAACTATTTCACATTTGCAAAAACAAAATTTTGTGAAGAAAAATATATAGTCTTTTCACTATTACAATTTATGGTTTTTTCAATTGGGTTTTTTTGTCAAAAAATACCCAAGAGTGATAGGCGTAAAAAAAATGACCTTTTCAATTTGGAAAAGTCGTTTTGGCCAAGTCTTGCATGATTAGGCAGTCAAATTGGACCTTGTCATTTTGATTAGCAAAATAATTAACAATATGATTAACTATTTGACTAGTAAATAGTGGACCATTTGACAAGGTCCATTTTCTATTGAAATTAAAATCATTTTTTGGATTATTATTTTAAAAATTAATACGTAGATAGGTAGATAAATAGGTAGGTGAGTAGTAAATAGGTTTAGGTAGGTTGAAAAAAAACACTTAGGTAGGTAGGTGCTAGCCTAGCCTAGCCTAACTTAACTTCGCTTAGCCTACTTAACCTAACCTAACTTAAGTTCATTAAGCTATTTTAGTCTAACCTATTTACCTTAATGTTCTAAGCATGCACATAGGTTATAAGTATAAAGAATTGAACCCTAAACCTTCACAATGTTAAACCAAGTGCTTACTAATGGACTACACCATCGAAGGTGTTCAACTTTTATCAAGTTTTTATTTCACATGTTTATTTCACATCATTAAACATAATGGTTAAACCTAGGTGACAAATAGTAGCTAAATTCAATGATTTAAAATAATGGTTAAATTTAGTGGTTAAATTCAATGATTTAAAATCATGGTTAAATTCAATGATTTAAAATCATGGTTAAATTCAATGATTTAAAATAATGGTTAAACTTAATGGTTAAATTCAATGATTTAAAGTACTAGTTAAACCTAATGATTAAACTCAATGATTTAAAATAATGGTTAAACCTAATGGCTAAACTCAATGATTTAAAATAATGGTTAAACCTACAGGTCAAACTCAATGATTTAAAATAATGATTAAATTTAGTGGTTAAACTCAATGATTTAAAATAATGGCTAAACCTAATGGTTGAACTCAACAAATTAAATTAATGGTAAAACGTAATGAATAAATTCGACAACTTAAATTAATGGTTAAACTTAGTGGTTAAACTCAATGATTTAAAATAATGATTAAACCTAATGGGTTAAACTTAGCAACTTAAACTAATGGCTAATCCTAATGGCTAAATTCAATGATTTAAACTAATGGTTAAATTTAATGATTTAAGCTAATGGCTAAACATGATGACTAAACCTTGATTAAATCTAATGGCTAAACATAGTGGTTAAACTTAGTTGATAAACCTAATGGTTAAACATATTTCATGACTAAACTGAGGTTAAACCTAGGCAAAATCTATCCATTAAACATAATTACTAAACCTTGATTAAACATAATGTTTAAATTTAGGCTAAACCTAGTGGTTAAACATAATGGTTAAACTTAAATTAAATTTAGTGGATAATTCTAGTGCTTAAACTTTAGGTTATACCTAATGGCTATACTAAGTGGTTAAATTTAAGTTATACTTATTAGCAAAATTTAATGGTTCAATTTAGGCTAAACTGAATGCCAAATTTAATGGCTAAACATAATTGTTAAATTTAAAGTAAACTTAAGGGCTAAAATTTGACTAAAATTTGGGTAAACTTAATGGCTAAATTTAATGGTTGCTAAACTTAATGGTTACACCTAATGATTGAAATTAGGTAGGTAAGTGGGTGGATAGGGAAATAAAAATTATGTTGGTAAGTGGCTAGGTAAGTAGGTAGGTTGTATAAAAGTGCAAAATATAAGTAGGTATGTAGGTAGGTAGGTGAGAAGGTATAGGTGGGTAGGTGGGTAATAGGTAGGTAAGTAATTAATTAAATAAATAGGTGGATGAGTAGGTAGGAGGTAGATTCATAGGGTAATAGACCATGTCATATTTAATTAAAAATCATTAGTCATTTTGACTAAATGTTCAATTTGAGTAAAGACCATTGGCCATTTTGACTAAGGTTGTACAACTTAATTATGTGTATTTAATGAAATAAATGATTATAGTCAAGTTGATTAGTCAACAAATATATGTGTCATTCAAGCCCTTGTCCTTTAGTTAAAAAGTACATGTTCAATAATCAAAATGACAAGTTAGTCAATTTGAACCTTTTAAAAAACCATGAATTGTAATAGTGTTTGGAATATTCAAAAACATTTTATTCTTGGTGTATGAAAATTTCAAAATTCATTAATTATTCTATGAACATGTGTTGAAACTAGTACCTTTGTATTACATTAATAAAAAATATTTAAGCAAATTTGAAAATATGATGAATCTCTTGAATCATGTGTGCTTTCAATATCCCATGAATATGTTGTGGGGTTAAATTTTTTTTTTAATGTGTGTTATCAATTGAATTAATTAATGCATGAGAAGATGAATGATTTGTTGACATAGAAGCTTTACAAGAAGGAGAAGGGAAATAAACAATGTACTAATAAAAGAGAAGAAAAATAAATTGATCTAATTATTAATGAAACACCAATGCTTGCAAATTTGGTGTAAATTGAAATAGGCAAGACTTTTAAAACCATAAGAGTTAATCATAACAAATTTTAATTATAAAAATTTCCAATAACATTGTTTTCCCTTTCTGATTATTATGGTTTTTTCAAATCAATAAAGTATATTCCCCCTTCAACTTTGGCTTTTTAAAAATTAAAAGAATTTAGTGAAGACTTGTTTTGCCTAACATTTTCAAAATTGTTTGAACATTTAAAACATTATGATCTTTGTTAAATTGAGGTCTTGAAAGGAGATTCCAACATGGGATGTTGGCCTAACAAACATCCCCATATCTAAACATCTTTACAAGATCTAGATTGTTGTGGTGTGTTTATTTGAAAGCAACCTTAACTTGGTGAACAATAAAAACACACCCATAAAACATTAAGGATGACAAAATGGTAACAAGCAATAGCATGGATGTCAAAAAGAAAGTTTTGAAACACTAGAGGTGCTACGTTGGACATGAAAATTATCTTTTTGAGCAATAAGGGTCACTAAGATGTTAAGGGTTGAAGGTGTTGGATACATTGTAAGAGGACACCAAGAAATACATAAAAAATATTGTGGGCATTAAAAGCGAAAATATTTTATGTTTTATATGTTTTTCAAACGAAGGGTCATTGGGAAGCATGGTAGAAAAGACATTGGGGGATTTGTGGGAAAGGCCTTTAAAAATCTTATTTTAAGGGAATGAAAGCACCAAAAAAAACATAATGGGTGTTAAAAATATTAATGTTTTAGTAGTGAAAATTATGAAATTTTATATTTAAAAATGAATGGAAGTGGAAATGATTTCATGGATAATTTAAATGTGACCATGGATTACCAATGTGCGGTAATTAATTATTTTTAAATAATTTATTTAAATAAAATTTCAATATACTAATATTTTGACCTAATGTCAATTGATACTTAGTAGTAATGTGAAGGCCAAGTATTGGATTATTATGAGTTTTAAATAAATTGTGAATTCTTTTTGCATGCAATCATATCAACAGGAGCCAAAGCAAGTGTAACCAATGCTTGGATTTTAACATTTTAAGGTCAAAAATTATATTTTAATGTTGTAAATAGCTAACAAATTTACAGGATAATATTTTTAATATATTATGGGAACTTGTGGAATTATTTGGATTGAATCTTGTGAGTATGAAATATTAAAAAAACATTCATAAAATGTGATAATCAATATTTTTTTTGGTTTTTTTCATTCTTTAAAGGACTTGAATTTTTAAAAATGACATTATCATATATAATAATTATTCACATCTTTATAATATTATAATATGTCATGACACAAAAATAATATTTTTTGATATTGTAAAAATCATGGATTTCGATCCATCACCTTTGTAACCAATTATAATTTGCCGCATCATCATGGTAATTAGTTCCACCCTTTCTAAGCAATTTCCCTAGTAGGTGATTGTGATTTTTTAAATCCTATTTGCACCCAATTATTAATATATAAATTAAAGGTTGGGGGACAAATTGTGTCATTTGTGAGCACATTATCATAATCTTTCAATGATGATCATACATTTATAACAACATGACCAAAATGATTCTTCTAAAAAATACATGAATCTCCCATCCCCAACTTTACTCTTTGCACCAAATTTACATTGTCATCCTAGTTTTGGAATGAAATTGTTCATAATACAAAGAATATACATAGATCTTTTGCACCCTCAAGCGTAAACCATTTTCAAGTGACCAAGAGAATGAAGCAACCAACAAAACAATTTTGACCTAAAAACAACTTGGTTGAATCACCAAAAGGCCTCTTGGGTGAAAACTAATTTATTATTTATGGCCATTTCAACACATGTCTGTTGAAAAGTTAATTAATTTTGAAATTTTTATTTCAACAAATGGAATATTTAAAAATATTCACTAATATCTTTCAAAATATTTTTTGATTTGAAAGAAATAATTTTTGAAAATTTCAACAATTCTGAAAATAATATGATTAGTGCCGAATTGGCCAAGGTATTAGGGTAAACATCATTAGTCATTCTAAATTTTCAATGTAGGTCAAAATTAGGTTCAAATCTCTTTTTACATAAATCATTGAAGCTACAAAATTTCTTACTTATTATCATTAAAAAATATGAATTATTTATTTTCATTGTGAAACATCAAATTGAAAATGAAAATCATTAAAAAAATCACATTCATTGTACAACCTGAATTAGGTTAAGAAAAAAACTTAGTTGGAAATAAGAAGGAACTTTCAAGTTTCAAAATACCAACAATAGCTCACAATTTCATACTAGCACATCATTTCTCAAGTTGCAAAAAGATTCTCCAATTTTTACATTCTTCTATTCCTTGAAAAAAAGGCCATTGAATGACATTCTTATCGTACATAACACTAATTATAAATATGATCATGGTTACCATCTTGCACCTATCAAACAAATGTTTTTCCAAATCATTGATCTTGATCTTCAGTGTAGCAATGGACCCATAAAAAAAAACTTAGATTTAAGAGAGATGAGAAAAATATTCAAGGTTCACTAGAAGATAGATCCAACAAAGGGACTAAAAAATCATGATCATGAGAATTTTTGTGAGTTCAAGAATGTGATGGGAGATTTCACAACTTGAAATTTGAGATTGTAGCCAAAAAAGAGGGGTGATTTAATTTGTTTGTTAAGGAGTGAAAGTTTTTCTTTGTCGTATAGAGGAAAATCCTACTTATAGAAAGCTTTGAAAGAGTGGCAAGTTAAAGCAAGATAGTCTTGGAAATTGATATTCCTCCTAACCAACATGTGTGATATGGATATTGTAGACAAAATCATCTTAACAATGTCTCATATCATAACCCCCTATGCTCTTCCATGTCACTCCAAGTGCAAATCCCAAACTCCAAACCTAATAGGTATTCAAATTTTAAAATATTAGAAATCTTATGCATATTCACTATAAATCTCTAAAATATTAGAAGTCTTATGCATGTTTCCTATAAATCTCTAAAATATTAGAATTCCAATGCACACTCCCTTGCATGTCGAAAAGACATGCATGCTCTAGACATGCAATGATAAGTGCATGCGATTTGCATGCAAGCGGTAAACTTACTAATCAATAAAGCAACGTAAAAAATAAATTCAATGCATCGATTTTGAACAATCTCATTTGACCAATACTTTTTCTCTTTGCA
>Ga0209611_10005820_pt1 | contig 20479 bp, 20 predicted proteins | sample S1TSphgellanicum_3_FD_187693 | JGI IMG/M metagenome (GOLD analysis project Ga0209611, IMG submission 187693) | Host-associated microbial communities from peat moss isolated from Minnesota, USA - S1T2_Fc - Sphagnum magellanicum MG (SPAdes) (version 2) | ecosystem: Host-associated > Plants > Peat...
AAGCCTTTAGATGTACAATTCAACTCGCAAGAGGTTTTTGGGTATATGCCACTACCAAAAGAGTCTTGGTTAAGGTACATGAAGTTCTCAAAATCTGGAAAATTAGGAACAAAAAGATCATCCACAAACCTACAAACCAAGGACAAACTATGAAGCACAACAGGATGTGTACATTCAAGAATCATACAAGTTGGCAAGTTTCTACAACCTGACAGAAAGAACTGCAAGGAGTGTCCAGCTTTGAGCTGCTTGATCCACCAAAGAATAGAACTCTGCATTATTAACTTAGGAATTCCTTTCTTGCAGACACAACACAAACATCATCTCCTTGAGCATACTCTAGGCTTCATGTCCATTCAGAATGACTAGAAGTGCAATGATGTATCATAATGGAACCTTGAAAGTGGTTGGGAAGTAACTAAATCCAGATAAGCCTAGCCTGAGGAATCACATACTTTCAAGATGGTCAGCAGTCTATTGTGAATAATAGGTGCTATTTGCATCTTGTACGATGTGAGATCACAGTTCAATTGGCTGGGTATCACTCAGCTCACTTCAAGTTCACCAACTCATGAACTTTGCTGAAATATGAAGATGAAACTGAAGAACTATGATTGGTGGTGCATAATAGAAAGTAATGTGTCATCATTTTCCAGCTCAATGGAGTATTCACACACAATTAAATAAACTCCTGACTACCAAAGATCAGGAACAGACATTTCAGGCATCTAACAGCAGTTTAAGAAGGGAAAAAGAATGTTGGCAATCAAGCTTCAAATGCATGGACCCAAGCTAAAGAGGTATAACAAGCCTAAGGGTCTGACCATGCAAATTTACGACGTTCTTCACACAAAGGTCACATGGAGGAGAGAACCAGTTTAAAGTGGTTGGAATCAAAGTGGTCCGAGTAGGAACAGAGCACTTGTTGAGGACTCACTAAGACTACAGAAGCAAACAAAATGAGCCAATTGAATATCAGGAAAATGGTTAGTGCACAGGTCAGTGTAAAAGCCATCATCTCTGAGAGGCTTCAAACAAGAAATCCAGAACCAACTGATGGAACATGCAGTGATATAAAAGCAGAAATGACAGAGCAAGTGAGGTAAAGAACAAGACCCTGATATAGTACAAAAAGAAGACAAATTTTGAAAGTGCAGACACTGTTGGATGACAACAATCTGGACTGCACTAGCTAACTTGAAAGATGTCTGCAGACACTCAGATGTCAAAAACGCATTGTATCAAGTCACATCAACTGATACCAGGATGCAGACCACACACAAAGGGGAAAAAAGGGACAACACTACTCCAACCAATCTTCCGCCAAACTGAAGCTGGAACCAAGAGCCACGTCGACATTTGCGAAAAGTCATGACTTCTCCATCCAGCTGAAACTGGTGACCGAGTAGCAAGCAAACAGGAAACGAAGAACAAGAACAAGAAGGCTTCAAGACCCCCGAGTAGGTAGCACTGTTTGTTCAGAACGGCAAAGACAAAATGACCGACACATAGCTCAGAGGGAGGGAAAAAAGAAACTTCTCGTACTAACAACACTTGAAAAGATCTGAGAGGAAAACACAACAAAACAGCAGACCGAAAAAAAAACCATTTGTGAACCTCAAAAAAGTGCACATCAAGCTTCCAAAAAACTACCGACGCATGCAGCGGCAACCAAGGACCTGAAGCGACAACCACAGCATAACATCATCCTTCACAAACAGCAGCAAACCAGGGAAAGGATAGAAGCGAGCAAGCTGTACCTTCCTTTCGGCAGACTGAGGCGGAAACAAGCGGAAAAGTCAAGCTCGCTGCAATCATCACCAGACGTAGCCACTCCCACTTCGATCTGACAACAGCGAGCCGAAATGGGACGAAATCCACCATATATTATACCAAAACCTAGCTAAAGCCCAGGAGAAGATGATTGCGATGTCAGATCATCCGCTATAATGCAAAAGAAAGACACGAAATCGAAGAGCGCGCAAAGATCGCGCCGGGAACGAAAAAACCATACGAGTGCGCAAGGAGGGGCGACGAGAAGAAAAAAGAAGGCATAGATTCCCCTGCTTCTGGTATGTTCGGACTCCAGGTCCCGATTCGAGGTCCTGAAATTCTGAGACGATTCAGACGAGAGAGGTGAGATTCCTACTTTTCAGTATTTCTATTGGACGAAAGTTGCAATGGCCGAGTGGACGATTCCGGAATCCACTGGACAATTCATTTCTGGTTGTTCTTTCGATCATCCTTCTCCTCCTCCTCACAAAACCCTAAATCACAAACCCTAATTCGCAAACCCTAATCCTGCTTGCAACACGCAAGACCGCGAAGAGAAGGAGCTTCTGCTGCAGAAATTCTCGAGACGAGCGAGAAGAGGAGCGCGAGAGAGCTTGGCAAAAGGATGCGTGAATGAATGGTTAATGTAGACGGTGGTGACAAGCAGCGTACTTTGTCTTCTCGTGCACCGAAAGATCATTGAGTTTCTCTCCTTTGCTACTAGGAAAACAGATTTTGAAGGAGACGCGGGAATCATCTCTGTCTGCCACACGGCACGGGGCTCAGAAGTGGCGTAAGACGAAGTGAAGCGGGTTGGCGATGATGAAGTGAAGGAGGATGAATTAGATCTTCTTGTTGTTGTTGGTGGTGGTGAAGATGACTACTACAACAATTTCGTGTGTCGGTTTTTGTGTCTTTCGTCAAAACAGACTTAGTAAGGAAAAATAAAATCTACTGATTCTTCCTTTGCCTTGAACGCATGTGTTGGCTGGTTCTACTTCAGGAGTTTTAGAGGTCAATTGCTTTTTCTTTTTCTTTTTTGCCGAGTTTTCAGGAAGTTGAGCGAAGCACACAAGCAGGTGTGATTTTTTGTTTTCCTACTCTTGATTAGGGATGATTGATTATTGTTTATATTCTAGCATTCAGGGATCGGTCTTGCAAGTTTTACATTTGAGCAGGATTGACAATTGGACGATGATTTGTTGGATTGCAGATCTATGTGGGGTGATGATGATGATGATGATGATGGTAACGGTGACAAAGTAAACTGCAATCTCAGAATACTTTTGCAGCTACAACACCGCCCACATGTGGAACTTAGGACATGACAACAGCACCTGCTGCATTGTGGAGCTTTGACAATTAAATAAATGATGCAGTTGATTGGTGTTGAAGATAATCTCCTTCCACAAATCCATGCAGGTGTGGCAAATGTTCACCAAACTTTTCTATATAGATATGTATTTGAACTTTGTATTCGAAACCTTTTTTTGGTTCCTCAGAAGAAGCTTTGTTCCAGTTTGAATGAAAGTCTAGGGATTTTTAAAAGGCTGAAACAAGTGTGTTCAAAACGATCATGTTCACATTGCTCTTCTGCTTCAAACCTTGATGAGCTTCTTCTCCACCAGATCAGTTGAGATGGCAGCAATGTAAACCCTAAACTGGTAGAATTTTGCTTTCATAAGTGAACAGCTGTAACTATTCATTTGAGAGGAGAGGAGAGGAGAGGAGAGGAGAGGCGAGAAGAGGCACCTTACATGTAAGGTCCCTTATTTTGAGGAATTTGGGGACATTTGAACAGTAGATTGATTTTCTTTGGGTGCTTGTTCAACTTCTCTTTGTGTTGAGGGAAACCCATGCTTCTTCTTCTACTTTTGGTACTGAGCTTTTTCCTTTGGAATTTGAGCTGCAGAGTTACCTGTCAAGACAAAGAGCACAGAACAAAGAGCTCCAGAGCCTGGGGAGCCACGGTGTGTAATCTGTGGCCGTTATGGTGAATACATTTGCAATGAAACTGATGATGACATTTGCAGCTTGGAATGCAAGTCAATTCTTTTGGCAAAGAGATGTCCTCAAGGAGTGCATTCTGCAGTCATACAGAATTCAAAGCTCAAGGAGAATTCAGGGTGTGTACAAGTGCCAGAAATCATACATCAGGATGAGTGTATTCTGGTGAAAGAAAAGGATGCAAAGCTACCAGAATGGGAGCGGGATGATCTCATTGAAAAATGGCCCCAAACTCAAGTGGATGCATTGTTAGACAGACTTCAGATCTCAATCAAAGGTGAAGATCCTCCACGGCCAATATTGGAATTTGCAGACTGCAAGTTTGTTCCCAAGATTCAAGAGAACTTGGAGAAGGAGGGCTATGATTTGCCAACTCCTGTGCAGATGCAAGCAATTCCTGCTGCTCTTGAAGGCCGTGACATAATGGTTTCAGCAGAGACAGGCTCAGGAAAGACTGCAGCTTTCCTCTTCCCAATTATCATGAGGTGCTGCATGATCCGGATCTGGGGTTTGTCAGAGCAGCAGAGACCCCTAGCAATGGTTTTGGCACCCACTCGAGAGCTTTCAGCTCAGGTCAGTGGTGCAACTCCTCAAAATGGTTGGCAAGTCACAGTGGGTACCACTGTCATTTGGTGATTTCTTTTGGTGCTGTGCTTATTAGGACTGTCAGAAACTTTTTGGGAAGTGTATGGTCAACTTGAAAGTTTGAGAGCAGTAGTTCAAACACTGGATGGCTTGCTGCTGAATAGAGAAGCTTCAGTTTACTGCTGGTTGACAGTTTAGAAGCTGTCTTTTTGGCAGGCATTAGGGAAGTAAGTCAATGCAGTTAGGAGAGTAAGACACTAGTTTCTAGGAGAGTTTCAGAGAGAGATATTTGACATGTGAAGAGTTTTCAGGCTAAGTATATGACTCTTATCACTCCTTGAACAAGAGGGAGGATTCAGGGAAGCTTTCTAGCTCCATCACTTCATTCAACTTTTGTGGATGCACCTATGGATTAGATCTCAATGGATGAGTATATCTTCTTTCTGTGCAGGTAGAAGAGCAGGCTAAGGCAATAGCAAAGGGATTGCCTTTCAAAACTGCATTGGTTGTCGGGGGTGATGCAATGCCACGACAGCTTTACCGAATCAAGCAAGGGGTTGAATTAATCATTGGCACCCCAGGTCGTCTCATTGACCTTCTTTCTAAACACAATGTCATCCTACAGGTTTGTATTTGCTGATCCATTCTCGCATGCATTGATTCTTTAATGGAAAGGGTGGACGCATTTTGGTGGCATTGCATAGAGAGTTTTGGGTCTGATTAGGTCTATAGACTTTGGTAGCAGTAGCTTGAACACTGGTGAGTGTTCATGTAAGCTTTGTATTGCACATTGTTTTCTTTTGGGCATGACATTTTGCACCATCTTCTTGGTTGCTATATGCCACTGTCTAATGAACATCTCAATTCTATGTCCCTTGGTTGAAGATTCTCATCAGGGGCACACTTTCTCTTTGTTCAAGTTTGAACAGGGTAAATCACCACTAGCAAGAAAGATTGACTAACCATGTGCTTGTCTGAGCTCCACAGAGCTTCCTCTCATTTAAATCCAGTAATTGACTGATGTATGCCACAAGAACAACTGACAAAACCCAAATGAAATCCCCTTCTGATTGATGTGCTTTTCTCAGGATGTGTGTATGCTCGCACTAGATGAGGTTGACTGCATGCTTGAACAAGGATTCCGTGACCAAGTCATCCAGCTAGTTCAAGCACTCTCAAGCCCGCAGATTCTCATGTTCTCTGCAACAATTCCACCTGCAATTGAGCGGTTCTCTGCAACAATACTGAAAAATCCACTGCGAATCTCCATTGGAAAAGCAAGCCAGCCTAATGGAGCTGTGAAGCAGACAGTTATGTGGGTTCAGTCCAAAAATAAAAAGCAAAAGCTTTTTGACATCTTACAAAGTACAAGCCACTTCCAGCCTCCAGTTGTTGTATTTGTAAATTCACGGATAGGGGCTGATTTGCTTGCAGAAGCCATCCACACCATCACGGGACTGGAGGCCACATCTCTTCATGGCAAGAAGACCATGCAGGTAGCACTTTTTTAGTCCTACTACCCAGATGGGTTGGGGTTTTTGATACCATTCATTCTGCTTTGCTATTGTTTGTTCTTATGCATCTTTAGCTGTTTTACAAGGCCTTGCCTGTAATGTATATACTCATTGATACAAGTCCACATCCAGGAGGTTTCTATATCGGTGCAACAACCCTCCTTACCATATGTGCATTTGTCTCCCAGGAAAGAAGGGACACAATGAAAGCATTTCTTGCTGGCAAATTACCACTGATTGTGGCAACAGGCATAATGGGCAGGGGACTAGACTTGGTGCGTGTCACCCAGGTCATTGTATTTGACATGCCTAGTTCCATTCCTGAATACATCCATGAAATTGGGCGAGCATCTAGGCTTGGCAACCCTGGATCTGCCATGGTGTTCATCAACGATGATGACAAGGCTATCTTCAAAGAATTTGTGGCATTACTTCAATCAACATCCACTGTCATTCCTCGGGAGCTTTCAAACTCACCATTCTTGCACTCTACTTATGCTGTTGCATATAGCAAACACAAAAGGAAACGGCGAAAACATGAAGTAGATCTAAGTGATTAGTTCTTTTACACTTGAAAAGAACAGAACTGAATTGGATCAGGAAAGAAGTTGGTTGCATGAATCCTTATTTGTAGATTTTCTAAATGGGTCTCTGAAAATGAGCAAAGATAGTATCCTGCAGATTTATGAACTGATGCCAAAGATTGCATCATCTTGACTTGGAGCAAGGAAGTGAGAACATCATTGGCAGGAAAAAATTTGTTGCATTGATTAGTTTTGAATGTAAGAGTTGAACCATTTCAAGATTTATTTGAGCTAGCATTTCTCACAGAATGTAGAGGTGTAAAATCATCATTTGCTTCTCACACAAACATTTGTATTGTTATTGTAACAAGCCATTTTGAAAATCTTTTATAAGAAGCCCTTCCAATGCCCTTCTTTCAAATGTCTTTTCGGTCTTCTTCTAGCAATAGCTTCTTCATACAGTTCAAGTAATGTTTCTTTTTTTCTTTATTTTTGGGTCTTTTTCTGTGTATAAAAGAGGGAAGATGGGTGTGTGTGTGTGATAGCGTGAAGAAAAGGAAAGGGACAGAAAGAGAGAGAGAGAGGGAAAGTGTGTGTGTGTGAGGATAAGCAACCCATGGTCCCTTATGGAAGAAATGTAAATTTTTGAACCAATACAATTTGGAAATTTATCTCCTTTGGAAAACACATGCTTAATTAAAATCGACAACAAAAAATTTATGAGCTTAATAAAATGGACCTACAAACAATAGCCATTCACTACATTATAGAATCAATTTCCATAAATAAGGATACATACATAAATGTATTAAAAATGAAATTGATAAAACCAACAATATTTATATAAATAACTTGTAAAGGAATACGAAAAAACTCATTTGATATTTGTGTTGGAAATCTTTTTGGCAAGCAAATACAGATGTTCAATTCATGTTTGACCTTCATCTTGTGATTAATTATTGTGCATCTTAGTTAACAAAATTTGATGAAACCATTACAATGGAATTAAAAATTATAAATGTTAATTGCAATGAAAATAAAATTGTAACAAACATTTATATTTGAAAAATGGGGAACATGTTTCTCAATGTTCAACAAATGTCAACACAACAAACCACATACATAATATTGTCTATTCCACTATACCATGCATTTAGATCAACATCTAAATTTATCAATACATCTCCATCACAAGAATGTGCATTTATATTAAAGGATCTTAATTCATTGAAAGTGCTACCTTCCAACTCTATAAATATTAAATGTCTATCAATCATTAATAAATACATTAAAAGGCTTAATTCTTTGTCTATGTTTCTCTTATTTAATTCGTTGCAAATCATGATATGGTAAATGTTTAAAAAAAGGTACAAATCTCATATAATATGTTATGTCCATTACAATGAACAATGTGACCTAGAGAATTTTTATAGAAAACAATAATCATTATTTGTTCTTTTTTTAATAATGGAAATATTTTCAAAGGCCACCATTCCCACATAATGCATACAACATGCATGAAAAATAAATTAGTTTAGTGCAAAACAAATTGTATATTGTTTCCACAATGATAATACACAACAATGAATTGGGCAAACATAAAATCACAAGCTAGAAAATTAGCAATAACAAATTATATAAACATGTGGATGAGTAAATTTTTAGATGTAAATGTTCATTTTTCACCCCAAGAAATCATTAATTGTATTGGTGTTGAACCATATAACATCACCATTGAGTACATTATTACACCGCATATAAGTATGTCCACCATTCCTTATTCAAATAATGTTGATGCACAAAATCAAATTTTGCTTACCCATGAATTTCATTCATTGTTTCAAAAAATGAATAATGAATAATGTTTTATATTTTATGATGTTATGTTTAGGGGAAAAAAATAAAATTCAAATGAACCATTTCACTTGTTCATTATCAGAGGGGTTCATACAAGTAAAACATTCAAGTTAATGTTTTTTATTCAAGGTTTATTATGTGTTTACAATAAACATCTTCAATCAAATCAGGCTAAAAAGAAAACATTACTCATGGCATGCATTGAAAAAACAACAATTAACATTCATGGAACCACAATTCATTCAAGTCTTTCTATTTCTCTTAATTGTAAGGATTCATCATCTTTAAATTTCAAATGGTTAGATAGTTTGATTAAAAAAAGATGATGAATTATAGTTGATGGTGTTGGATGAAGTCTTTTTAATAAGCAAGAGGATATTAAAATTCATTAACCTTCAATTAAAATCAATTAAATATATGCAAACAATTATTTTTGGAAATCTTGATGTCATCATTATAGGTGACTTTTATCAAATTCAACCTATTCATGATGCAAGAGTTTTCGAAACCAATATGAATAATATTGATAGTCTAACACCAATTTTTTGGATGGGAAAGATAAAATGTAATGAATTGAACCAAGTGACAAACAATTCATCAATATATTAAATTGATTTCAAATTGCCACGCAATCACAATTTGACATAGATATAATACATAATAAATGTTTTCATAGAATGTTTGAAGACTCAAAACTTCCATATTTATTCTATACAAATGAAGCAAGGCTTTAAAATAATGAATCAACCTTCTTACAAAGTGATGGAAATGTGTACATATTTCAGACAAAAGATAAACATTATGATACATTTCCTAAACCATTTCAATTGCAAAATTATCAAAATATCACAATCGAATTACATTCAAAAATTCAAGTAAAAAAAAAACATGTTGGTCAAACTTTGTGCTAGTAATTAATTAACACATGATGGTTTGGTAAATGGTGTAGATGGGATTTTCCAAACCTCAAGTAAATTGTTTAACTCACAATAAGTCATATAGATTTTGTTTAATAACCTTAAAAGTGATCAATTGATACAAATAAAAAATGCACGTGGACACCTATAAATTCCATATTTAAAAATATCCAAATGGGTTTTAATTCAATTCATACTAAAACAATGCTGCAATTTCATATTCAACTAATCATAGCGTGCACTATAGATCAAACACAAGGATTAACACTTGATCACTTGACTTTTGATCCTAATGGAATATATAATCATGATTTAACATTTATAACATTTTCTCATATTAAAATTATTTATTTATTTATTTACTTCCTTCAACTTTTACAAATGATTTTTTTCAAATTGAGCTGAGTGTTTTCATAGAAGTGCATCAATTGCAAACACTTGCATGATGGGATTCTACTTCCTACACCACATGCATTTCATCATTCACACATTCTTATCTATTTTCTTAACACTAGATCCTTATCATTGCATAAAAATGACATCTTCCTTGATTACAATCCAAAAACATCTCATATATTATGTCTCAATGAAACACATTTCCATCAACAAACATCAAATGTTACTTCTTTTATTGATCCAAAAAAATATTTTAGCATAAGTGCATATGCACAAAATGACACAATGATAATATATGACAAATTCACAATATAATCAAATGAACTTTAAAATTTCGTGAACCATTATTCAATTGAATTTCAATTTAAATAAATCACGACAATTTATTCCACCCATATTGATCACATATGGATGAATGCACCCACCCAACAATGTATGTAAGGAGTTGTTGAATCATATTGGAATAATCACAAGCCAATATATTTTGCATTCAATGGTCATATTATGTTCCACAATATCACCACATAAGTTGAATAATATCCATACATTCTAAGCTAAAGACATTAAATGATTAATTGCTTGTTTTTTCCAATTGAATATTTGGTTTGGTTTTGAAATTATTTTTTTGGATTTATAAAAACATTTGCTTTCAATAAATTTCAATTTTTTTATAAATGAATTTAGTTAAAGATTAGGTCTGGTTTCATTTTCATTACACACAATTAAATTTTCTTAATATTTAATTTTTTCAACTAATGCAAATTATTCGAGATAGAAAAAAAAATGTTATATTAATTATGTATAACCAATAAAATGTTATAATTTGTTTAAGACGGACCATATATATGTATATAATTTTATTTATTTATTTAATTTAATTAACTTACTTAAAATAGGGTGACACATCTAATTCAAATTCAATTTTGAAAAGACATCGACTATTTGATTACGTTCCAATGACTATTTTAACAAAATTCAAAACCTCTAGTCTAGAAGCTCTAGAACTTCATTTCGAACTTGGATTTGTATAAATTTGATTTGCTAGGAATATATTTTCTTTCTATTGTTGAAATTTGTTGATTTGTCAAAGAATGATTTACAAAAGCAAACTAAGGTGGGTATGAATTATGATATTTAAATGCTTTGATTTTTATACACAAATCATAAAAAATACCTCCCCAAGAAAAAAACCTAATTAGTTGTGTTTAGGTTATCAACATAAATGCTAACAATCCAAATTGCTCCATACAAAAAACAAAAAGAAAAATCTCCATTGGGCTATAAACAATGATTTTTTCTAATGGCCAATTTTCACACCTTAGCAACAAAAAAATGAAATGGGAATTTTTTCTCACAAATTCCCTATGTTTTAGAAAAAAAATGCCAAATTTTCTGAAAAATTAATTTTTCATCATGATAATTTAATTGTCTTTGCCCTAATTTATTCTCTCCTCCCATTTTTCCACTCTTTTCCATTGTTTTCCAAATGATGAAACCATGCCAATCGAAAATAAATCAAAGAACAAAAAAAAGGGCAAATACAATTAACAAAATGGAAAGACCCGCGTCCAAAAAAACAAAATAACCACCAAAGAAGGCAAACCACTAGGGGAACATTAAGTTCATAAACTCCCTCTTGTTGGTGAAACACTTAATACCCCCCATCGAGCTTGTCTGACACCTATTCTGAATTGTAATGCCCTGCCACTAAGTCTTCCATGTCACACATGCAACCCCCTCTCATTGTCGTCCGTAAAACATCTCAAGCACCATCGACCACCCTCAAACATTGTTGCCATCAATGGAAAGTTTGTGTTCTACCAGTAAGTTGAATCAACGAAAATTTCTTCCCCATGAATTATAAGTCTAGATTGTTCTGCTACTTGCCTGAACAATAAATCTTCAAATGACTGGGGAATTTGAACAATGTGTAAAAAATGGGAGAGTTGGAGATCAAATTTGAAATCCATCTAACACTAGTAGATTTGGTATAAGTTTCTTGAGGCACCCACAACCAAGCATTTGAAAGCAGAATAAACCCAACAAGTGCCTCGAAACCCAACCTCATCTTTTTATAATTGAGATTCAAGTTTTACTTCAAAACCCATATGCAAAACTTGCTTATGATCCCTAACATTTTGCTTCCATAAACCAGTTTACATTACACTTACAAACCAATATATCTTGCTCATTTACAAGAAATGCATCAAAATTGTATTTGGTGATGGAATACCACGACAATAGTTTGTCTTCTTTACATGTATTTAGTTGTAGAGTGGGAAGTATTTTCCAATTCCATCCCAGGAAGTCAAATTGGCAACCTTCCCTTTCACTTGTGCTTTAACACATCATTTCTTATGTTTAGGGTTTGTTGACCTTGTTTTACTTATCAAAATATAGTGCTTCCTCAATGTTCTTTCCAATATCCTTGCTTGTAGACTCCATTCAAGTTTCCAACCTAGGATTTTAGTTTTGTTTAATTCTATTTTATAAAAACTAAATACATTCATGTTTTCATTGTTGCTATATTATACCAACCCACATTTTGAAGGATCAAGTTTTTGACCTTGTTTTAAAGGAAGAAAAAATTGCAATAGAACTTACTATTCCTCAAATTCCATTATGTTTGGGAATCTAGGGGACTTACGGTTTACTAACCTTGCTTTCTTGTTGAAAATGCAACAAGATTCCTTGGATATGGAATTCGGTGTCTTCTACACTCGAATGTTAATTTTGCTTTCTTCATTAAAGCTTCCAAGTGTCTATCTCATAACAATATTCATTCTAGGGTATGCAATTTCTTTCATGTAATGTCAAACCAATATTATTACATAGTGGTTGTGGATGATGTAGGAATCCCAAAAATCTTGCAGAATGAACCTTGTTGCTTTGAAGGAAAGGGATTTAATTGAAGTTATGAAAGAAATCGTGCAATCACCTCCTCATGAACCATTATAGAAGGATCATATCACATGGTTGCCTCATCTTGCATCTGGGCATAGTCTTTATAAACAAACTAAAATTGCGATCATTCCACAGGATCACCTTGAGGATTTTATGCAAAGGGAACAATACAACCCATTATTCCCTTGCAAATTAATTTACAAGGACAAAAGAGCACAAGCTTTGCAATCCCCTAAACACATTGACACACTCAAGAACCAACTTTGTGTCACTTAAGTTATTAATTGAGGAAACAAACAACAAAACATTTTATCTATGCTAGTATTTGTTTTGGCTTAAATTTTTGATGTGTATTATTTTGGTTCTTCAATTTTTGCATAGTTAACCATATTGCAATTTTGGCAATGTTGGTTGTATTTGTAATATACTCCTTCCAATCTCCCTTTTCTTTTTGAATTCTATGTTGTTTGGAAAGTTCGGATGTTGTACCTTGTTTTAAAATCTTGTGAAACTTTGCTACTAAACATCATTTTATGATATATAAATTGAATTGAGTTATTAATTGTCCTAGTGTATTGCAACCATTCACATCTCAATTTTTCAAATAACTAAATACTATGTGGATGACTTTCTTGTTCAAGGCTTGGAGTTCATTGCCTATGTCATTGTGTTGCAAGTTTTCTTGGAACTTTGGACCCAAAGACTATGTCACCAATGTATTCTCGGAGGACATGCCAAAGCTATTATTCTCTACACAACATAAGTGAAAACATCACCAAGTGAATGGAACAACCAAAAGGAAGAAAGGGAAAAAGGCTTTGGTGGAGTTCTCGGAATTTAGCCATCAAACACAACAAAAGATTCGTATTTCAACGACAATGTATGGTATGTCCATTAAGCGTGGTTGTCAAAGAGCTTTCATTGCAAAACAACCATATTTGGACTAGAGCCTTTGTCAGTTGATATACTTGAATGCAGAACATAAAAACAAGGAAGGTCCAGTATTCCATGGGAAAGATGTTCTTGGATATGCACATGCTTTAGGTTCCCAATTGTCAAATGGTATGAAGGCAAACCTAATGGGGTTGCTAAGGCAAGGCCTATCCTCGGCTCAAGTAATCATTCATCACAAAGTGCATGTTAAAGAGATGGCATTGAAAAATGAACATGTGACCCAAAACACCTTTGTCTTCTCGTCTAATGTGAGAAACTTGGCAAAAAAACGAATTGATGAACTATGGCAAAAACACTGCAAGGACCCCATCAATGTTAGAATGTGGGTTTTAGAAAATCATGATTCAATTTTCTTTTATGTTCAACATGCCCCTATGGACCTCAATGCATGAACCTAGGATGACACTTTGTTCACATCAAGAATTTAAACTCCAATGTAGTTGGAAATTATGCAAAAAAATTGAATATGGCAATGTAGTATCTTTTGATGCAACATTTGGCATTAATCAAAGCAATGTATGCCCTTTTTGCTCTTGTATGAAATGCCACATAATTAATATGTTCCACAACATTGTAACTAATGTTGGCGTTATGTTCTTTACAATACCCTTTGTACACCTTAATGGTGTTTGGAATGACAAAATGGATACTAGTTGCATTCATTATCATTGGAAAAAGTCAAGAAAGTGACCTTGACCCAGTTCTTTGAGCACTATCAAAATGTATGCTAAGCAATTAGATGTTTAATGTTATTTTAGTTAATAATGTTCAAGCTAAAATCGATGTGTTGAGGTTTGATTGCCCTAAATCTACTTACGATTCCATGTTTATTAATTGTGTATTATAGTGCATACTTTGTCGCAAAATAAAATAATGTGATAGATCATTCTTTGTTGCACAACATATTTTGCCACAAACTATGTTTATTTTGTAGAACATTAGTTTCCATCCAAGCATGTTTTATTTCATGTTTGTTTGACATTCATAGACATTTTATTAAACTAATGCAAGAACTAATTTCTATAGATGACATTTTCCCATGCAACAATGTTAGATTAGGGGCCAAAGTTTTTTTTATGTTTGTGGCATGTGCACAAAGCACGGGCACAAAATATTGTAAAAAATTTGCAAAAGTGGAAGACAAAAGTATGATACGCTTTGGGCCAAATCACGTATTCAAGAACTTGTCCACTGGATCATGATCTTGTTTTGTGGGTGCAACTACAAATAGACATCATGGCAACCAAATACCCCAATGCATTTTGATTCATTGAATATCTTGAAAACCATGGTACACATAAGGTGGCAATGTGGAGTGAATTGGTAATTGCAGCATTCCACATGCAGGGCAAGACACCAATGCAACTATGGAATCATTCCACATCAACATGAAATTAAATTTTTTTCTTCCAAAAAATGATTTATTGGACGTAGATTGGATTAGCTGATCTTTCATATTGTTGGAGATGTTCTTACTCACTATTGGTACAACGTGTAACACAAGTTTTTTGGGTATGTGAGAAACAATAAACAAGAAGGCATTGTTGCTTCAATAGTGCTAAAGGTGTGAGATATTCCAAATTCCAATGTCTTGTTATGTCCTAATGGGGAGGACATTACATATGTTACATCCATCAACCACACACCCAAAGTATGGACCATTCACACTCTGTCATTTGAATGGCCATAATGCGATTGCCCACTTGCAGAACAAGGGATTGCATGCAAACATGTCATGAAGACATTCAAAATGTTATACCCTAACATTCTTGATGGTGCCATTGTTAGGGATATAGGCACATTCCATGGAGTAAACAAAGGTCCTCCAACAGCTAAACACATGGTTTGTGATGACCTACCTGATCAACAACTTGACATTCACCCAAAAAATGAAGATGTTGGTATTTTGGAAATGATAACCGCTATTGCCCATATCAAATATGTTGATCTAAGGGAACTCATTAACCAAGTATTTCATGACATAAAAACCATTGCCATTGAAATTCCAGCACTACAACTACATTTACTTTCAAGATTGAAGATGTTGAAAGGCAAATAACAAGACATGATAGCTAGGGGGATTATTGGTCTTGAACACCCAAACATAGACCCTTTGATTCCATCTGCTCTTAGTGATAACACATTTATAAGGCATAGAAAAATCCTAGAACCTCATGCTCAAAAATAAACTCGTCTAAAGGACAAAGTAACTAGGCACATGCGCATTTAGATGCCAAGGGAATCCAAGATACCAAATGTGGGTATGGATCTGTAATTGCAGGTTACTAATACTTTGTGTACCTAAATTACAATTTTCATTTAAGTTGTATTTTCTATTATTATATATGTATTATTCTATGGGACTCCATATTGTTGCCATAATCTTTTAGTGACATGCATGTTACAAAACATTGTTTTATGACAATTGTATTTACAGCTTGTAATGATTGTTCCACAACACCATTGTAGACATGCCATTCTCTCAACCCTTGTATTCATGACCAATAAATGATCATGTGACATTCTGCATTTCATTGCAACACAACTTATGGCACTAAGCAAAACTACATGAAAAACAAAGCATGACAAGATGTATGAATAGTAATGCAAAAAATGAACTAGCACCTAAACACATGCTAACATTTCCAAACTTAAATTACTAAGATGGGAAGCACCTTTTAAAATCCAACTTTCCTCTGGACTATAACCACATTGTTGTCACACAATTTTTTGTAGATGTAGAAATATAAACACTTGTTAAATTGTAGCACAATACATACTGCATTTTGTCCGCCTACATGAATGCATGGTTTCAGTCTTTATTGACATGTGTTAAACCTTTCCAAACCCATTAACTTTCATAAGCTTCAACACGAAACCAAAAACACATCCAACTATTGGAAGTTCTTTCTACACACACAGAAAACATTCTACCATTGTAGTCTACTTGGTATAATTATGTTAAACTACTATTTGTGTTGAACATTAGCTAGCATGAGACACCAACTTATTGGTTCTACCATTTCTACGAGATGCTAAAACACTAACATACTATGTTGATGATGATCCCTTACCATTGGTTACATCTCCCAAGTCAACAACCCAACTTGTGTTTGCAAAATCTAACATACACAATGTTTGTAATATTGCATTCACTAAAATCAAGCACATTGCAATCGCATCATCCCTTGAAAACCAAATTGGTGTCACCTACAACCAACAAACAATTACAAGATCTAGGATGTAAATAATGTTGTACTCAATTACAACAAAAACTTTTGTGGGTTGGGTAAAGGTAATTGCACCTTAATGTTAGTGACATTGTTTCAATACATGTAATCAACATATTTGGTCAGGAATTTCATGACATAAAACCCACACTGCCAATTAGATAGTTGTTGTGGTCCATTAAGCCACACCCAACTATTCTTTGATATTGTTCGCTTCCATTCAAGTGTCCTTGATATTTTTCCTTGTGTAAGAGCCCACATTTTTGTAAAATAATGGTGCACACCTACAAATTGGAAGATGTTGATAGTCTTGAGAGGGTCGTAGTGCATAAAATGGGAAGCACTCATTACAATTACACTCCAATGGTTAGCATATTTGTAAAGGGACCAAGACCTTTTGGATGTTGGAACACACTTTGAACTTCTTCCTCACAAAATTCACAACATTATCTTGTGACTCCCTTTTTTCTTTTGCCCAATTTTTTACCATATCCCACATATGAGGATGGGCGATATATGATTCCTTATGTGACATATGGTTGTGCGTATACCACAATCTAAAAAAATCCAATGCATTTGTAGACAAGTAGCTAGTAGTGTTGTTTAGCAAAGAGATATCAACACCAATTATTAATTTCAAAGAATCACTTGATATGACATACTCCATTGCAAATTTGCTAGTCCCACCTCTACTGGTAATGAAATCCACCATTGCTACTATCAATTTATAATAACAACCAATGTTATTGAGTAGAACATCTAGCTTTAGGATTTTTTTTCAGATGTATAACCTCTAGCATGTTTTACCCATGCAAGATGATTGCAATAAGAAAAACAAACAACAAAAATACTTGACATTTGGAATATGAAACACAAGTGGAGTTGTATTTGAATCATAAACTTTGATAATTTGTTGTCTTGACACATTAGTTTGTGGTAGATGTTATTTTGAACTGAACATGTATTTTGTAGCATACCTACAACTAGTGACAACCAAATCTAGAAGCTTGAATCTAGTAGTTTTAGGCCATTTCATGCAAGCTTTAATGAATTAGTGGCGACCTATTAATTGAATCTTCCATGAACAACCTTAAGTACTACTCATGTTTAAAGTTGTGATAATGCTTACATATGTTTTCTAAAACTTGATGAATCTTTTATTTGAAGTCCATCATCTTGGGTTGCTCAAGTTCCCATAATTTGTCACAGTGGTGGGAAGTGAAGCAACCGCATTAAGATTATTATCATGAGCTGGGGCATGATAGGAATTAATTAGCTCAAATAAGTGCCTATCTTGGGAGGATATGTCATTCAAATTCGGTATTGGTCGGACAAGGCTATGTGAGGATTGCCTTGGAGGTTATAACCCAAGAGACAAGGACGGTGTCCTCTTGAAATTAGCGTGGGTTGTTGATAAGGAACTTGATAGGATGGGTGTTGCAGGACTTGGATTATTGACATATGACTATAAGTCAACATGATCGTTAGGTTTATGGTCCCACTTAGGGCTATCACCAAGGGTTGCTTTAATAAATAAATCCAACCCATAAGCTGGTGTAATTTCTTTCTTATAGGTGGGTTGGCCATGGGAGGATTGGTCAAAGCAGATGGGTTACTATGTAGTGACTTCTGCATTTTGAAATTTTGTTGACATTTTGGTACATTCTACATAAGATGGAACAAGTATTAAAGGCCAAAGTAGGAATTGTGAAAACTAAGGGTTTTGCTTAAATTTAAACTTTAATTACATAATGTTTTGTCACCTTATAATTATTTTTAAATGTAGGGAAACTTGATGCATGTGTAGTTATGTCATTATCAATTAGCACTGTGGTAATGGGGACCTTTGGGGTTGGCTCAAAGGCTTCCTTTATTTGGCCAAACTTCACATACAATGTTTGAACTTGACAATCCATAACATGTACCAAGATAGTTGTGCATTTGTTCTACTTATCAAACGAGGCATTGTCATCTTGAAGGTTTGGATTTTTTGGAAAAATCCAACCAACATCGATCTCCTCCTTCACAAGCAAAGCCTCATTGACCACATGTTCATAAAAGTTTAGTTTAAAGGTGGAGCATTCCCAAACCAGGCTAAACATTAATTCAAGGTGGAGCGTTTCCACACTATGATAAACATATGTTGGATTAAACATGTCAAAGATAAATTTGGTAATTGTTTTGGAAGCAATGTTCTATGTGTGAAATTTTTATTAAAGGAATTGTTTGCATGAAATAACGTAGGTGGAAAGGTAGTGAAACAAATATTTGGTCTAGGATTGGCCTATAATCATGCCCAACATTAACATTGCACCACATGTCTTCTAACTCCTTTGCCATTACAAGATTGAATAAGTCTGAAATTGTTTTATGAGCAATCTTGGACATGAATTGTTGGATTTTCTCAACAACTAAATTCTGCAACTATAGATCAAATCCAAGTAGCCCCAACAAGTCTTGCCAACATTGAACAATATTTTCATGATATTGGCACGGTAATTTGGGAAACCATAAGCAACCAAAGTTAAAAACATCTTGAATTGCTATTGTTAACTTGATAAAATGTCTTTGTTCACGATAGTAATGTAGGATGTTGTGTAGAGTTAATCCCTTGTTTGCATGAGCAAGTGGATGTATTTTCCCAAATGTTGATCTACAAAATGATTTGAATGTTCAAACTATGTGTGGGCACTTTGTATCCAATCTAACTGCTATGATTCCTTTTCCACTTTCGCAATGATGTTTTGTAGTTCTACTTTTGTGCGCTCCCATGGGCATTGAGGACCCGAGTCCAAAGGATATCATTTTAACAAGTGGTACAATGGTGACTAACCCCACTTTGATTTCTCCTCAATAACTTTTAGTTATTGGTCAAATTTGTTCAATTCCTGAAAAACATAATCTGTTTTTTTCTTCTTGAATGATTATGTGGCATTCATTTTATTTGCATCATATTGCGTTTATGTTGTAAATATTATAGGTACTCAAAGGCCTTTCATTTCAATGAGCCTTTGCATGGTGTTCATTTTCCACCCCTTCTAGATGTCCATGCATTTAGGGACTGTTTGACAAGATTTGAAATTTGGGTAGTCCTTTCAATCCCTCCACTAACTTGTAGGATGGGAAACAACAAGTAATAAATAAACAAAACTAGAGCAAATGATAAACTAAAAAAGGTACAAGAGTTGTAGAGTATTCATTGGTGGTTGTTTGATAAAAATACCATTGACCAAATGTTAAAACAAGCATGTTGCCTAAAGTCACAAGAAGAAAAAGCTTGATTTGCGACTGGTGTTTACAACTGTTTTTCAGTCGAAAGAGACATTTTACAACTAACTATCTAGTAATCGCCTAAGACAAGTCGTAGATGACAAATAGTCGCATGAAACATTACATCATGATGACATCATCAGATGGTAGATGAAGACTAAATTAGTATATATTGTTTCATCCGATTGGGCCAGTATATACATAATGTATACGGGGCATCATTTTGCGACTATAAATTGCAACTATTTTGGTGGATCTAAACTCCAACCATGTGGAGACACGTGGCATTTGATTAGAGGGTTTGATTTTCCCAGATCATGAAATTAGATGATCTAGAATTTTTTTAATCTTATGGCCAAGAAATGGCCACATCTTTTGTGTTTGGGTAATCGAAATGTGCCACGTGTTTCATTATGAACATCGTGGCATTTAAATATTTATTAAAAACCCTAGATATATCCCATTCATCAGATGTCAAGAATGAGGATCTTGACACGTGTCGCATTATTATTTGAATGGACATTTCAAATCTGCCACATATTCTAAAG
>Ga0209611_10005821_pt1 | contig 20474 bp, 20 predicted proteins | sample S1TSphgellanicum_3_FD_187693 | JGI IMG/M metagenome (GOLD analysis project Ga0209611, IMG submission 187693) | Host-associated microbial communities from peat moss isolated from Minnesota, USA - S1T2_Fc - Sphagnum magellanicum MG (SPAdes) (version 2) | ecosystem: Host-associated > Plants > Peat...
TTTTTTTTTCAAACAACCGTTGGTTCCCCCCCCCCTCACGACGGTTCTTTATATTTTTCCAATTGCTGCTAAACATCGGTTTCCATCGGATCACACTGGGCCAGAGTGATTCAGCATCCACCGGCGCACCATCCATCCACTGGATGCCTGAACATCGGTTTCCATCGAATCACACTGGGCCAGAGTGATTTAGCACCCACCGACGCACCATCCATCCACTGGATGCCTGAACTTGTTGTGAATGAACCTGAACCTCTCCCGTGCCCAGCCCGGCTGTGCTGACCCACCGTCACAGACAGACCAAGTGAATTAATATATATGATTGGGGTTGGCCGTAGGAAATAACATCTAGCATGACTGAGAGAGGAAATTGAACTCACACCACTTACATGGAGGCAAGCGCACCACATCCTCCAAAGGAATCCCTTTATGAGTCAATTGTGGATGAAATTTGAAAGAAACTCTCAAGCACACTGACTTTATTTGTTTAGTATAGTGCCCTAATTGTAAAATATTATTATTCTTACTGCCAAAAGTAAATGAAAATAACATAAAATAATTATTGGGCACCTTGCTGCCAAACCAGGTTAATGAACCGTATTGTACAACCTAGTCAGAAAATGGGTATGCATAGGTTATAAAAATGCCCTGCATGTGAGAAGAGGGTACATGCCTCTTGAGGGTATAGCAAGCAATGCAGAGAAAATAAGTTGAGTTATATTGATATACCCTCTCTCTCTCTATATATATATCCAATGGGTATATCTGGATAAATAATATACCCACACAAACACTCATCAGAACTAATGAAAAACTCTATTATTGCTATATTGGTTACCTTGATATCTTCTAGTCCATAGTCCAAAGCCCACTTTTCCCCCTTGACCAAAACAACAAAGTATTTGTGTCTCAATTGTGGCTTGGTCCACAATTTAAAGCCCATTTTTCAACACAAATTAACCACACAAGAAACATGATGCAAGTACCAAGAGAAATATCCAATACTTGGTCAAGCTTGTGGGCACCATTGGCAACCTTTCGTCTCCCAATGCCACAAATTCAAACTTGTTGTCGGAGCTCATTGAAAATATATGACATGCCTTGAATTTCCCACCACCAAAGACGTTGAATCGGTCTATGTATTTGTGCCATTTGTGCATGGGCACAAAAGGTCCAATGACTCCAATCACCTCTTAGGTTGAAATGTTATACATTTGTGACATAGTTCTAAATCTCCATTTACTAGATGAGTCCGGAGTCAGGCAAGACTATTTCCTAGCACGACATTGTCAACAAAGTGTTATTAATTTCCAAATCAATACTCCTTGAACAACAAAATTGACAAATTTTAGATCAATCTGTCCATTTAGTGGTTGTTAACCAAGATCCAATGTTTGGATCTTCAATAGTAAGTAAATAAATATGGGCATTTTCATTTGAATAAAAAAATAGAATAAAATAAGTGTCCTTTAGAATTAGTCTTATGGTAAGGGAATGGGTTACATGTCACATAATGGTATCCACCCAATATTTCAAAGTATTAAATTGTGAAGATGTTTTCATGTTTTTTATTTTCAGTTAACGACAACTTAATGATTGGTTTGAATAAATAAATGCTCAAAATGCCGTTTATAAGGAAAAAGGGCTTTAGAGGTGAATGTTGTGTCTCCCAAAACAAAATAAAACGCACAAAGTTTGTTAGCTAAACATGACACAAAATCTTCTCAGGTTTTAGGGCCTGATTTTGTTGTTTAAAAAAAAAAAAGAGACACTTTATAATTGCCATAAAGAGGGTAATGAGATTTGTCCAACCCTTTCCTTGTGGTTTATCCCTAGGTTGGTTTCATCTGTAGGTACTTATAGATGATCTTAACCCCTTATGTGGTTGGACTAACTCTTATGAATACATGTAGCATTCAAGAATGGTCTATAAAGTCCCATGCTCTTGGGTTGCTCAATGGATGTGGTCTAGAAACAATTGTCCATCCTTGCATCTTATAGATACATCCAAAAACCTTAAGCCAAAAGGTTCATGGACAAAATCAAAATGGTATGTTAAAACAATCCAAATTGGTCTTTGATTCCATTCCCACATTGTCAAGTGTAATCAAATTGCATTGTTGACACAAGGAAATGAGTTTTGACAATACTATAGGTGTTAAACAAAAGATAATTCTAGTATTTTTTGTGAAACTATCTTAAGTGAGACAAGACATTTCCCTTTTGACAACATGGGCCCATTAACAAATATTTGGCAAATAGTTATATTACAGATGTTAATTAATATGCCAACTAAAGGAGTGGCAATTTTCAATCTAGGGGAATGGCTTCAAAATGCACTTCCCAAGAGGTTTTATATATATATATATATATACTAAAGCATTTTCCCAAGATTGAAAAACTACATACAACCCCACCTTATCTATAAAAACTACAAACCCATGATGAATTGCAATAGTATTGGAATTAGCCTGATACTAAAATCAAATTTTGTTAAAAATAAAGTCTATAAAACATTTGTCTAATGGGGGTAAATAAAATTGATTATTCAGCATGTCACTTGTTGTTATGCATATCCTTGTGCAGATGTCTTCCCAATAATTAATTAATTTTGAAAGTTCCATTTTGGAAGAAAAAAAATCAGAATATTTCAAAATATTCTTCATTTTCCTTCCCCAAAAAAACTTCTTTTTAGAAAAGTATTAAAAAAAAAGCTTTAGCATTTTTAAAAATAATATAACTTGTACTCAAGTGGCCAAGGTACTACAATATATGTATATCCATGTTTAATACATTTTATGTACCACCAGTCACATAGTACATATTTACCCACATCTGTGTTTCAATTTTCTTCTTTCTCCTCCAGAAAAAAAACCGACACCAGAAAAGTGGAAATCAAATGAAAATTCTGCTGTTTTGTGGTCATTCGATTCCTAGAATAAAGCTTCACATATGAATTTAAGAGCATCCATCCATAGCCCCCATATGTGACCCAGAAAAAATATTTCTCATATCCAAGTTTAGTTGTTTATTTTTTTCAACTTGACCCATAAAACCAAAAACTGGGAGTGCAAATAGGTGGGAGACTACTAATAACAAACCATCTGGGACCAATCATTATGATTGGCCAGTTGGAAACAGGGAATAGCAGTTAGATCATATTTATTACACTCTTCTTTGGCAAGAATTAGGCTTTGCTGAGCCTTTTTCTTTTTTCTTTTTCCTTTTTTGGAGTAAATAAGAAGAACTTATTGCAAAAGAGGAAATAAAATGTAAAATACAGCCACGAGGCCAAAACCAATGGCCATTACTTACCTAAAGGGGCACAAGGCTTTGCTGTGTCTTTTACTAGCCTCAGCTGGTCCAAAAACCATTTTGCTGAGCCAAACCGACATGTTTTGACTTTTCTTCATCCAAATTCATTGTGCAAGGTCACATACTGAGCACCAGCCCTTGGGATGTTTTTAAACTGAGGATTAAAAACTTCCACAAGTTGAACATAAGGGCGAGCAAGTTAGGTGAAAGCATATTAGGTGCAAAGTTCACATCTGTGGGATGTAATACGAATTGGTGAGGTAAAATCTTGGGGTCCATTTTTTTTGGGCAATGTTGTGTTATAATCCACAGGTGGCGATCACCCACAGGAACATTTAGCCAAATTTGGCTAGAAGCTGAGTATGAAAGTAATTATAAAAAAAACATTGTTCAATATTTTTGGCTACCTACTCGAAGCATGATTAGAATTATGGCGATTTATTTTCTTAAATTTGGATCGAATTATGGCTATTGAAAGTCTAAAAAAGCACATGGTTATAGCACCTTTAATTTGTAATAATATAACATTTTGGCTATATACAGGCAGCAAACAAAAAGGCTGCTTGGGGTGTTTGGGAGGAGAGAGAGAAGAGCGACAAGAGAGCAGCAGCAGCAGGAGGACACAGAACAATACAGGAGGGACAGACAAAGAAGAAGAAGAAGAAAGAGAACGAGAACAGAAAGAACGAGGGATAGGGAAAGAGCAAGAGCAAGAATCAAGGAGGGAGTTGAAGGATTGTTGAGCAGCAGCAATAACAACAAGCAGCGCCGGGTGTTTTTGGTTTGGCGAAAAACAGTTCAGGTTTCATGTCCGATCACGATATTCAAATCCCTGGCGCCTTTGGTGCGTCTTCTGCTGCTACCGACCACCACCACGACGCCTTTGTTTTGTTTTGTTTTTGTTTTTGTTCTGTTTTTTTGGTGTGTTTGGCCCCTCTTTTGTCTCGTGTATTGTTGTTGTTTTTATTGGCGATTTGTGGCTGGGGCTACACACACACACACACACACACACACACACACAGAGATTGACAGACTCTCTGTGTGTGCGTTGAAGCGATGGTGAAAGCCAGTGAGATTTGTTTGTTTTTTGGTTTCCCCTGGTAAAAGGTCGAAGCTTCATTGCTGCGTTGTGTTCTGGATCGCTGTTTTTCAGTGAAAGGGGGCTCTTTGATCATGGTTGTCGTTGCTAGCTTTTGCCGCCCTGTCTGTTTATGGTTTTTCTTTCTCATCCAGGTTTTCTCTTGAATCATGTTTCCTCCTGCATCAGAAAAGCTTTTGATTGGAAGCTGCTGACTGACTGACTCAGTAACACTCGAGGCTTTCTAAGTTTACAGTTGGATTGTTTGTTGACATGAGTGCTGCAGTATTCATGTGCTTTCTTCATTGGATCGTTTATTGGTTGGAAGATGTGAAGGGAGGAGAATTTTGAAGTTTGGTGGTGGCGGTTGTTGGATGATGTTGTATTGTGCGCAGATCCGTTTGCAGATGCAAATGCTGAGGACTCCGGGGCGGGGTCCAAGGACTACGTCCATGTGCGTGTACAGCAACGCAACGGGAGAAAGAGCTTAACGACAGTTCAAGGCCTCAAGAAGGAGTTCAATTACAACAAAATCCTCAAGGATTTCAAAAAGGTATCTCCACTTTCTCCATCTAAATCAACATGGGGTCGACTCATGCTGATTCCCCTCTTTCTCATGTGGTTTGGTTTGCCTTGAAGGTTTCTGAATGGTATTCATGTGACCTTTTGTATGTTTATTAGAACACATTAGGGCTTTCGTTTGATTGGTTGTAATGTGTCTTGCATGTCCCTTGGATGTATCCAAGCAAAGTTGCTTTCTTCATGTATAGGTCAAAAGGTTTTGAAATGTTGCACCCTGGCATCATTCTATGCAGGAGTTTTGTTGCAATGGGACTGTTGTCCAAGACCCTGAGCTGGGTCAGGTATGTCATGGCTCTTGGTTTTCCTGTGCTAAGCATACTTCCAGGTGTGCATAGGAATATAGCAATATTTTATTGGGCATAGTTGAGGCAGGGAGATTTGTTGATGTCATAGAAAAAGACAAGTGGTTTATGGTGTAAGGGGGAATAGTCTGGATAGGAAAAATGAATATAATACTAGGGATTGTTCAAGATTGTGTGGGTTCTGACTCAATAGGGAGAATTGTCCACTTGAGTCTGATTCTCTATGGATACAGGTTATTCAGTTGCAAGGTGATCAGCGCAAGAATGTATCCCAGTTTCTGGTACAAGCAGGAGTGGTGAAGAAGGATTTGATCAAGATTCACGGGTTTTGAGATAGATGTTCATATGTCTGCTTGCCACCTCAGTGTTCATGTGGTGGTCAGTTGAACAAGGCAGTTGATATTGGGCCTCTACATCTTTATTTGTAGGCCTTAAGAGTGGGACGCAGGTGCTTGGTAGTAGTGCAGAAGGAAATGGTGGAAGGGCTTGTCTGGGAGGTGGGCAAGGGTAGATTAAGGAGTTGTCAGACTTTCATGTTTGATACCCTTGTCTTTTTCCTAGGAATGGGTTGTGTTTACAGTTAATTTGATGAATATGGAAGGTAACATTACACAAGATGTCCTACTAACTTTGTGCTGCAGTTCTTTGTTATTGGCTGTCTTGTGCATTGCTTGAGCCTCTGTGAAAGGTTGCTAGGTTGCATTTCTTGGCATTTGTGTTTTTAAAGAATGGCCATCATGTGTGGATGACAATACAAAACTTAATAGAATTCTGTAGATCTGATCTGAAAGCCTTTGAGGGTTGTGTTCACCTCTATAAGTAGGATGAATGCCTTGTCATAGCTGCCAAATGAAAGGGTGTCTGTATTTTGCCATCAGAGAAACAGATGATGTAAAGATTGAGAAGAGAAAGGGTTACTCAATGGTTTAAGATGTGGTTCCTCTCTTTGATGAAAGATCTGCTGTGAGCCTTGCATGTTATGTAGAACAAGTTGTACCTATTTGGAGTTTGAAATGGAGGATAGGCATATTAGTCAAGTGAAAATTACTTGTGCAATTTAGAGGAAGAGGACTTTTCTCTCTTGGACCATTTCACAATGGAACCATATGACAAATGCTTGCAGTGAATTGTGACAGGGAATTCAACTGGCCTTGATAATTTCATTGATGATGATTTATTGGAGTAGGTTTAGGTAGCACGATTTTAGGTTTCATAAGTTGTAAGTAATAAGTTGTCACTTGAAGAGTTCCAAACTCAAATCCATTTAGCCCATTCTCAAGTAACGAGGCATGCAAAGGTGTTTTTGGATTCATATTTGTTTAGAAAAATTTCTAACACCATATTCATGAGTAGATTTTCAATACCTTCTCAACCAATTTGCATCCCATTTTTTTTTCTTTAATTGAATTTCAATTCAATCCAATTGAATCTTAATCCAATTGATGAATTGAATTTAGTTGAATTGGAATCAAATGAGTTCAAATTACATTCAATGTATTTGAATTCAAGATGCATGCAATATCATTCAATATTTTCATTCAATTGGAACTTAAATTTTTCACAAAAATCAATTCATTTTTTTATCAATTGATCGTCACCAAGTGGTGGTGCACAACAATGTGGAGCCCAAGTGTAGGCTAAGAGATACTTTGGAACAAAAGGGTGATTATGCTCACATTCTTAAATCATGCATATAAGGACATGGTAGAAACTAGATATTGTACTTGTGCTTGTTTGTTGGTGTTTAATGTTTGGCCAAGAAAAAGAAAAATATGTAAGGGATAATTTGAAGCCACACCTTTATGGGACATTCCATTGGACCATCCCCTAGATTAGTGCTATGGATTGGCCCATCCATTAGATTACTATTATAGTTCCAAAATACATACTCTATGTATTTCTATGTCTTCATGCTTGACATGAAAATTATTTAAAAACATTTAATAGGCAATCCACAAATATGAGATTTTAGGACCTACCCATAATAATGTTTGGGCATGTCATTTTGTGACGATTATGAAATGATGTAATGTTGCTGGCACCTTGATCAAGGCATTCTTTAATATTAATGTGCATATGAATTCAATAATGAATTGATTCAAAACTACCAAAAAGCTCAACCTTCAAAGGGATTTTTTATATAAATGATGTAACTAATATAATTTTCACATATTTAAACCCTTAGAACTCCAAATCATAACCTTAAGTTGTAAATGAATTCATAATTATCCCATATGGAAAGTACTGTCCAAGATATTCACATTTAAATATTAAGAGATAATAATCGATGGGTCAAGCGGCCAAGCATTTGTCATATCTTGCCAATGTTATCATACACATCTAAACGAGATAAATATCAGATATATATGTCTATGTCATTCATACCTACCTCTTTCAAACCTACGATCTTTCTCATTTCACTCCTTTTTCTTTCCAACCTACATGGATATGAAAAGGAAAATTAACATGTGTCTTTTCATGTCCATGTTATGTATATTAAAATATTTAATAACCTATCTCTTTTAAGCCTATCTATATCACCATTTTCCCATTTGCATTTACATGGACATGAAACATTTGACATAAATAATAATGAACTATTGGGAACCATATGGGAACATATAAAGAAAAGAAAAGAGGAGGGATGGAAATTTTTCTTAGTTTGGAATCTTGCCAAAGGGCAAAATCAATCATTCCACTTGTGTGGATAAATAACTAAATCAAGATTTCCATGGTCACAACTAGTATTATGAAAATTTTATTTTATAAGTAAAATATGGCATGTCATCTTGTGTTACCTAACTTATTTAACTTTAAGCTCCCCACATATGCAAAATAAATGGCAACAATGCCTTCACTCTTATTCTCAAAACACCCCTTTAGGAAGAAATTGCAATGTTCATGTAGAACAATTCCTAGATGTGAAGGCACAAGACAAATATTAACATGCTTCCTATTAGGAGCCATCTTCTTGGATGACATTTCATACAAATATGAATAATAAAATTTTAAAAGGAATTTTTATTTAGACTATTTTGGGGAAAAACTCGCCAATTTTTAATAAAAATCATCACATTTCCCCTTTATTTTTGGTTTGGTTGCATTTTTGTATGTATTTTTAAAAAGTTAAAATAGGTTTTAAGAACCTATAACATTTAATGTGAGATCCTTTTTTGGGATATTCAAAACTAATGTTATATAAATTTTTTGAAGAAAACCCTAATTAAAAGCATAGATTTTTATGATGGACCAGTTTTTAATTTTTTTAATTTTTAAAATTTTTGTCGGAGGTATTAATAATCAAGTGGTTTTATATTTTAATTTTAAAAAAAAGGAGTTTTATGTTTTGCATTAGTCCAAAAGGGAAATATTTTTACATCCTTGTGGATTAGGTTTTTTTTCCCCATGAAAAAGTGGCTTGGTATGGTATTAATCACTTTTGCATTATTCCTCAATTTTCCCAAATTGAACTCAAAAACTTAATTTTATTATTATTTTATCTATGCTTATTCTAGCACAAATGAAGTTACTTTTCAAAGAAATGAGATTTGTACAGTAGCTATAAGCACATTCAATTGAACCCATTTTTTCGTCATAATATTTCTTTTGCTATAAAAAATTGCTAAATTTTGTTTCTAATATTTTAAAGAAAAAATCCTAATTCATTTCATTCACACAAAAAGAATAAAATAACTCAAAAACATAGGTGGCAAGTGATGTGTCATTGGGGTTAAGGAGAAAATAAATGCTTTGAAATAATTTATCTCTAATAATAAATATTTTAAACTTTTTTGAATTTGGCTTCAAGTTAAGATGGAATAAGGAGGTGATTTCAACCCCTTATTTCAAATGATTCAAATATTTCCTTCTATGAAATTTAGTGTAATCTAACTTTCTCATTAGACCTTTCCACCTTAGGCATGAACATTTGAATAGCTTAATCAATGTAGGATTAAATTAATCCCATTGTAGAATGTTGAATCAAATTATATTTGGGTTGGTTTACAAATCTATGATACCCCTCCAATCCCTTGGGGCAAATTTCATTTTTAACATAGATAGATCAAGAAGAAAAACCTTACGATGAGAACCCATCCATCAAAAGGACAAGGCAAATGTGAACAAAAGTAGACACAACCAAAGAGAAAAAAAATCAAATAATCAACAAAAATTAGGTAAAGACCTTATGCAAAGAAGACTCATGACAACAAAATAACAATCAGAGATAACAAAGAAGATCTAAGACAAAGAAGAATGTCATCTGCTACAAATTGGTTAGTAATGGAGGTGCACCAGTTATGGTGTGTGGAAGAGATGACGAACCTTGACCAAAAGGGTGTCTTCATTTGTCTCAAGGTCCCCTTCATGGTTAAAATGAGTGCTTAGGTGCAAGGGGTGCATATTGATGAGTTTTTTCTTTTCAATTTTGATTTTGAAAGTTTGGCAAAATTTTAAATTCTTTTTAAAATTTTGATCAAATTTACATATTTAAAAATCTGTTTTCTTTTGTGTTGCCAAGTGCCAATTTGCCCAAAAAAATCATTGTTGGTGAATAGAAGCAACCATCAAAGCATTTACACTGCAATTCCTTTTAACATGTAGACAACCAAATATAGGAATTTGGTGATTTTTCCCATCAATAAATAAATAAATAAATAAATGAGTTTTGGGGATCGAAACCCTCATAAACATTGGTTTTTTGAGTGAAGATTTGCCACTTGGTGACAACAAAAAAGGGGGCTACAAAGGCTTCATAAGGTTTTTTGGGAAAAAATTCATAAATTTTTCATATTTAAACATTTTTTTAAAGCATATCTCTAGATCATAATTTTTAAAATCCCTTCTTTGACATGTAGCCAAATTTGGTTAGGCCATCTTGTAAATGATTGCCAACCCACCTACCTCACAAAACAAAAAAGTGAGAAAAAAACTATAGTCATAAATCACTTCATTTTGAAATTTTGATGTTTAATTTCATTTTTGGACAGAATCTCACAAGTAAGAAAAGATGCCGATAACATATTGAGATGCAGGGAAATGGTAAAAGACATATATGTCAAATAAATAATTAATGATGAAAATTCCATGTCAAAAATTGAGTATTCCAAAGGTTTTTTTTTCCTTCACAAAATTTTCTGTAAAAAATAGATTTTCCCCAAAACTTTTAAACAAATTTTCAAATAATATAATTATCATCAAAGTTGCCAAATTACTATGTTAACAACCATTTTTTCTTACAATATTTAGACCATTGTTTTTAATTTTGACGAATTTTCGCTTTTTGCAACTTGGAAAAATATGGTGTCACCACATTCAAAGGATTTTTGTGAGAAAATGACCCTAAATTTGCCAATTTTCAAAAAAAATTAAAAAATCAAACTTTAAAATTTAAAAAAAAACAGTTCCAGTATGTAGCCATAACATAAAAGGATTCTTAAATTTTTTGTTAGTCATTTATCATCCAAGTTCAGGTTTAGGGTTTGAGCTTAAGAGACTCCTTTATTTTTAAGGAAGACAAGGGTTATAGTATTTAAGTGTAATAAGATAGAGAGGGTGTTAAACAGGCTTGTGTGTATGTGTGAAAAAAAAATGTTATAGCCCAATGAAATTGTTGGGATTCGGTGATTTGAATTTTTTTTCTTAGTTATCTTGACTGAACTAGTAATTAAATGTGTAATAGGGTTTGGTAGATTTCAAAGAATTTTAAAGGGCCAATTGAAATGGTAAAAAGGGACTATTAGTTTTAATATTCAGCAAAATAGGATTATGTATAGGCTTAAAGAATTTTTTTCAGACCAATGGGATTATTGGAGGTCTGAATTATTATTTTTCAATTATCTTGAGTGTAGTTATAGTTCAATATGTAATACCTATTTACAAGGTCCGGGCACATTACTTGTGCACTTTGTTGGCCTTGCCTACCAAGGCAAGGATATTGTGTTTAGGCTAATTATAGAGTACAGTAGCTTAATGGATTTTGGCCCCTAGGTAGTAGGTCTATTTTTATATGACCATTTTTGAAAGATGATATTTAGGCTTGTGTTGAAACTTGAGATTAGTTATAGAGCTTTGATATCTTGAAGGATCTTGGTTTGTTTTAGAGTTTTTTTTTGAAGATTATATTTTTGCATGGTGAAATATTTGAATTTTTCCATAATTCTTCTTTTGCCTTAATGTACTTTTTAATGTAAATGGCAAGGCCACAATGTGACACACCCCTTGTTTTTGTATTGAGAACTCTGGTGATAAAGCCTCAACCCTAATCACTAGAGTAGCGGACTATACTCAAAGAGTGTGAGGAGAAGAGGTCCAATTGGGATTTGAACTCCCGACCTATTTGGCTAACTCACAAAGCCACACCCCTTAGCCAGGGGTAGCACCTCAAATTGTTGCAAGTGTCTTCTTTGTTGCACAATCATCTTCTTGAAAGCTTTTAGCATTGTAAATAAATCATTGAAGCACATGCAAACCCTTGCGCAACAACAACAAGAGCAAAGATTTAGGGGCAAGAAGTTGCGATCTACTAATCTTTGCTCTCGTTGCTACATGAAGGTTCTCCATCTCCATCCACTTTAGTGATTTGTTTACGATGTTGAAGCTTTCGAGAAGATGACGGGTGTGACAAACAAGGCACTTGCAGCCATTTTGATTTGTTGCATGGACATCTCTCTTGAAGGTAATGGGGCAGATTGCATGAAAATGAGAGCATTGGACATACATGAGCAGTGACATTTGTTAATTGAGAGATGAAGGAAGGTCACTAGTGAAAGTGTGGAGATGAGGAGAAACAAGTGTGAAACTTCTTTGTTGTTTTTTTGGGGGCAGCAGTACGTCATTCAAGTGTGCAGTCAAACATATTAGATGTTGTTTTGTAGAATCTGATGCTGGCTTGGTACAATTTGAGAGTCTGAGACATCATATTTCAGGAAAGGCTTCACATGAATCTCAGTAGGGAATTAAGGTGTCCCATTGAGTCTAGAATTAGAGTAGTAGCAGCCATAAGTGGGTGGAACACCTTTAAAAGTGTCCAGATATTGTTGCTAGAATTGAGAGATGCTGAGGGTGAACATGAAAGTGTTTTGTCTTTGACTTGAGAACCACATGTTGAAGACAAAAATGCTGAATGCATTTGATTAGAAGGAAATTTTGCTTAAGTTTATGGATCCTAATTTCGCAGAAGTTCAGCGCTGGAGAACTGTCTCCATCTTTGAAGAAGCAGATAGTCAGAGAGTAGTGTACTGGTATGGAGATGCTGATTTGCAGACCTGTTATGAACTCAAATTCCTTAATCGGATTAGACTTGGTATGAATGTCGGTGCAATGTGGTGGTTGTGCAGAGTGTTCAAACTGTGTCTGAAATGTGAATTGTGTGCACACAATTTCAGTCCTTACACAGAAGGAAGAAGAACTAAGTATGGGGAGGAAGATAAGGAAAATGTTTGGCAAAGGATTGAATGGATTGCTACCTTGTTCTGCATGTTGGGTGTGGTGAACACAGCAGGAGGTTCTGCTGCTGATGTGTAGTGTTGAATCAGATTGTCCTCTGATGGGTTGAGCCTGGTGGGTTGTGAATTGCAGCAATTTGCTTGCAGATCCGGACTTGGATGTGCTGAGGAGGCATCGTCTTGATCAGTCTATGGCATTCTCTTGATCCAGAAAATTCAGGAAGGAAGCTTGTTATGGGAAGAGTCTAATTGTATCCTAGTGTTGTTATGGTGCATTCACACTTGATGTTAAGTCAGTGTTAAATGAAAATCTAGGTGGCATCTTAGGTGGCACCCAATGTTAAGTGGGCCATAGCTCAATGTTAAGTGAATGTTAGCTTAACATAAAATTTTCATGGCAACTATGTTTAAGTCCTAAATGGCTAGCATGGTGGTAGGGGACCTAACCTTAGAGTCCCTAACACCAAGTGTGAATGCACCTTTATTATTGTACTACAACTTGCATTGCAAGAAGGGAGGAGGAGTTCCTTAAAGAAGGGTGAAGTCCCTTTGTGATGAGTGTCCCAAAGTTCAACCAGTAACTCCTCACATAATGAATGGCACTGCCATTATGAAAATGACATCCATAAGGATGAAAAATATTCAACACACTTTTTTTTAAAGGACTGTTCACACTTGGTGTTAGGGACTCTAGTGTTTGAGTTCCTTAACACCATACTAATCATTTAAGACTTAAATGTAAACATGAACATTTTATGTTAAACTAACATTCACTTAACATTAAGCTATCGCTCATTTAACATTGGGTGCCACCTAGTATGCCACCTAGATTTTCAATTAACATTGATTTAACATCAAGTGTGAATGCACCATTATAAATTGGAAACACATGGTGGTTAGCATGGTGAAGCCTGATAAGATCCTTCAGTTATGCTGGGAATGTTTCTGTAGTGGACTCCATATAACCCTAGAATGTAGGGACATTAAACTTTGGCCCGCCTTAATGCCACGACCCTACAAAGGTAGGGTCAACAACAAACCTTCTATAACAGAACATCAACTCCAGAAAGGCATCTCAGGATCCATTGATAAGAGGGGGGAAAAATTCAATTTTTTTTTTTTCCCCATCCATTCTTTCTTCCATTGTGGATCATTGGATAGATTGCCTTTCTCTGCCAAAAACACATCCAAAAGATCAACTTCTGGTCAAGTGATAATTTAAACAAGCTCAGGAAGAGAACCAAAACCAGGGTTCAAGAAGAAGAGGCTCCACACTCTCTTGTCTTTGGAGGTTTTCAATTGCCAGAGGTGAGAAAAAAATGAGTAAACATCGCCAGATTCCTCCTATACCTATTTGGTTTCCAGTGTATCGCCAAATATACAGAAGGATGATTAAAAAGTGTATATATTTCATAGTTGGGTTTTTAGCCATATTGGCTAAATCTTCCTAGGTAGTCCATCGCCACTTTGGCCCCAAAACAAAATTCTTTAAAGAAAAACACTACCTCTCTCTCGGTTGTTTGGTTCATGCGATGGTGACTGGGTGACGTACATTGTTACCTATGCGGATGACAGAAGGATGAACAGAAACAACAAAGGATGAAAGTCACAATGTGTCACACCTAAAGCTACTGCAACAATAAAGGCAAACGAGAAAACATCCAGACTCCAAAATCATCATAAACAAGGGGTGTGTCACACTGTGGCCTAACCATTTACATTAAAAAGTATCTTAAGCAAAAGGAGAATTATGGAAACTCAAAATATTTCACCATGCAAAAATACAATCTTCAAAAAACCCTCTAAATTAAACAAACCAAAATCCTTCGAGATATTTATAACTCTATAACTAATCTCAAGTTACAACGCTAGCCAAAAATATATATCATGTTTCAAAAATCCTCATATAAAAATAGACCTATTATTTATTACCTAGGGGTCAAAATCCCTTAAGCTACTATAATACTCTATAATGAATCTAAACACAATATCTTTGCCTTGGTAGGCAAGGCCAATGAAAAAAAGGAAGCGGCTTCTGGAAAGAGTAGGCTAGGCTACATACTTTCTTACTTACTTTACTTACTTACTAGAAAAGCATATGCTGTGGAATTTTGGAGTGCACTCAGGTGGAGTATTCTTAGTGCAGTCCTTTACCCACAGAGGATATGCTCCCATATATGCGCAGAGTGCAATAGTATGTGGTACGGGAAAATCATCATTTGATGTGTGCGGATTGAGTTGGGGGCCCAAATGTGGCTTATTTTTTTGCTTTTTTTACAAATTTGTTTTTGGGGGTGTGGTCAATTTTGTGATGTAGTAGTAAAGTGGCGATCATCCATAGGAGATTTGGCTACAAGCTAAATGATGAAAGTAAATTTATTTAAACTCCTTCTACATTTCTTTGGCTACTTACTTGGAACCATTGTGTAGATAGATAGATAGATAGATAGATATTTTTGTGATTTTTTCTTAAATTTTGGTCGAGTTCTGGCTATTGGAAATATTTTGTTAAATGACTTGACTTTAGCCATTTTAATTTTTAATCTCGCTTTTTGGCTACATTTATATATGTATGTAGCCAGTTTAAAAAGGCCTGGAACTTCAGGCGAAGGAGCAAAATGAAAGAAAGACGTGGACTTCCTGACAACAGCATCGCCGGCGAAGATCCCTATTCTGATGCTCTCTCTCTCTCTCTCTCTCTCTCTCTGTGTCTGGTGCTTCTGCTTGCATCTCCTCTTAAGAAGGTATTTCTCGCCCTCGATTTTGTTGGCCGTGAAGTCTTGTTCCTTCACGAAATCTTGACTCATCAGATTGCGCGGTCGTTTTCGTTAAGTACTCACGCGCCGCGCTGTGCCTCATCTCGTTTTGATTTGGGATCTGGTGGTTTTTTTGTTTGTTCGGTAGCGGCATTGATCGGGCGTTTGTTTGCCGTGCTTTGCTTGCATGCTTGTGAAGCTGTCTCTCTCCCAGTCCTTAGGGTTGATTGCTGGTTACTTGTTACTCTGAGTGTTTGCATTCCGCGGATTCAGTTCGATTTCTCTTCTTCTTCTTTCAGTGTTGCTGCGTAGTAGAAAATAAGAACGTTATCTGTTTTCGAAAATAAGCGATTTGTAGGGTGGTGCGCACGCACTCTCTTTCTTTCTTTCTCTGTTCTCGAAACGTCTCTCTTTTGCTGTGTGAAAATGATTTGCGGTTGCACGGCGTGTTTCGAGTTCAACGGCAGGACTCAGTGTACTCTGCGTATGCAAGTGAAGTCGCATTCCTAGTATAAACTGTGAAGGTCATCATCCTCGCCTCGGTTCTCCCCTCCTCCCTGCCTTGCCTGCGGCTCGATATTCACCGAGCTCTTCTGCCGGATCGTCAGTTGTGCGTTCTGCTGCCATCGGGCTTGTGAAGAACCTTTGCCACTTTTGCAAGCAGAGCGCTTGTCCATCTATAGCAGCAAGAAGACAAGGATGAAGTTTGGGAAAAGATTGCAGAGCCAGATTGAGGAGACTTTGCCAGAATGGAGGGATAAGTTTCTGTCGTACAAGCAGCTCAAGAAGCGTCTGAAGCTCATCGCCGCTCCCGATTGCTTCACGGATGCTGCATTCGATGCTTCGCCTTCCCCTCCACCCCTTGGTAACAACAACGGGGATCATCAGTCCCGTGGTGCTTCTGCAGTTGATGCTGTCGATGAGGAGCTTCGTAGGGCGAGGAGCGAGGCAGGAGGCCCAGCAGCTGTACTACAATCAACCTTGTTGCATGACGAGCAGTCGTCCAAGAGGATGAAACGGCCGCCTGTGGAACAGCAGCAGCAGGCTTCTCTACAAAAAATCCAGACAAATTGTTGCGGTAAATGTGATGTTGAATTTCCTGGAGGAGGAGGAGGAGGAGGCGTAAGTGGACTGTGGTCATCACCAGAGATTGAGTTTGTGCGGCTGCTCAACAACGAGCTCAGAAAATTCAACATGTTCTTCATTGAGAAGGAGGAAGAGTATGTTATTCGTCTACAGGTATAGATCTCATGCTGTAGCCATGCTTCTTCATACACACTTCATACCTTCTCTCACAATTGTGACAGTGAAATCCCTATGTGTTAAGATTGCCTTCTTCTTCCATGTTGAAAGCTCTGAGCTTGAGCATGTGTTCAATGCAGTGGTTTTGTCTGAAGGTGGAAGATGGTCTTCTTTTACTTCCCTTTGAGGATCCTGTAGTCTGGCTGCTAGATCTGTTATGAATCTGTCAGTGGGAAGGAAGGGTATCAGTTGTATCCAGTATAGCAGACATCTAATCTCCAGCCTGCTGAAGAAGTGCTATCTGGCAGTCTGCATGAATCAGACGGTGAAGGCTAGAAATTTTTGGAAGGGTGGTGTGAAAGTGCTGCATCAAGTGGTAAAGGGTGCACACTGAACCCAGAACTCGATACTGGTGATTATTTCTCTACATGATGTAGGATGCTGTTGTCTTTCCCCTGCAGGAACTGAAGGACAGAATAGAGAGGGTGAAGAGGCAGAGAGGAATGAATTTTGATGACCCATTACAGAGTGTTGGGGATGACGAGGTGCTGAGGGTTTTCAGAGACATTGTTACATTCCATGGTGAAATGGTTCTGCTGGAAAACTATAGCTCTCTGAACTATACAGGTATGCCAGAGCATTCTAAGCATTGAAGTTTGAACCACCAATCATCATTTTGAGATCTGCATAATTTGTATGAGAATGTCTTTCCTGGTCATTTCACACATTATTTGCCCCCTGAGTGTCTTCATTTTGTTCCTGTCTAGTTCTAGCTCTTGACTCTTGAATTGGTAACAAATGCAGGGCTAGTGAAGATTCTGAAAAAGCATGACAAGCGCACAGGGACAGTCCTGCGAATGCCCTACATACAGAGTGTGCTGCTACAGCCCTTCTACACCACAGAGCTTCTTTCGAAGCTGGTTCAGGAGTGTGAGAGAAACTTGGAGTCTCTTTTTTCTGTGTCATTGGAGACTAGCACCCCCCTTAAGCAGGGAGATAGCCATCCAGGATCTCCTTTTGACATTCTGCACCAATCACAAGGATCTTCTTGTGAAGCTGTGGAGACTATCTATCGCAGCACAGTTACAGCCCTGCGCACCATCCAGGATATTCGACAGGGAAGTTCAACACAAAGCATTTTCTCTATGCCACCTATGGGCCCTGTTGAAAACAAAAATCACAAGAAGGCTGTCATCAATGAGACAACAACCACTGCAGTTGCAGTGATCCAGTAAAGCACATCAAACAGATGCAGATCACAAGAAGAAGCTTCCAGTCTTACTGATGGTAACAGATTGCAGTAGCTTCATGCAAGTATTATTTCATGCTTTTTCTTACAATGAAACAGTTTTGTTCTTCCAGTCTCATCCAAGGATGTGATAGCTGCTGAACACCAACACCCTCTTGTTCACCCAAGACATAAGTTTTGGGGTCTGGTTAACATTTCTGTACATGCGGTAGCTTGAAAAATGGTGTCAAAACTGTTTATAACTTGGTGCTCATATCTTCTGTTTTATATGCTGAACTTCTGTCCAAATTTTTATATCTATGTCATTAATGTGGGACTGTTTTCAGGGACAGGAAATTTCTCATATATCATGGGATGCTCTACTTCTGTAGAGGTGAGTACTGTTGGTTCTGTTGGGTTCTACTGGAAGTTCTAGGTTGAGAGAGCACGGTGATTTTGAATATGGTTTAGGAACAACAACAACAACAGGTTTAGGAACAAGATGCTTACTCCACACAAATACCAGCATGGGTATGTTCATTGTTGGCCATATCTTTACTAAGATGATCAAGGTTTTCCCATAACATCTTTGCCCCTAGTTGAAATTCAAAATCTCTCTTTGGCCAAAGTAATTGAGATAAAAGTGTAATGCTCTTGGGAAGATCTTGAGGAATACATTGGGAACTTGGGGAACCTGGTGCAAACTTGGCAGGAACCCCTTGAAATCATTGGCAATGTAATTGATGAAGGGTGGCTACTCCGAATTGAGAGCAGAGAGGTTAGCCCTAAATGTCTGCAGTCTTTTACTTGGTAAGACTGACCTTTTTGGCAACTAAAAATTGCTCAAAAGTAATGAATCAATGAAAATGAATGCAACTACCAATACCCGTTTTTCTTTTCTTTTCTGGGTGTGTGGAGCGCTGATTGTTAACATATCATGTTCAAGAGGAAGAAAGCAGAAAGATCAATCATTTCAAAAATCATTTTCAAGTTACCCAACATCTGATAGTCTTTTACTTCCCACAAAATTTTGGAAGGCAGATGTACACCCCAAGCCAGGGTTTTTCTTTATTTGAAACTTTTGAATTTGTGATATTAATTAAAAATAAGGTGACTTCTTTCCAAGAAATTAGAAAAACTCATTGAATTCACACCAGAAAAGAAATAAATGACGGAAAAAATTCAGAAAAATAAGACTGACTCCAATTAGGACATGAAAGGCCAAAAACGGGCAAAGGCTGTCATTGTGCAATGCATATAATTCAATCAAAACTTGGCTTTCCTGGATAAACCACATCAGTGATTGAATGCATGATACATAGGGTATGACGTATGAAATACATAAAGGAGTATGAATCAAAAGAATGAACAATCTCTCAGATCTAGCATGCAAAAAGCTAACATGTCAAGCACTAGCAAACAAAATGTCATGGGAATATCCATCTTGTGAAGAGTATAATCTTGTTGAAACTTTTTGGTACCAATGGCATTTTCTTTTTGATTGTCGTATCAGTGAATCAGTATCTCCTTGCCGTGTGCATTTTCATTTGGGGACAAACAAATCAAGCCTTAAAGAGAAGCCTTCAGACTAATAAGATCTTAATCTATTAAAGGTTTGTCCACATTTTCTTAATCTATTAAAGGTTTGTCCACATTTGTGGTAAAGCGATGTTAACTGGACGTTAGAATAATGGTAAAATACAAGGTCCACACCTAGTGGCATCTGATGTGGTAGTGGATGTTAGAATAATGTTACAAAAAACAGTAAGTTATGGAAAAAATGTTAATTTATCACTAATAATTCACAAAAATGAAAGATATAATGTTAAATTGGGGAACCAAAAAATGGCTAGGTAAGTCAATAATAAGTTACAATTTGAAAAAAAAATTATCATGCATTGCATCACGTATAATCACACACCCCTGATGATATTACGATTTCTAACCTACAAACTTGTCATGTCAAGCACGGAATGTTGACTTCAACAACCTTTAGTGTGATTGCAATTGTATACCAAGTAAGGGATCCTTTCAAGTGCAAGCATGATTGCATCCATTATGATTTCCTCTACGCTTGCACCTTGCCACAAAGGGACCTTATGACTGTAATGGATTTACAAGGCACTAACAACATCACCTAAACTAAAAATTGAAATACTTTTGGTTGTTTCTTGCAAAATTAAAGACAAGTATTATGATCAATTGAGACATCTACTAACTTCAATTCAATTTGCAGAAGAATATGTGGAGATTCACATACCTAAGAGATGTGGTGCATTGCAAACTAGAAGGAAAGAGGTTAAGGAACACAAAAAAAACAAAGGTGGTAGATTTTCAAGAGGCAAGAAAACCATCACTCTTGATCTTGCTTCAAACTCCACTTGCGAAGTAAACATTATACCAAGTGACCACAAGAAGACAAATAAGGTGTGATGGTGTGCCCAACAAGGCATCACTCTAATAACTTAGTTGAAGTTCATCCATAATTAAGTCATAACAAGCATCCAATGGATGGTGCAATGAAGG
>Ga0209611_10005824_pt1 | contig 20472 bp, 19 predicted proteins | sample S1TSphgellanicum_3_FD_187693 | JGI IMG/M metagenome (GOLD analysis project Ga0209611, IMG submission 187693) | Host-associated microbial communities from peat moss isolated from Minnesota, USA - S1T2_Fc - Sphagnum magellanicum MG (SPAdes) (version 2) | ecosystem: Host-associated > Plants > Peat...
CAGTAGTAGATACGACCCCCACGGAGATGAAACCGGATTCTGCTCGGGCGGCGGCCGCAGCCGCGTTTGGGTCGCCGCCGGCGGGCTCGGCGTTCACGCCGGGTTCGCAGACGGCCCCAACGAGTCCACCAGGGAGTGTCGTGACGACGGCTCCTGCCGCACCGGCGCCAGCGACCGCGACGTCGGCGACGACCGTCGACCGGTCCCCGCCCCGGGTCTCGGCGACCACCGTGCCGACGACCGCGCCGCGGACGACCGCGTCCGCGACGCCGCCGGCGTCCGCGACCACGTCTCCGTCATCGACGCCTCGTGCCCCGGCGTCGCATGGCACTGCCCGCGCGGCATTCACGGTGCAGGTGGCGGCGTACAATCGGCAGTCGCAGGCGGACGATCTCGCCGCGAAGCTCAAGGCGCGGGGCTACGACGTGCGCGTCTGGGGGGTCGCGGCGCCGTTCCGCGTCCGCGTTGGCCGTTATCCGACGCGCGCCGAGGCGGTCACCGAGGCGGCCGCGCTGGCGGCGAAGCAGATCACGGGGTGGGTCGTCGAGGCGGAGCCGGCGTCGTGAGCGCACGCCGCCAGGCGGCGTAGCACCAGATCACGCCGGCGGCGAGGATCGCGACCGGGATGATCAGGACCGCGCGAGCCAACGTACTGCGGTCCGAGATCCAGCCGATCAGCGGTGGTGATGGCACGTCGCCCAGGGCATGGATCGCGAAGATCGAGAGGGCCATCGCCGCGGCACGGGCGGTCGGCGGCGCGTCGGCGACGATGGCGACGTTGATCGGTCCTGTCGATGCGAAGATCAGGAGTTCGGTCAGCGCGATGCAGATCCAGAATCGCGTATGGTCCGGCGTCGTCAGCGCCAGCCAGGCGAGTGGTGCGGCCGCGAGCGTCGTCAGGCCGGAGAGCCAGAGGTTCGCCTGTCGGATGCGGTGCACGAGCGCGTCGGCCGACCATCCCCCGATCAGCGTGCCGACGAGGCCCGTCCCCACGAGGACGTAGCCGAGCTGGATGCTTGCCGTCCCTGGCGCGAAACCGCGTTCCCGTTCCATGAACGTCGGCATCCAGAACGAGATGCCGCCGAGCGCGAACGTGTAGGCGCAGTAGCCGAGGACGGTGCGGAGATACGGCCGGTCGCGCACGAAGGGCGCGTAGGCAGATCGGAGACCGTGCCAGGCGCGAGTCAGCGCAGGTCGCACGGTCGCCGCGCGTGGACGTGCCTCGGGGCTCGCCGTGCGGCGCACGTCGCGCATGCGAAGGGCGAGGAGCGCGAGGAGCAATCCGGGGAGGCCGGCGACGAAGAACGCGGGTCGCCACCCGAAGCGGCGGTCGATCGCGCCGCCGAGGACGAAGCCGAGGGCGGAGCCGACGGGGATGGCGAGGTAGAAGATCGAGAAGACGCGCGCCCGCAGGCGGTGGGGGAAGGCGTCGGCGAGCATCGCCGGCGCGATCGCGCCGTAGGCGGCCTCGCCGATGCCGACGGCGGCGCGGGCGCCGAGCAGTGCCGGGTAGCTGTGCGCGAGCCCGCCGGCTGCGGTGGCGAGGCTCCAGAGGGCGACGCCGACGGCGACGATCCGCGTCCGGTAGCGTCCGTCGCCCAGCATGCCGGCGACCGGCGCCGCGCACATGTACACGAGCAGAAACCCGGTCGCGAGAAAGCCGAGCTCGGCGTCGGTGGGCTGCAGTTCGGAGCGCTTGATGCTTTCGAGTACGGCCGGGACGACGAAGCGATCGAGGTAGTTGAGCAGGTTGATCAGCGTGAGGATCGCCAGCACCGTCCACGCCGCCCCCGAGACGGGTGCGTCGTCGGCGTCCGGCACCTCCGCGGATCGACGAGCAGTGGCCACGACTGGCGAACCTAGGTGCCGCGCGGCTCTCCGGGCAGTCATACGGGTCACGCGCGCGTCACTCCGCAGTCGCGCGGCGATTTAGTCGCGCCTCAATACAGTTGACTTCAGCTGCTAAATCGGGTAGCCTCGGAGTCCGATGTCCATGCCGCCGCTTTCCGCCTTCGTCGCACTGCGCCCGTGACCCCCCGACGTCGGGATGATATAGTAGAGGCCGGCAGGGGATCCGATGAGGGGGCCGACTCGGCAGCGATGGCGACCACCGCCGGCGTCGGCGCGGGTCCCGCGGGCCGCGGCACGCGGCGGGGGTCGACACGACCGCGCAACGAACGACGGTCACGGCCGACCCCGGCGCTCGCCGATTCCTACCGCAGCGTGCCGGTGCACGGCGGATGGTGGCGAAAGGCGTTTGCGTTTGCCGGCCCGGGCTACCTCGTCGCCGTCGGCTACATGGACCCGGGGAACTGGGCGACCGACCTCGCCGGCGGGTCGCGGTTCGGCTACGCGTTGCTCAGCGTCATCCTGGTCTCGAACCTCCTCGCCGTGCTGCTCCAGGCGCTGGCGGCCCGACTCGGCATCGCGACCGGCCGCGACCTCGCGCAGTCGTGCCGAGACCACTACTCGCGCCGGACCGGGATGCTGCTCTGGGTCGGCGCGGAGCTCGCGATCGCCGCGTGTGACCTGGCCGAGGTGATCGGGTCGGCGATCGCGCTCAACCTCCTCTTCCACATTCCCGTGGCGGTCGGCGTCGTCATCACCTCACTCGACGTCCTGATCGTGCTCTATCTGCAGGAGCACGGCTATCGGCGGCTCGAGATCCTGGTGATCGTCCTCATCGCCTCGATCGCGCTGGCGTTTCTCTTCGAGCTCGTCATCTCCCACCCGGACCTGGGCGCGGTCGCGCGCGGCTTCGTCCCGACGACGGCGATCGTGCGCGATCCGATGATGCTGTACATCGCCATTTCGATCCTCGGCGCGACGGTGATGCCGCACAACCTCTATCTGCACTCCTCGATCGTGCAGACCCGCAAGTACGAGGAGACCGCCTCGGGGAAGCGGGAGGCGATGGGGTTCGCGGTGCTGGATTCGACGATCGCCCTGACGATCGCGCTCTTCGTCAACGCGGCGATCCTGATCGTCGCGGCGGCGACGTTCTACAACTCGGGACACCGGGACGTGGCGGAGATCCAGGACGCCTACAAGCTGCTGACGCCCCTCCTCGGGGTCGGGGGGGCGAGCGTCGTCTTTGCCCTCGCGCTGCTCGCCTCGGGGCAGAACTCGACGCTGACGGGGACGCTTGCCGGGCAGATCGTGATGGAGGGGTTCGTCAACATTCGCCTGCGGCCGTGGCTCCGCCGGCTGCTCACGCGCGGACTCGCCGTCGTGCCCGCCGCGATCGTCGCGATCCTCTACGGCGAGTCGGGCACGGCCAGACTGCTGGTCTTCAGCCAGGTGATCCTCAGCTTGCAGCTCTCGTTTGCCGTGGTGCCACTCGTGCAGTTCACGTCGACCCGCGCGATCATGGGCGACTTCGTCAACCCGCGCTGGCTCCGCGCGCTCGGATGGACCGCTGCGGCGCTGATCGCGGGGCTCAACGGCTGGCTCATCGTCCTCATGCTCGCCCCATCGACGCCCGCGCCGTGACGCCGCCGCGCGAGGAGACGAAGCACGAGGAGACGAAGCACGAGGAGACAAGGCACGCGGAGTCGCCGCAGACCACCCCCCATGCGACGCCGACCTACACGGCGTCCGTCGAGGACTACCTCAAGACGATTTACGATCTCGAGCGCGCCAGTGGGTCGGCGGCGACGACCGATATCGCGCACCGCCTGGCGATCGCACCGGCCTCGGTCACGGGGATGGTCCGCCGGCTCGCCGGTCAGGGCCTCCTCGCCCACGAGCCGTATCGCGGCGTCCGGCTCTCCGGCGAAGGACAGCGCGTCGCCCTCCGCACGCTCCGCCGGCATCGCGTGATCGAGACCTATCTCGCCCGCGTGCTCGATTACCCGTGGGATCTCGTCCACGTCGAGGCCGACCGCCTCGAACACGCGGCCAGCGATGCGCTCGTCGACCGGATGGCGGCGGCGATGGGCGAGCCGCGCGTCGATCCGCACGGCGCACCGATCCCGACGCGCGATGGCGAGGTCGATGAGCGCACCTACCCATCGCTCGCCGAGCTTCCCGTCGGCGCCGCCGCGCGTGTCGTCCGCGTCAGCGTCGAGGATCCGGCACGGCTCCGCTACCTGGGCGAGCTCGGGCTCGTGCCGGGCGCGGACCTCAGGGTCGTCGCCCGCGCGCCGTACGATGGGCCGATCGCCGTCGTCGTCGCCAGCGCCGATGGGTCGACGGTGGAGCGCACCATCGGCCCCGCGCTCGGCGCGGTCGTCCAGGTCGAATAGCGCCGTGACGACGCGCGAGTCGGAGACGCCGCTCATGCAGCAGTATCGGGAGATCAAGGCGCGCCATCAGGACGCGATCCTCTTCTTCCGCATGGGCGACTTCTACGAAATGTTCCACGAGGATGCCGAGACGGGCGCGCGGGCGCTCGGCCTCACGCTGACGAGTCGCAACAACGGCGGCGCGGCCGCGGTGCCGCTTGCCGGTGTGCCGGTCAAGGCGATGCCGGAATACCTGCGGCGGCTCGTGCGGCAGGGATTCCGGGTGGCGATCTGCGAGCAGATGGAGGATCCGCGGCAGGCCAAGGGGCCGGTGCGGCGCGCGGTCGTCGAGACGATCACTCCCGGCGCGACGTTCGCCGACGATCTTCTCGACGGCGCCCGCAACAACTTCCTCTGCGCGATCCACGCCCTCGCCCCGGCGCCGGGCCGAGCGGGCGAGCGCGTGATCGGGATCGCCGCCGTCGACGTGTCGACCGGGGAGTTTCGCCTCGCGCGCTGCAGCGAGCGCGATGCCGGCGCGGTCGTCGCGCGGTTCGCGCCGCGCGAGCTCCTCGTCTCGCGCGGGGCTCGGATGCCACTGCCGCCCGGCGTCCCGACCGACGGCGTGCTCGTCACCGACCGCGAGGCGTGGGAGTTCGACGCCGCCCATGCGCGCGAGGATCTCGCGCGGCAGTTCGCCGTGCGGTCGGTCGACGGGTTCGGCATCGACGAGGCGGACGCCGCCGCCGTCGGCGCGGCCGGCGCCCTGCTTCGCTACGTCCGCGAGTTGCAGCCCGGCGGTCTCCCGCATCTGGCGCGCCCGGTCGTCGAGCGGGGCGTCGGCGTGATGCCGCTCGACGAGATGACGCGGCGCAACCTCGAGCTCGTCGAATCGCTCCGCGGTGGCGAGACCGCGGGGACGCTCCTCGACGTGCTCGATCGCACCGCGACGCCGATGGGCGCGCGGCTCCTCCGCCACTGGCTCCTCGCCCCGCTCACCGACCGGTCGGCGATCGACGGCCGGCTCGACCGCGTCGCGGCGCTCGCCGCCGATGCGCTGGCCCGTGAGGCGCTTCGCTCGGCGCTCGACGGGGTGCGCGACATCGAGCGGCTCGCCGGCAAGGCGGCGTCGGCGCGCGCCACGCCACGCGAGCTCCGCGCGCTCGGCGACTCGATCGCGCGGCTCCCCGCCGTGGCGGCGGCCGTCGGGCGGCTCGCGGGGACCGCGTGCGCGGCGCTGATGACGGCGTGGGACGCGTGCGCCGACATCGGCGAGCCGATCGTGCGCATGCTCGTCGACCGGCCGCCGGCCGTCATCGGGGACGAGCCGACGATCGCCGCGGGGGTCGATGCGACGCTGGATGAGTTGCGAGCGCTGCGCGATGGCGGTCGGGAGGGGATCGCCGAGATCCAGGCCGCCGAGCGGGCGCGCACCGGGATCGCGTCGCTCAAGGTCGGCTACAACCGCGTCTTCGGCTATTTCATCGAGATCACGAACGCCAATCGTGACGCGGTCCCGGACGACTACCAGCGGCGGCAGACGCTGACCGGCGCGGAGCGGTATGTCACGCCGGCGCTCAAGGCGTTCGAGGAGCGCGTGCTGACCGCCGCCGAGCGGATCGAAGCGCGCGAGCGGACGCTCTTCGAGGCGTTGCGCGCGGCGGCTGGCGGGGCGGTGCGGCGCCTGCAGGCCGTGGCGGCGACGCTCGCCGCGCTCGATGTGGCGGCGGCGCTGGCCGATGTCGCCGAGCGCGAGCGCTATGTGCGGCCGGTGCTCGACGACGGGGCCGGGCTCGAGATCATTGGCGGACGGCATCCGGTGGTCGAGCGGATGATGCCGCGCGAGCAGTTCATCCCCAACGACGTGCGGCTGGACGAGCGGGAGCGGGTGATCATTCTCACCGGTCCGAACATGGCCGGGAAGTCGACGATCCTGCGCCAGATCGGGCTGATCGTGCTGATGGCGCAGGCGGGGAGTTTCGTGCCGGCGACGCGGGCGACGATCGGCATCGCCGACCGGCTCTTCACGCGCGTCGGTGCGAGCGACAACCTCGTGCGCGGCCAGTCGACGTTCATGGTCGAGATGTCGGAGACGAGCGCAATCCTGCACACGGCGACGGCGCGAAGCCTCGTGCTGCTCGACGAGATCGGGCGCGGGACGTCGACGTATGACGGGGTCTCGATCGCGTGGGCGGTGAGCGAGCATCTGCACACGCGAGTCGGGTGCCGCACGATCTTCGCGACGCATTATCACGAGCTGACGCAACTCGCCGATGAGCTCTCCGCGGTGCGGAACTATGCCGTGGCCGTGCGCGAGGTCGGCGACACCGTCCTCTTCCTCCACCGGATGGTGCCGGGCGGCGCGGACCGCTCCTACGGCATCGAGGTCGGGCGCCTCGCGGGGCTGCCGGATGCCGTGCTGGCGCGGGCGCGCGAGGTCCTGCGTCAGCTCGAGGGGGAGCAGCTCGGTCGGACGCGCGCGCGGACATCGGCGCATCCACCCTCGGCCGTCGAGGCGCCGGGCGCGCAACTCGCGCTCTTCGCGCAATCGCATCCGGTGCTCGAGCGGCTCCGATCGATCGATCCGAACGGCCTCACCCCGATCGAGGCGCTGACGACGCTCGCCGCGCTCGTCGACGCCGCGAAATCCGATTGATCGCGTGACGGAACCTCGGAGTGTCGCCGGCATGGCAAGCGTGCGCAGCACCCGCTCCGTCGACGAGACGCTCGCGACGCTGTCGCGGGCGATCGTCGAGCGTGGCGCGGTGGTCCTCGCGGTCATCGATCACAGCGGCGACGCCGCGCGCGCGGGGCTCGCGATGCGGCCGACGAAGCTGGTGATCTTCGGGAGTGCGACGGCCGGCACTCCGATGATGCTGGCGTCGCCGAGCGCGGCGATCGATCTGCCGCTCAAGCTGCTGATCGCCGAGGACGCGAGCGGTGCCGTCTGGGTCTCGTACAACACGCCCGAGTACGTCGGTGATCGGCATCGGCTCCCGGCCGATCATCGCGCCCCGCTGCATGCGGTCGAGGCGCTGGCTGCCCTGGTCGCCGCGCCGCCGGCCGGGTAGGCACCGCCGCCGGCCGTCCGTCGACGACGGGCGTCAGCGCGGCGTCAGCGCGGCGTGTCAGCGTAACGCGTCAGCTCGTGCTGAGCGGCGGGGCGAGCCCGGGCTGGAACTCGAAGTCGAACTCCTGTCGGACGCGTTGACGGACCGCGTGCCCGTCGAGCGCCGCGGGGAGAAAGCGCATGTGGGGCAGCGCCTCGCGGAGCGACTGCTCGAACGCCGGGTGGCTCGACATCACGATGTGCAGTGAATGGACGTCGGGGACGCCGGTCGTGTCGACGACGAACTCCGCGATCACGAAGCCCTCGACATGCTCGGCCTGAAGGAACGCCGGATACTCGGGCGCCGCGCTCGACGGATCGCGGATCACCGGGCGATCGACTTCCGATTCGGCGTAGACGGTGCCGCCCGTGCCGGCGGGGTGATCGGGCGGCAATCGCTCCGCGACGGCGGCCGACCGGCCGCGCCGGCCGGCGCGGCCGGTCGGCGGCGCCGAGCCGCCGGGCCTGGGCGCGGCGATCGCGCCGCCAAACCAGCGGGCGAGGCCGTCTTCGCCCGAGACGCGGGCCGGCAGGGGCGGGAGAACGAAGCGGGCGTGCTCGCCCGCTGACGGGTCGGGCCGCGTGGCGCGTGCGCGACCCGTCGCGACGCCGGCGGAGATCGACAGGACGAGCAGCCCCCACGCGCTGGCCGCGAGCAGCAGCGCGGTCGACGAAACAGCGGGATCGACATCGGGTTCGACGAGCGCACAGCGCATCGATGCTCCCGGAAATCGTGCCACCTCCACGATGGGGGCCGGGCACCGGGAGCGCAACAGCGCTGGCGGCCCCGCCCGTTACGGCCGGAGCGTGCGGCCGAAGAAGTCGGCCGCGGCGTGGTAGGCGGTGAGCCAGTCGGCGTGGCGGAGGAAGTCGTGGATCTCGTCGGGGAAGACGAGCGTCTCGACCTGCACGCCGCGATTCCGCAGATCCTCGGTCAGCTGCACGGTCTGGGCGAACGCGACGTTGCGGTCATCGTCGCCCTGGATCAGCAGCACGGGGGAGCGCCACGTGGCGAGGTCGGCCATCGGCGACGAGCGGAAGGCGAGGCGCCGCGCCTCCTGGTCGCGGGCGATATCCCAGCCGGGGACGAGGGCGTCGAACTCGAGGTTCCAGTCGTGGACGCCGTGCAGATCGACGCCCGCGGCGAAGAGATCCGAGGCACGGGCGAGCGCGAGTGCGGTGAGATAGCCGCCATACGAGCCGCCCCAGGCGCCGATCCGTGCGGGGTCGACGTCCGCACGCGAACGCAGGTAGCGACCGGCGCCGAGGACGTCGTTGTACTCGCTCGCCCCGGTCGCGCCGAAGTGCTCCGCCTCGCGGAACGGCATCCCGTAGCCGATACCGCTTCGATAGTTGACGGCGAGGACGATGTAACCCAGGCTCGCGAGGTACTGATTCATCGCGTAGGCGTTGTGGTAGTACGCCATGTAGTGGAACCCGAGCAGCATCTGTCGCTGCGACCCGCCGTGAAAGAAGACGATCGCCGGCCGGCGCCCATTCCGCTCGGACGCGGTCGCGGACGTCGGCGGCAGGAAGAGCTGCCCGTGGATCACGAGTCCATCGGCGGCGGCAAACGTCACGGCCTCGGGAACGACGAGCTGCGCCGCGGGGAACGTCGACGGCCGAGTCGCGAGATCGCGCGTTGTGGTCGGAGGTCTGGTCGGCGATTCGGCTGCCGTCGCGCCGGTGACGAGCGCTGGCCGAGCCGGGGTGCGTGCGTTGGAGCGGAGGACGGCGATGACCGAGCCGTCCTGGCTCGCGGCCAGCGGTGACCATTCGATGCCATCGCCGGTCGTGATCGGCGCTGCCGTCCCCGGGCGTGCGTCGACGGCGAGCCGCCAGATGTGGCGCCGCTCGGCATCGCCCTGGTTGTCGGAGACGAGCAGGGTCGCGCGATCGGGCGTGAGCGACGCCTGTCCGATCTCGAACGGCCCCTGCGTGAGCTGGACCGCCGGGCCGCCGCGCGCGGCGACGCGATAGATCTCGAGCCACCCGTCGCGCTCCCACGGGAAGAGGAGCTGGTCGCCGCGGCCCCAGAAGAGATCGTCCGTGCCGACCTCCTCCGGATCATCGAACGCACGGAAGACACTGCCCGTCCCCGAATCGGCCGACCAGATCGCGCGCCCCGCCCCGGTGACGGCGTCGGCGACCCAGATCGACCACGGTCGGCCGGCGCGGTGGGCGCCGAAGACGGGGACCCGGGTGAGCGCCGGCGAACGCGCGAAGGCGACCGATCGTCCGTCCGGCGACCACGCGGGATCATGATCCGTGTCGACGCTCGGCGCGAGGTAGCGGATCGACCGGGCCGCGAGATCGTAGACGCCGATGAACCCATGGTCGCCGCGATCGTCGACGAACGCGAGACGACTGCCGTCCGGTGACCAGCGGACCGTCGACGCGGTGCCGCGCGTGTGCATCAGCTGCTCGGCGGCGCCGCCGTCGAGCGGTGCCCACCAGATCTCGCCCTTGCGGACGAATGCCACGCGTCCGGCCGACGGGCCGCTGCGCGCGGGCGAGACGCGGGGAGCCGCGCCGTCGCCGAGTTCGCGCGGGGCGGCGCCGTCGAGACCGACGGTCCAGACCTCCTGCGACGTGCCCTGCGGGAGGAGGGCCGGGTTTGGGATCTCGCCCTTGGCGTTGGGGTCACCGCCGCGGACGTAGACGATGCGGCCGTCGGGCGTCCACTGCACGGCGCTCAACTCCTGACCGTCGTCGGCGAGGTACGTCGTGAGGCGCCTCGACTCGTAGGCCGGCGGCAGCGCGACCCAGATGTTGCGGGCGCCCGCGCTGTCGAGCGCCCACGCCACCGCACCGGTCGGCGCCGTGGCGAGCGACGACGGGAACGGCGCGTCGAGGAGATGCTCGATCGTGACCGTCTGCGCGCGGGCGGCTGGCGCGACGGCGGCGCCGAGCGCGAGCGAAACGGCAAGTGACCGGGCGAGTGACCGGGCGAGTGACCGGGCGAGTGACCGGGCGAGGGACCGGGCGAGTGATCGGGCACGGGAGATGGCGAGCGATCGGGCGAGCGCGATCGCCAGGGTGCGCACGGAGAGCATGGCGCCGACGTTAGCGACGTGGGCACGCGCTGTCTATATTCGCCCGCGATGCGACTCGTCGTGCTGCTGCTGGCGGTCTCCGCCTCCCTGTCGCCCGTCGGATCGCCAGTGGGGTCATCGGTCGGCTCGTCGGTCGGCTCGTCGGTCGCCCGCGCGAGGTCGCGTGATTCGTCGCTGGCGGCGCTCGCGGTCGCCGTCCGGGCGCGCATCGCCCTGGTGCCCGGCGCCGACGTCGCGGTCTATTACCGCGGTGCCCGCGGCGACACGCTGGCGATCGCTGCCGACAGCAGCTTCCATGCGGCGAGCACGATGAAGCTCGCGGTGATGATCCGCCTCTTTCGCGATGTCGACGCCGGGCGGCTCGCGCTCGACCGCGCGGTGCCGGTCCGCAACGCGTTTACGAGCATCGCCGACGGCTCGACCTTCGCGACCGACCCGAAGGACGATTCCGACAGCAGTCTCTATGCGCGCGTCGGGAGCGACGTGCCCGTCCGGACGCTGCTCACGCTGATGATCCAGCGGTCGAGCAACCTGGCGACCAACACGCTGATCGCCCTCGTCGGCGCGGCGCGGGTCGACAGCACCGACCGCGCACTGGGCGCGCCGACGATGCGCGTGCTGCGCGGCGTCGAGGACGGCCCGGCATTCGCCCGCGGGCTCAACAACACGGTGACGGCCCGCGACCTGGCGACACTGCTCGATGCCGTGCAGCACGACCGGGCCGCGTCGCCCGCGAGTTGTGCGGCGATGCGCGACGTGCTGCTCGGTCAGGAGTTCAATACCGAGATTCCCGCGGGCCTGCCGCCGGGGACGCGCGTCGCGCACAAGACCGGGCAGATCACGGGGATCCTGCACGACGCCGCGATCGTCTACCCGGCTCGGAGCGCGCCGTATCTGCTCGTCGTCCTGACGCGCGGGATCCAGGACGAACGCGTCGCGCAGCACCTGATCGCCGATCTGTCGCGACTGGTGTACACGCACCACGAGGCCCGATTCATTCGCTGACGCCGCCGGCCGCTGCTGCGGGGCGGCCTCGGTCCGCTATGAGAGCGCGTCGGTCTCGATAATGCCGTTGATCACGCGGAGGACGACGGTGCCGTCGCCGTCCTCGACGACGAAGTCGGCCGGGTGGTTGAGCGTCAGCGTCGCGACGGCGGTCGGCGCCGCGCCTTCCTCGTCGCCGGCCGCGTCGTCGCCGTCGTCGTCGGCATCGACCGGGCGGACCGTGCGACCGCGCGCGTCGACGACGCGCGTCGTCGGTGCCACCAGCTTCATCGCCTCGGCCGCCGACCCGACGGCCGCGAGGCGGCCATCACGCACGGCCAGCGCCTCCGCCTGGGGGCGGGTGCGGTGCCCGGTGCGCACGCGGGCGTTGACGATGACGAGGGACGCGGCAGTCACGCGCGGAATTTATCGCGTCGGCCACGGCCGGCCGCTAGATTGTTTTGCGCATATGACCGCCTCCGCGCCGCCCCGGGTGTGGCTGGCAGCCGGGGCGCTGCTGGCCGGCTCTCTCTGGACCACCGCCTGTGTCACGAAGGATGATGCACAAAAGGCCGTCCAGGCGCTCGCGGAGAGCCGCGGTGACATCCCCGACAAGCTGCCGGTGATGCAGAATCGCGAGTTGCCGTTCCGTTATCCGGCGGCCCTCTATGCGCGACGCGTGCAGGGGAACGTGCTGCTGCGGATCTTCATCGATTCGATCGGCGTCGTGCACCCCGAGTCGACGACGGTGCTCGAGTCGACGACGATCCCCGCCGCCGATTCGGCCGCGGTGCCGGCGCTCGATTCGGCCGCGCTCGCCGGCTCGCGGCAGCTGCGGTTTGCGCCGGCATCGCGTCGCGGCCGGCCGGTCGCGGTGACGATCAAGTTTCCGGTCTACTTCCGGCATCCGCAGGCGGCGCCGCCCGCCGGCGACAGCGTCCTGCACCCCCGGTCGTAGCGCCGTGCCGCCATCGCCCGCGCCGGGGCACGACGTGCCCGTCGACCGCAACCGGACGCCGTACGGCTCGGTACTCGACACGATCGGCTGGACGCCGCTCATCCGGCTCAATCGCGTCGCGCGCGGGATCCGCACGCCGCTCTATGGCAAGGCGGAGTTCTTCAATCCGGGCGGCTCGGTGAAGGACCGGATCGGGCTGCCGATCATCGAGCAGGCCGAACGCGACGGCTCGCTCAAGCCGGGCGGCACGATCGTCGAGGGGACGAGCGGCAACACGGGCGTCGGGCTGGCGATCGCGGCCGCGATCAAGGGCTATCGCTGCATCTTCACGATGCCGGACAAGATGTCGCAGGAGAAGGTCCGGCTGCTCAAGGCGTTCGGCGCCGAGGTGATCGTGACGCCGACGGCGGTACCCCCCGACCATCCCGACAACTACGTGGTGATGGCGCGGCGCATCGCGGCCGAGACGCCGAATGCGATCCTGGCCAACCAGTTCTACAACGCCGCGAACCCGCAGGCGCATTACGATACGACCGGGCCCGAGCTCTGGGAGCAGACCGGCGGACGGATCACGCACTTCGTCGCTGCCGCCGGCACCGGCGGGACGCTGACCGGTGTCGGGCGGTATCTCAAGGAGCGGAATCCGGCGATCCGCATCATCGCCGGCGACCCGACCGGCTCGCTGCTGGCGGACGCCTGGCGCCAGCATCGGCAGCACACGTCGCGGCCGGCCGAGAGCGCGCCGTACAAGGTCGAAGGGATCGGTCAGGACAAGGTGCCGGGGACGATCGACTTCGATGTGATCGACGCCTACCACACGGTCAGCGATCGGGACAGCTTCGCGATGGCCCGGCGGCTGACGCGCGAGGAAGGGCTCTTCGTCGGCGGTTCGGCCGGACTGATCGCGCATGTGGCGCTGCAGGTGGCGCGCGATGTCGATGATCCGGACGCGATGGTCGTGACGTTTCTCTGTGACACCGGCGAGCGCTATCTGTCCAAGCTCTACAATGATGAATGGATGCGCGAGAACCAGATGCTGGAGCCCGACCGCACGACGCTGGCGCATCTGCTCGACCGGAAGAACGGCGACGGCGTGCCGTCGGTCGTCAGCGTCGCGCCATACACCGCAGTCCGTCAGGCGCTCAGGCTGATGCAGCTGCATGACGTCGCGCAGGTGCCGGTGATGGACGGGACGCACAACGTCGGCTCGGTGAGCGAGTGGGCGCTGACGGGGCGCGGTCTCTCGGAGCCGGCGGTGCTCGACGGCGTCGTCGGTGACGTGATGGATCCGCCGTTTCCCGAGGTGCCGTCGGCGACGGCGGCGGACTCGGTCGCCAAGCTGCTGTCGCGCAACAGCCCGGCGGTCCTCGTCCGCGGCGTCGAGGGGATCGAGGGGATCGTCACGCGCTCCGACCTGCTGCATTTCCTCATGGCCCGCGGCTAGCCGGCGGCGTCGATGGAGATCGCGCTCTTTCTCGGCGGCGCGTCGGCGGAACGCGACGTGTCGCTCGCCTCCGGGTTCCGGATCGCGGACGCGTTGCGGGCGGGTGGCCATCGGGTGACGGCCGTCGATCCGGCGACCGGCGTCCTGGACCGCGATGCGGAAGCGGCGCTTCGCGCAGCCGGTGTGCGCCGGGAGCCGCCCTCGCTCGAGGAGCTGCGGCGGCTGGCGGCGGGCGGCGAGGTCGCCGGCGGCGGCATCGTCGCGGGACTCACCGACCTGCCGGCGGTCCGCGACGCGGACGTCGTCTTCCTCGCGCTGCATGGCGGGCGCGGCGAGGATGGGACGATTCAGGCGGTCCTCGATCTGGCGGGGATCCCCTACACCGGCAGCGGGCACCTCGGGAGCGCGCTGGCGATGGACAAGGATCTCTCGAAGACGCTCTTCCGGGCGGCCGGTGTGTCGACGGCGGACTGGCTGATGGCGCCGGCGACGGCCGACGCGGTCGAGCGGGCGCTGGGGTGGCCGGTGATCGTCAAGCCATCGAAGCAGGGCTCGACGGTCGGCCTGAGTCTGGTGCGCGAGCGATCGGCGCTGGCAGCGGCAATCGCCGACGCGATGCAGTATGATGACGAGGTGATGATCGAGCGCTTCGTGCCGGGGCGGGAGCTGACGGTCGGCGTGCTCGGCGACGTCGCGTTGCCGGTCGGCGAGATCTTTCCGGTGCACGAGATCTACGATTACGAATGCAAATACACGTCGGGAATGGCGCGCGAGGAATTTCCGGCCAGGCTCGACGCGGTCGTCGCAGCGTCGCTCCAGCGGCAGGCGCTGCTGGCGTTTCGGGCCCTGAAGTTGCGTGGCTACGCGCGCGTCGATTTCCGGCTGACGGCGTCGATGGAGAGTTATTGTCTGGAAGTGAACACACTGCCCGGGATGACCGAACTGAGCCTGATCCCGCAGGGTGCGGCGGCGGCCGGTCTGTCGTTTCCGGCGCTCTGCGAGCGGATCGTCGCGCTGGCGCTGTCGTCGTCGCCGGCGTCGGGCGCACGCGCGGGGTGACCGAGCCGAGCGGCGATCGTCGAAGCCCGGATGGTGGTGCGGTCGCGGTCGGAACCGTGGCGCACCGGCTGTGTCTTAGTGGTGAAGCACCCCTTGCGGCCCCCGCCGCCGAGTCGCACGCATGGCCTATTCGCTGTCAGACGAGTCCGACGCGCCACGGGTGACGCCCGCCGTGCGGTGGTTGATCGGGATCAACGTCCTGATCTACTTCCTGCAGCTGACGGTCGTCGGCCCGGCCGACATGACCCGCGCCCTGGGCTTCGAGGTCGGGGACCTGAGCTCGCGCGGGTGGACGATCCTCACGCACCTCTTCGTGCACGAGGGGATCTGGGCGCTGCTCTTCACGGTGATCACGCTCGTCGGCTTCGGGTCGCGGCTGGAGCGGATCTGGGGCCCGGGGCCGTTCGTCCGCTACTACCTGATCTGCGGCCTCGGCGGGTGGCTGGCGCACCTGATGTTCGCGCGCGACGTGCCGCTGATCGGCGCGACGGCGGCGATCTACGGGTTGATGCTCGCGTACGCGGTGCGCTGGCCCGACGACGAGGTCTATCTCTTCTTCGCCGTGCCGATCAAGGTGAAGTGGCTGGTCGCCGGACTCGCGGTCACGAGTCTCGTGCTTGGCATCGTGCAGGACGGGACGGGGACGGCGCACTTCGCCTCGCTCGGCGGCTTCGTCGCCGGCTGGCTGTACCTGCAGGTCGGCGCGTCGGGAAGCCTGCAGCGGCTCCGGCAGCGCGTCTCGCATGCGCCGGACATCTCCGACGACCCGCCGCGCGCCGTCCCGCGGAGCGCGCCGCGTCCGCGCGAGCGGCAGGACATCGACGAGATCGTCGCGCGCAGCAACAAGGCGACCGTGATGAAGCGCCCGTCGACGGCGCCGGCGCCGCGTCCCGTGCCGGCCGTGCGTCCGAGCGAGGCGATGGACGTGGTGCTGGACAAGATTCACCGCCACGGGATGGCGAGCCTGACGGTCGAGGAGCGTCGGCTGCTCGACGAGATGTCGCGGCGCCTCCGGAAGGACTAGGCCGCGGCGCGCGCGACTCGCGCGCGGCGATGCGGGATCGATGCGCCAGGCGTCCGGCCACCTGGCGCGTCGGCGCGCGAGTGAGAATTCGCGGAGCGCCGCGCTAACTTGCCGGATGCCCTCTCCCGAGCTGCTCGAGACATTTCCGAACCCGTATCCCGGGCGCGACTACGAGATCCACATGACGTGCCCCGAGTTCACGTCGCTCTGTCCCCTGGGCGGGATCGAGAGTGATGCACGCGAGCTCGCCCTGCTCCAGGGGGGCGCGCCGGATTTCGGGACGATCCTCGTGACGTATCGCCCGGACGCGCTCTGCGTCGAGCTCAAGAGCCTCAAGCTGTATCTGTGGAGCTTCCGCAACGACGGCATCTTCTACGAGCGCGCCGTCAACCGGATCCTCGACGACGTCGCGGGCCGCGTCGCGCCGGTCTGGATGCAGGTCGTCGGCGACTTCAATGTGCGGGGCGGCATCAAGTCGGTGATCACCGCGCGCGCAGGGACTCGACCGGCGTAGCCGGCCCGTCGCCCTCGGCCCGTCACCGTCGGCCCGTCGCCCTCAGCCCTCGGCCCGTCACCGTCGGCCGGCCGGCCGTCACGCCGTTCGCTACGCGACGGCCACGCTGTCGCGCCGTTCGATACGCACGAACCGCGTCCGGTTCTCCGCCTGGTCGGCGATCCCGTCGGCAAGCACCGCGAGTCCGTACCGTGCCGCGGCCGCGTCTCCGGCGATCGCCGCCGCGCGGCGGTCGCCGCTCGCCGCGAGATCGCGGGCCGCGCCGGCGGTGTCGTAGGCGGGCTCGATCGTCCACTCGGGGTGTCGCGCGAGGAATCGCCCGCACTGGCCGAGTGCGGCGGGATGACTCGCGACGCGTCGCACGTCGGCGAGCGTGACGCCTGGCAACGCGAGGAGCAGCAGCCGGATCTCGATCGACGTCTCGGCGACGACGCGGACGCCGGGCTCCGCGGCGAGCGCCGAGCGCGCCGCCTCGATCGGGCCGACGATCGCATTGTGGATCGGGAGGACGCCGGCGTCGACCGCGCCGGAGCGCACGGCGCGCACGACATCGGGAAATTCCCGGCACGCGACCGGGATCGCGTCCGCTCCGCAGGCCTGCACGGCCGCGCGCTCGCCGAACGCGCCGAGCTCGCCCTGGAAGGCGACGCGGAGCGGCGCGCTCAGACCGCCAGCCGCTGCAACTCGAGCGCCTGCGACGCGCGCGGCTCGCGGGCGCCGCGCGACAGCGTGCGCCCCGCCGCCTCGGCAAACGGTGCGAGCCGACGCATCAGGTCGACGAACGCCGCGGGGGTGAGGCTCTGGTCCCCATCCGAGAGCGCCGTCTCCGGTGACGGATGCACCTCGAGCAGGAGGCCGTCAGCGCCGGCGGCGATCGCGGCGTATGCCAGCGGTGCGACGAAGCGCGCGACGCCGGCCGCGTGGCTCGGATCGACCAGCACCGGCAGATGCGTCTCGGCCTTGAGGACCGGGATCGCCGAGATGTCGAGCGTGTTGCGCGTCGCCGTCTCGAACGTGCGGATGCCGCGCTCGCAGAGGATCACCTGGGTGTTCCCCTGGGCCAGCACGTACTCGGCGGCCATCAGCAGCTCGCGGATCGTCGCTGACATGCCGCGCTTGAGGAGGACCGGCCGCCCGCTTCGTCCGACCTCGGCGAGGAGCGCGAAGTTCTGCATGTTGCGGGCGCCGATCTGCAGGCAGTCAGCGGACGCCGCCACGAGCTCGACCTGTCGCGGATCGAGCACTTCGGTCACGACCGGCAGTCCGGTCTCGGCGCGCGCCTCGGCGAGCATGGTGAGCGCGGGCGCGCCGAGTCCCTGAAAGGCGTAGGGTGAACTGCGCGGCTTGAACGCGCCGCCGCGGAGGGCGCCGGCGCCCGCGTCCCGCACGAGCGACGCGGTGTCGGCCAGCATCTGCGCTGATTCGACGGAGCAGGGTCCGGCGATGATCGCGAGCGCCGTGCCGCCGACGACGCAGGGCGTCGCCGTCGTGTCGGCGCCGAGCGTCACGAGCGTCGCGCGGGTCGGCTCGGCCGAGGATTCGCGCGCGGCGAGGGTGTAGGGCTTCTGGACCGGCGTGACCGACTCGACCCCCGTGAGCGCGAGCAGCGGCACGCCGGCGAGCGCGGATTCCTCGCCGACGCAGCCGATGACGACACGGTGCTGGCCGCGGGAGACGTGCGTCTGCAGGCCGAGTGACTCGACGCGCGCGCAGATCGCGGCGAGCTGGGGCTCGGTGATGCCGGCGCGGGTTACGATGAGCATGGCAGGGTACGCATGGGACGCGGTCCTCGTGGAAGATGCGAGCGGATGACGGTGAAACGACGACGGCCCCCGTCCGGTGGACGGGGGCCGTCGGGTCAGCATGGCGGGTCGACCGTTACCGGTGACTGCGCGCGCGACCGCGACCCCCGTCGAGGAGGTACCAATAGCGGCGCGTAAACTCGCCGGCGCGCGTGGCCCGCAGGATGCTCACCATTCCGGCGCTAATGTTGGCGATGACCGCGATCGGCGCAAGAGCCGATCGCGGACGCGATCACATCCCGGCCATGCCGAGGTTGCCGCAGGAGACGATCGTGCCCATGTCCTTCGCGGACTTGTGGATGTTCACGTAGAAGTTGCCCTCGTCCGGCGCGGCGATCGGCAGCGTCACGGTGACCTTGCCCGTCCCGTCGGCGCCGACGGTGATCGGGGTGTAGGCGCTGGCGGGGCCGACGACGCCGCCCGCCGACGTACACGAGCCGGAGTGGATGTGCCACGGGTAGGTCGCGCCGGGCGTGGCGCCGGTCAGCATGACGGTCACGGTCGCCTTCGAGGCGCCGGCGGGATCGACGGTGGCGCTGCCCGCGATCGTGGTGCCGCCCTTCGGGGCGAGCGTGGCGGACCACTTCATCGGGGCGTGGGCAGCGACGACGGCCGAGACGGCGACGACGCATGCGGTGAGCGTAGCGCGAATCATCTGGGAATTCTCCGTTGAAAGGACGACTGCACGGTCGCTGCAAAGTTATGTGCGAGCGACACCCGGTCGTAACGATTGACCCACGGCAATTGTTCGGCCGAGCGAGTCAGCGCTCGACGCGGCCGGCGATCGCCAATTCGAGTTGCAGTGGATCGTACGACGGCAGCTGGTCGTCCGGATCGGCGAGCGCGACCGTGTCCGCGTCGACGAGGTCATCACCGAAGAGGAGTTGACGGACGGTGTGCGCGAGGCGCCAAAGCGCGATCGGCGCGCGGAGGCTGTCGGTCGGGAGCTCGACCAGGGCGAGCGCCTCGACCCGCACCTCGCGCGGGAGTCGCGTCGAGTCCGGTCCCGTGACGATCGCGCGGACGAGTGCCCGGTCGCGATCGGCGATCGCCGACGCGAGCAGATCGAGCATTGCCGGGTCGGGACATCCCGCCGCCCATGCCGCCTCCGCGCCATCGGCGCGCCGCTCGGCCTGCCGATCCGCCGCGACGCGGCGTTCGTAGTCCGCGGCGGTCGGGCGCATCACGCGGATCGCCGGGGGCGCGCCGGGCGGGCGCCGGCGGCCTTTGCTGCCCCGCGGCGGCTCGCGGGCTCCTTCGCCGGAGGTGGCTTGGCCCCGGTACGCGCGCGCCCCTTGGCGAGGCTTTCCTGCAGCCGCGCCATCAGGTCGATCACCTCAGTGCCGGCGGGCTCGGCCGGTTCGTCGACGTCGATCTTCTTCCCCTTGAGCTTGGCGTTGATGACGCCCATCAGGTGCTCGTGGTAGTCATCGCGGTACTTGGCCGGCTCGAACGGGCCGCTCAGGCTTTCGATCAGCTGTTCCGCCATGCGGAGTTCCTGTGGCTTGACGCCCGTCGTGGCGGGGAAGGTCAGCTCGGCCGGGTCGGTCAGCTCGGTCGCGAAGCGCATGACTTCCAGCACGAGCGCGTCGCCGACCGGCTTGAGGCTCGCCAGCTGCTCCTTCTGTCGCAGACTGAACTTCCCGATCCCCGCCATCCCCGTCTTGCGCATCGCCTCGCGCAGGAGTGCGTATGCCCGCTCGCCCCCCTTCTGGGGGACGACGAAGTACGGCGTCTCGAAATACCGCGGATCGATCTCCTCGGCGCGCACGAAGTCGAGGATCTCGAGGGCCCGGGCGGTGGCCCGCGTCGCCGACTTGATCTCCTCGTCGGTCACGACGACGAACTTCCCCTTCGTGTACTCGTAGCCCTTGACGATATCCGACCAGGGGACCTTTTCGCCGTCGGCGTCGCAGACCCGGTCGTTGTGGATCGGCGAGAGGTCGGTCTTGTGGAGCTGTCGGAAACTGATGGACTCGCCCCCGGTGCGGACCGCCGCCCGCAGCTCGACGGGGATGTTGACGAGCCCAAACGAGATCGCGCCCTTCCAGATTGAGGCCATAACACCCCAACTGCGGCACAGCTCGTACCGGGCGGGTTGTCCACAGCGAATGCACAATTGGGATGTGCAGCCCGGTGTCGATAGGTTGTCGGGGTGCTCGTCGCCCGCGCGCCGCTCGACCCGCGCTACACCTTCGCCCATTTGGTCGTCGGGGCGTCCAACGTCGAGGCGGTCGCCGCGGCGTCGGCGGTCGCGGCGGCGCCGGGGCGGGCGTACAACCCCTTTGTCGTGCAC
>Ga0209611_10005826_pt1 | contig 20471 bp, 15 predicted proteins | sample S1TSphgellanicum_3_FD_187693 | JGI IMG/M metagenome (GOLD analysis project Ga0209611, IMG submission 187693) | Host-associated microbial communities from peat moss isolated from Minnesota, USA - S1T2_Fc - Sphagnum magellanicum MG (SPAdes) (version 2) | ecosystem: Host-associated > Plants > Peat...
TCGACTCCCAAGTCTGCAGCCTAAACACGTGAACTAAGAAGTCAATCAACACATGTCAGTTCTCTGCTGTAGCAGGCTGGGTAAATCCATTTTGCAGTCTTGAGTACTCTCAATTCTGTGAACACACTGCCAACAAGGTGTGAACTGCTCCTCACCTGGCTGTTGTTTTGTCTAAGAATTTTGCAGAGGCCGTCATTTTCTGGTTGAACAAATGATTTATGAGGAATTATGAAGAGAGAAAGGGAAGTAGCAGTCTTGTTGGTGCATTGCAACAGCATCAAAGGGGATAAGGGAGGTGGTTTAGGGTTTGACTGCTGGGCTTTGCTGCCAGGGTAGAATGACATGAATGTGGGAATCAGTGTCTTACCAGGCTTGCAGAGTCCAAGGCTCCAGGTAGCATACATCACAAACAAATGGCCCCGATGTCATCAAGCACATCAAATGCATGGTGAATGACTGCCTATGGCACCACCCAGAATGGTTTAACACATGCCACACATCTTTTACTCAAAGAATTACATTGCACCTTTCAGAGGAAAGGCAAGCAAAGAACAAAAATGCAGGAGCACAAAGACATACTTGTTGCTGTTCCAAAAAGCATCTACAACAATTTGTTGTACGTGATTGCAATTGGACAGACTGCAGTCCAGCGCAAAAGCCCCCTCTGCACACGAACCCTTAGGGAATGTCAGAGGGAACAAATACATTTGTGTCTTCCCAATTAACTTGGACAAGAGCAATCTAGTGCAGTACAGCTTTACATTAGGAACTAGCTGCAGGCAACAAAAAAAAAATTCTTTTACCCAGCTTCTTGAACATGACTGCATTTGTTGTTGGACACAATTGCCTTCAGGTGCTGCTAGTAAAGGATTAGAAGGTTAGAATTGGGTCTTCCACATGATGGTTTAGCCTGTATAGAATTGATAGAACATCACAGCAATTTAGCAGAACCAACTCAAATGATGTATGTTACTCCTTACACAGCTGCTCTGCAAAACCCGAACTTCTCAAGATTCAGTCATTGAAGATCATCCAGGGGCATTGTCATTTCCAGGCAAAACAGTACAATACAGGCTAATGCAGAGTTTAGTGATGTTAGTCTTGGAACAAGCCCAAATATTGTGATTGAGATGTAACAAAAGAGTTGCCGGAGGCTAGATTGAACATACTTTTATAGAACAACAAGATGACCTTAGATTCTGTTCCGTTCCAAGATATGACCCAAGCTTTCAAGAACAGTTTAGTGAAGAAAGCCAGTCCCACCACCATACTCCATCAGTCTCAATTCCAGCTTAGAAACTCTCACAGCTGTTTCTATAACAAAGATCCCACTTTCCCTTGACAAATACTCCCACTTTCTCTTGGTTCAAACAGAAGCACTTGTGGCTAGTCACGTGTTGAGGAAAGAGGGTTGCCCAAGTGTAAACAGAAAGGAATGAAGACAGGAGCTTACCACCCCAATCAGGGTGCTTGTGCAGTATCGCTGCAAAAGCAGCCATTTGCTTGAGTATGACAAAAGCAATCATAGGTATATGTGCAATGAAAACCTGCACAGAACTCAGTCCAGAGTTGGTGGGGCACTCTGTTGGATCTTGGCAATGTTAACAGAGGACCATTTCCAGTTCCCTGTTGTTTGGAACGGATCGCATATTAGAGAACTGCAGACAGAGACAGTAACAGAACCCTGATGAATGAGGAGGGCACCTGCTTGGCACATCTACTTGGCCAGGGGCCATGGTACTTAACACCACCTGTCCACAATGCCACAAAGACACTGCAAATGAACTGCACCTGGCTGCACTCCAGACACCCATTACAGTGACAATACATGAACCATGAGGCTTAAAGAACAATATCAACATTTGATGACAATGCATACTCATGGAACAATGAGGAATAAATGATAATCCAAGGTACCAGGATGACCCCTGCTTGCCTCCAGCTGCCTTTTGAAGTGTGTCATTACCTTTCAAAGCTATGTGAATGGGAAAGAAAAAGGCCAGAAATATGATCCATCCCACCACGGAGGCACAGCACTGTTCCCTCTCCATACCCCTACTTTTGCAGCTTAGTCAACAGTCCCAGCTGATGGCAGCAGTCACAAGACCTAAGAATCCTTGTGGTAAAACCAGAACAGCATGGTCAGAATTTGACCTATACTGCCCTGATTTGGGACAAGGGCGATTGAAAGATCTGAGTAGAATCCAGAGCATAGCTCCAAGAGAAGCTGATGGACAGAAACTGAAAGAATGTGGCACAAACATGAAATTGAAAGACCAAAGACAAGAAGGAAAATGTTATGGGAAAGAGGGTACAATACTCCTCTGCAGCAGATTTCAACATACATTCATAGACAAAAAGAGCCCATTTCAAATCCTCCCAACAAACAGATGCTCACAAATCAAATGATTCCCAAATTAATCTCCAAAACAACAGCATTCATATTCCAAAGAAATGTTTCAAAGATGGACATGAGCTCAGAGAAAGACTCACAGTCCTCACAGAAGGAAAATTTGGTGAAGTTTGGAAATAGGTTCCTCCTGAAAAGACTACATCTAGCAATGGATCTACAGAAGACTGCTTCTAGGGAACCTAGGAATCTAACCACCCACCTGTCTCACCTTCACCCATTGTGGGCTGGTGAAATGGAGGTGCAGGGTGAGCCAATGAACTTGGTGATGGTCGGGAATGTGGAGGCTGCCATCTAAATGGCCTAGATTCTGGATTTACAGTGATTGGCAAATATTGAGCTTGCCGGCCTAATCTTGCATCCCTAGGCGGTATCACATACTGTTTGCCTGCATGTGCATCTTGAGGCAATACCATATGGTGTCCACGCATAGCTGCCAATTGCTTATACTTGTAAGCCCATTTGTTCAGACACCACAAGTAGAACCGAGGGGTCACCTCATTCCATTGATCCAATGGACACTCCAATTTGTCCACAGATCCTGGCAGGTAAAATGCCTGCATGCAGATAGCAAGGGTTTACGGTTTAGAAAATCACTGTTGACTGGAACCAAAACTATGAAGGGATTTCGATACATGCAAAGCTCACCATTGGCTATGAAGGAAAAGAAGTCACAAGAACCAGACTTACACGATCTCTACACAGTCTGTCATCCTCCCAAATCAGGGTGTACCCCCGATGCTTCAACCTGATAGACCCAACCACGAATACATCAGTAAAGAACTCGTGTACTTATATATAAAACATTTGGAAGAGTCTTGCAGCAACTCTATGCTTCAATTGACTACTTCTGAAACTCTTGCAGGCAGGTGAGAGTAGGTGCATTTGTTAGATATGGTTTTATGGCATACGTCTTTGTTTGTGGTGGCGTGATAAGCACCACGAGTCTGGGCCTAAAAATCAGTGCATGACTGATAAACTGGTCGGAAAGACTCGCATTCACTCCAAATGGGGGATTTAACCCAATAACCTGCACATTGAATGGAACCACAAAATCTAGTGGGAAATTAAGAACCGAGAAAAGCAGCAAACTGATAAGGAATTGTGAATGATGAACAGAGGTGAAAGCAAAAGCATGAATTTCAGTTGAACTCACCAATGTCTCATCTGTTGGGAGCTCATTGCGACTCACACTGAACCAGTCTCGTTTTTCAAAATTGAAGGTGTTCTGTTTCAGAATATACAGACCGCAACAGATTTCATTGATACATGACAAAGCACCTTCGCAGGCCCCAATCTATGTTCAAAACAAAACAAAAAGTACAAAGGAAACATTTGAAGAAAAATATATATGGCTCATTAAAACTTACTTTTGGAGTAAAGATGTCATAATTCCTGTACTTGCAATTGCACTTCCCGGTACTTGTAAGAGCCTTGTGCATCAAAATGGAAAAGTCATTCGTGCCACAGCTGAAGTCGACAATCTGTTTTCACTTCAAAAGCACAAGTGTTAAGTGTGAAGGCTGGGTTTTGATTACCTGCATGAGATTTCCATCCAAGATAATCTGTTCCAGCAAACAAGGGCTTCTGCAGACCCAAACCTGGACCATCTATATGTTCTGGTTCCTTTCAATGGCGACTTGGACTTGGACTAATGAGGATCTGTGAGGATTGTGATCAGGCAGTACCCACACATGATATTTTCTTCAAGCTTTAGGTTTGGCTTCAAGAAAAGAAAAGAGGCAAAAGGAGTGCAGCCTCTGTATACAACTCAGAGAAAGGTGGGTTTACAAGATTTATACTAACTCTGAAAATCTATGTTCCATGCCTATTTTGGTAAGAGAAGTAGAGAGGTCCCAACACAATACAGACAACAGAACTAAGGAAGAGAGCAAAAAAACGGAGAATAGAACATGCCCATGCATACCATGTCACCATCATCGATGAATGGGTGAATTCTATCCACAACCTGCAAACACCATATCCCAAAAGTCATGACCTTGGCCGTGTGAAGAATGTTGAATATGAGAGACACCCTTTTCCCATTTTTCAACCCAAAGTTCAGATGAGGAGAATGTCCAGTACAAACCTTAGTGAGCGTGCTAATTTTGGTGAAGTGCCTGCCAAATGTGGTGTACCGCATCCCATGCAAAGCAGGAGCCAAGTATACCCCTAACACTGTCTGCAAAGCAAAATCAACATATGAATCACAAGATGTAGTACTGCACAAAGACTACGCATACAGTTGTTAAGAACATGGCTGTCTTTCAAGCAAGACAAAGAGAAAAAGACCCAATACCTCAGCCTTGAAAAGTCGTGCAAGGTCATCCCTTGAGCAGATGACATTGGCATCTTCAAGACTTGCCCCCTTCTTCACACGCTCCAGAGCCTTGCCAACAGCCTACATAAGTACACAAAGAAGGGAAACAGTCAAAACACCAGTTTTCTTTCCAGGTTGAACCTTCAGCATTTGAAAACCTGTGTATGTATCAAACATAAAGCACCAACCTACTCACATTTTCAGAAAGAACAAGCTTACACTCATGATTGATGCCAATTTCCCCTGGTGTATGAACTCCCGGTTTAAGGGCTCCTTATAATTGGAGGGGAGATAAAGCTTCTTCTTCACTGACTCAAGAGTGACAATCTCCTGAGACTTGCTGATAATATCATGAACCCTGTACCCACAGAATATTGTCATTTTTTTCAGTCATCAACCCATTTGCTCGTTTGCCAACCCCACACAAGAACACATGCAAACTCTACAAACATATGCAGACAAGTACCTTTTTTTTGCACAATCTTCCCAGTCTGTGGAGCTAAATACTTCAGGTGTCTCTACTACATCTTCTCTCTGACTGCTTTTCTTTTGCAATAGATTAGATATTCCTGCACGTCTTTGCACAGAGTTGAGAGGTTGGGTCCTGTTTGGCAGCTGAATTTGAGCTTCAGGGAACTTGTAATGATCACGTCGGGGAGTGCTCAGGTGCCTGATGATGGGATGCTTCCTGCTCCCACCACAAAAGAATGAGCCTATTGTGGAATCCATTACATTTGTGGGAATGAGACTTCATGTAAAATGTTGCAACAGATTTGTTGTAGATTACATACCTGCAATAAATGACAACTCGTTGCCGTTTGCCAACTAACCAGGCACGCCGCTGCCCCTCCTCACCTTTGTCATCAAAACTGATGTAACTGTGCACATCAATACATCCAAAAATCAGAAGCAAAAAAACCAGCTGAAATGCTGCAACACAGAAATATGAATTTGTACACAGTAGAGAGTGACTTACTCTGGTAAGCATTTCCTATGCCATGCAGAAGGGCACCGTCTGCATTTGGCCAGTTGCAAGTCTTTGTCCTCCTTGTTCTCTGCCTTCCCACACAGCTTGCACTTGTGCAATGGACAAGAAAATGTATCTCTCCCTTCTCGAATGTTTTCTGCAAATGCTTTACTATTTTCTGGGACTAGCTCCTTGGCAATGCATGTGGGGTGGTAAAACCGTCCACACAATGCAACATCACATACAAAGACCTGCCACATGACAGAATTTGGAACTTAGTTAAGTACCTAGTTCAGAAGGCAAATGTTCAACTGGAGTGTATTCTCCAGACGAAAGAAGGATGACCAAAATCACTTCTTGCAGGTGGAAAGTCATCAGTATTACCTGTCTTTTATTTTTCAAAGCTTCATCTGAGGCACCAAGTTTCCCACAGATGTAGCATTGGTGCTGTTTCTCTTTGCAGTTTCTGCAAAGCCATTTCTCCAGGCACTGCCATTCACAATTCCCTGTCAGTATATGGGTTTACATCTTTTGGATATAAACACTGCTACCTTAACAACTTCTACAGCTGCAGCTGGGTAATAAGAATAGCTGTGGCTTGCTTCTTTTCTATCTGGTTTGGTAACTAAAACCAATTGCTGCTGCAGACTATGAGCCAATCTGCTCAGGAAATTCCAGTAACAGTCTATGAAGGTCGCTAACCTCCACTGATGCCTGTGCGAGGTTCAGGGATTCACATTGTGAGTCTGTACCAGCATCTTTGGATGTGTGAAAGGAGCGCATGCATGGACCATCACAGCTGCAATGCACACAGAAAGGAATGGATCAAGATCAAAAAGGAAGAAGAGAATGATGGAAAATGGTGTCTAGCTTGCAGTTTCTGATGTACTTTCCTGCACACAGTACCCAGGGAGACATAATAAACCATTAGATAGCAAAAAGAAAAAAAGAGTTGTGCACATTTCTTACCACAGAAGGTCTCCACCATCATCACAAATAGTACACAATGGGTCACCAAGTTCTTCATCATCCTGATCTATCTCATCTTCGCTTTCTTCTTCCTCATCTTCTTTCTCTTCCACACTACAGTCCTCTGCATCCTCAGACATCTGCTCTGTGCTTGCCTCCTCTTTGTTACTGGTCAGAAGTCTTGGTCGTTTATTTGACAAAAGATGCTCATCATCATCTGCTTCCTGTTGTTCTGATGATTTCTCCATCCCAAGGCTGGATCTGAGGCTCTTGATAACCTGCAGTAAGTGCAGATTGCAAAAACCCTAAAACTTCCAGCATTGAACCTAGATCCAGATTTATCCAAATCCTAAACTCCAACATATCTTGAACCCCAATATCTAGACCCACGACAAAACTCTAAATCCTCAAACCACCACACCCAAGACCCAAAACAAACAAAGCTCCAAAAAAAAAGAATAGTTCCAAATGTGATTTCATTCTGCATCCAATGAACTGAAGTACTTACATTAGCATCCTTCAAGGAGGGATCCAACTTTGCATATTCCTTTACGAGTTCAAAGTGTTGGAGCAAGGTCTCCTGAATGATCTTCTCTCCAACATCCCTACAGTCAGTTCAACCACCAAAAAATCAGAGGAAAGCATGTTCATGTCTAGCAGTGATCTAACACTGGGTGGCAGCATCTCATATATAGAATTGAGAATATACTTACAATGTCTTGATGCCTTGCAGATGCCTCCAAACTGCAGATTCAGAAGCATGGGGTTCAATCTTGGCGTATGCTAGAAAGTTGGCCACAATAAGCACAGCTGCTGCTGTTTTTCTGTACCCAGAACTGGGCTTCAAAAGCTTTACCCTGCACAAGTCAAAGGATGTCTCAAAGTTATTACACTGTAATACCTATATACAGTATTTTGCTACAATCTTTTGTGGCTGTAGGCCCTGCACCCAGCTTGCACAGATCATGAGAATACAAAAGACAGGGTTCAGGGTTTAGGGCTTCAGGGGTAGCAAAAGACCGTAAGGAAGGTGTACAGACTCTACTCACCAGGAATCTGAACCCAAAAATGACAGTTGCAGTGATAAAGGTCGATCCCGAAAACATTTCAAGTGCCAAGCTGAAATTCTCCTCATCACCATCTCCGAATTGTCCGCCTTCCCCATGACATACAACTCTCTTGCTGTGGTGGACCCTCCGAGGGTATGCTTCCTATAATGTAGGGGAAGGTCCAGCAAAGAAGCTACCTCTTCATCCTCATCAAAAATTTCATACTCATCAAGAGAGCATATCTTCATCTCCTCTTCTTCACGTTGCAGCAATTTTAAAGCTGATCTAGGTGGGATACGGCCTACAGCCCGCCCTGCCAGTTGCTTCCTTTTTCTTCTTTCTGGAGATCCTTCAGCTGCAAGAACATTAGAATTTTCAGGAGATTCAAGAGTTCTTAAAGATTCTGGAGCCATCAGAGCTCCTTCTTCTGGAGTAGCAACAGCAACAGGCTTTTTGGGAGCATTTTCTGTGGAATCTTCAGGAGATTCAAGAGTTCTTAAAGATTCCAAAGCCATAGCTCCTTCTTCTGGAGTAGCAACAGCAACAGGCTGTTTGGGAGAATTTTCTGTGGAATCTTCAGGAGATTCAAGAGTTCTTAAAGATTCTGAAGCCATCAGAGCTCCTTCTTCTGGAATAGCAACAGCAACAGGCTGTTTGGCAGCATTTTTTGTGGAATCTTCAGGAGATTCAAGAGTTCTTAAAGATTCTGAAGCCATCAGAGCTTCTTCTTCCGGAGTAGCAACAGCAACAGGCACAACAGGCTGTTTGGCAGCATTTTCTGTGGAATCTTCAGGAGATTCAAGAGTTCTTAAAGATTCTGAAGCCATCAGAGCTTCTTCTTCTGGAGTAGCAACAGCAACAGGCGCAACAGGCTGTTTGGCAGCATTTTCTGTTGAGCTTTGAGATTCATCCTCATTTGCATCCTCATTTGCAGCAGGCTCCAGCTGCTCCACATCAATTGCAACCATATTGGTTTGCAGAACCCCAGCCAACTTCAAGTCCTTCATACAGTTGTAACCTCTAAAGAAACCTTCCTTCCGCACTGGGAACGTCCACTTGGAGCCCTCTGTTTCAAAACTGAGATGCAAAGTGGCAGATGGAACCTCCCCTTCCATCACCAATGTCGCCATAGTGCGTGCCATAACAGAATCCCTACCTCAAAGACTTTCCAAGCATCTGCACACCAGAAGATGATGAACTAATCAAGTCTCTAAGATTGCGGACAAGACTCCACAACAATACTTCGAAGATAACACAATGATGATGAGAACGATGACCTAGAAACTCACGTCTGGAACCCATTCTCCCAGACAGGAGCAAAATGTGGTGAGAAATGAGGACAGTCTTACGGTGATAGTGGACTGTTTATCTTGCACCAATGCAAGAGGATTGTAATGCTCAGCTCCACAACATCAGCTTGTTTAGATTGCTGACATCCTCCTCACGATCAAGAGACTGCATATCTGGTCATCACCTTCTGCTCAAATTGCAAACACATAACCCAATTCAGGATATTTGCAGTGGGCCACTGTTCTAAGACATTGTGGATATTCACAGCCAGCCAAGAACCAAAATGCAGTTGCAGTTTCTACCATGGAAACACATGGAAAGGAGGAGCCTGTCTGCTTGCCATGCCCTTTAGCAGGCATACACATAAGTACATGTCTGGAGAAGGAATGCTCCTGAAAATATGATAACAAGGCACAGCAGCTTCAGATTGAAAACTAAGAGATCCTGCACAGATTTGAGTGCCATAGATCCCTTGAGCAATTTAGATCAAAAACGAAGGAACTGCCTTTGTGAGCATCACTTGGTTTCCAATCTTAAATCGCTCTAAGAGAATCCTTCAGACTCACTGCATCACTGTTTTTTTGCTTGGGTAACATTATCCACATGTGCTGCTGTACTTGGATGATACCAAGGGCTAACACACACCATCATAAACAGTCACAGTTTCAACAAAATGGACTACAAGCATTGAAAACTGGATCTCGTTGAATCAAGTAGAGGCAAAATAGGGTTTCATGTTTTTCATATGTACTGAGGGCAATTCCATATGTATGCTTTTAAGTCAACTGGAATCAAATGGAGAGATGACCTGATAGTATGGTTTAAGAGATTTCAAATCTGAGAACATATCAGTGAATAGGAAATAGGGAAATCCGATCCAGAAACACAGAGAAAACAAGACAAAATGAAACAAAATGGAGGAGAGGTTTAACAACAATGGCAGTCAAAGGTATGTTGTTGTCTCAAACAAAAACATATATGGTATCGACCAGTGACCATAACTTCCTCAATGGCTTCATATGCTCCTGACAGCTCATTTCTATCAAGCAGGTACAAACGTACAAACATGGATAAGTAAAGCTTCCTCAACAAGGAAGCTTGGAGGATGTTGAACTCACATGTCCATAAACATCAACCGACAAATTAGAAAGATAAATATCTGTTGTTGAAGCCATGACAGACTCGAAGAGGGTCAGTCTTACCCAGCAGCATTAAGCTCTAAGAAAAAATATTTACCATAATCAAACCGCTTGATTAGACATTAAAACAAAAAGCTTGCTTCAACAAAGCAGTAGGAAGTGGGAGCTTGCAAGGCCTCTCCAACACAGCAACAGTGATGTAAAAAGCCCAATTGTTAATCAGCCTAAGGGATCGGACAGACACATTTCGAGATGCAGCAAAGCCAACTTCTCCCCAAATGCTTAGTCAACACATACACTTTCTCATAAAGCACTTTACTGACTTTTGTTTACCCCACAATTCCAGTCAAGCAATCACCTTGCAAAGGGTCAAGGGGATGATGATGATATCTTCTCTAGGGCTGGATGATGATGTACTTCACACCATGGTATGCATAGCATGCTAACCTCATTGTCTTCTATGCTACCAAATGTTGCAGAGCCTGCAATTGGACATCATCTTTTATCGTTTTTACTAACCTGATCTATCTCCTTATCGCCAGTAGTGGTGCAGAGAGTGATGACCTCCTTCAAACCAATCTTGCAATCACCTTGCGGTACCTCTTCTTGGGGTTCTCCTCTCCTTCACCTCATGGGTCCCCATCCCTGAAATAAACAAACAAAAATCACATGACAAAAGCTTGATTGGAGTGCAAATCCCTGCAGTATGCATCATCATCATTCTGATCTCACGCAATTCTGCCAACAAAACCCCATTTGCAAGAAGGAAACCCTAAATTGCTGAGATCCTTCCTCATGAGCAAGAGACCACATACCTGTCCATCCATCACCTTGTTAAGTCTGCTCAAATTGCAAAACACACAACCTGATGACCTGCTTCTGCTCGATTGCATCAAAGAGGACAAAAAAAAAGACTCGTTTTTTCGCAAAGAATCTGACCAAGGATTTGTGGAATCCCCCAAGCCTACCAAAAATCCAGCAGCAGCCACAACGCTCTTAGTTCTCTAAATTAAGTACAAAGATCCTCCTGCACACAAACAAACCCCTTCCAAAATACAACCGGAAAAAAGAAGAGAAAACGGACAGAAAAGAACAAATCGCCAGTGTCTAAGGAGGAGTGACTGCAGTGCATGACAAGTTCTGATTCCCTCTGCATTGCACTCTTCATAAAACATCGACAAAACAAACACTGTTCTGTTGAGAGAGAGAGAGAGAGACACACACACACACAGACACAAGAGGAAGAAGATCCGAGTTTTAGGGGTTGATGAGGGCTGTGAAGAAGAAGAACCTGTCACTGAACCCTAAAAATTTAGGTTCCTCGCAAAGGAAGAAATGGGTTCTGGCAGACAATCTTGTACTGCAGGGATTTGGATTTGGAGTGCTAATAGCTGTGAGCTTTGCTTCTTGTTTCTGTTGTTGCTTCACACTGGAATGATTCTGCTTCAGGTAAATTCTGAACTTCAGGTTTTGCATTTGCTTTTCTCCTGTTTTCAATGTTTTCTCCTTATTGTCTAGTTGTTGATTTTACATATGCATTGCATTAATTGGATTTTTCTTTTTATGAAGTATTACCATTTGTGGAAGAATTGTTGAAACTCCAATTTGCAGTGCAAGAAATGATTGCTTGCTGCACCTAAGTCTTTGTTTTCACCAGATAATGTTTGTGTGTCAATCCATGGCAAGCTTGGCAAACATGAAGTCCAAAGAGGAATGCAAATCGACCATTCTACTTTTGTAGTATTCACACAAACTGATGATGCCTCTGATGGGGAAGGACCTTTTATCATTACCCATTTCCCTTTGTCATTGGCTATGTCTCTTTGAATTCCTGAACTGAATTCAACACCTGTGTCTCTTGGTACCTTTCATTCTTGTTCTCATCCCACACATGCACTGTGATGTCAGGGATAGATTACCTGATCATGCAATGTGCATGGAAACTGACTACCAGTGAAGCAGAAAGTAGTGCAGTACAGATCAACAGCTCTTGGATGTGTAGTACACAGCTATTGGGAATCACCTTGAGTGCATCAAGAAGAAACAGACACATATTCCCATCTTTCCAGGCAATAAGCATGATGAATACTACTCTGCTTTTTATGAGGAAAATTGTGTATCTATGTGATCCAAACATGCTGCAATCTGGACTGATCACTTCAAGGGTCCCCAGGCAAGCTGTAGTCAATATGGCTTGCACACAGCTGCCATATCAATGGGGCAAATCTGCCATGCACTTTAGAGTGCTGCAGTATTCAATAAGATGACAATCTCCATGTCTAAAGCAGCTTGGCATCTTTCACTCTGTCACTCTAATCAGCTTGTAATGAATTGAGAGTTCCAACAAACTCTTAAAGGACATTGGTCTACTTCCCATGCACATACTTGTATGTAAGGAAGCAGTGCATAAGCTTTTTCCAGCTTTCTCTCTGCTGTATGTATGCATCCATGTGCATGCAGCATACACATACACAACTGGAGAACAAATGCTCCTGAAAAATTGATAGCAAGGCACAGCAGCTTCAGATTGAAAACTAAGAGATCCTGCACAGATTTGAGTGCTGTAGATCCCTTGAGCAATTTAGATCAAAAACAAAGAAACTGCCTTTGTGAGCATCACTTGGTCTCCAATCTTAAATCACTCTAAGAGAATCCTTCAGACTCACTGCATCACTGTTTTTTTGCTTGGGTAGTGTTATCCACATGTGCTGCTGTACTTGGATGATACCAAGGGCTAATACACATCATCATAAACAGTAACAATTTCAACAAAATGGACTAAAAGCATTGAAAACTGGATCTCATTGAATCAAGTAGAGGCAAGTTTATATCTTTTTTTTATATGTAATGAGGACAACTCCACATATATGCTTTCAAGTCATTTGGAATAAAATTGAGAGACGACCACTACTATAGTTATAGAGATTTTAGATCTAACAACATATCAGCAAATGGGAAAAAAGGGGAAAGCCAATTCCAGACAAACAGAGAAGACAAAACAAAAATGGACATGAAATGGAGGAGAGCTTTAACAACAGTAATGGTCACAGGCATGTCAGAGACCTTGAACAACCATATGTAAGGTATTGACCTGTGAACATAACATCCGAATTGACTTCATCCGCTCCTGAGAGTTCATCTCTATCAAGCAGGTACAAAACATGGGTAAGTAATATTCTTTCTCATCAAGGATATATATCAGAGTATGGGTAACTTACACATCCTTAAACATCAACCCACAAACGTAGAAAGATAGCTACAAGAGACTTGCAAGAGGTCAGTCACTCTTACCCAGCACCAGGAAGCTCTTTAAAGAAAAAAATAGCATAATCGACCCAAGATAAAAGACATTACAACAAGCCAAATCTTGCTTCTTCTCCACAACAGTAGGAATAGGGGACTAGTAAGGTCCCTCCACAGCAACATCGTGAAGAGAGTCAATGTCTTTAGGGTTTAGGGTTTAAACCCACCACCCCCAATAACAAAATTCCTCAAAATGTTTGATGGCAAGAGAAAAAGGAAGAGGACATGCAGAGATAAAGAACAAACATGCATTGAGTATGTGTCAGAAAGATTTGTTGCACAGAGGATGAACCTGATTTGTGAAGGAGCAAGAAGACACCACAAAACTGGGGTGGTCTTTGGCAGTGCCATGCTAATCACATGTTACCAAATGTTGCAGAGCATGGAATTGGATATCATAATCTTTTCTATTTCTTCACCAACCTCATGATCTATCTCCTTATTGCCAGTAGTTGTGCAGAAAACTATCCACCAGCGGGCATCTGTAACATGGTCCTCAAGACTCAATACTTCTTCTCAAAGGTAAAAAGGCTATCAAAGTCTAGTCCCAGGCACATGAGAAAAAATGTTCAGCCGTTTGCTGGAGAATATGGGGCTGGCGGGGCCCCACCGGAAAGGCAAACAGGAGGCGAACCATCTGCAGCAAACGACCCTGGGCTTATGGTTAGCCAGAAACTTTTCACCCCCAAAAAAAAACCCCAGGGCCTTTTCAGAGAACACAGTTTACAAAGAACAGAGAGTCCTCAGTTTCCAGAGACTCCAAACTTTTTCATGTTTTTCATACTGGCTTCAAATTTCCATTGTTCAGTTCTATGTTTTGAGTTTATTTTTTTTCATATGTTTTCATAGTTTTCATAATCTCTCTTACTTAGTTTTTAGTTCATTTTTTCATATATATTTTCCTTAGTTTTCATATTTTTTAAAAATTTCAGTTTTCAACTCTAAATTCAGTTTTCAGTCCAAATTTTCAGCTTCAAATTTTCAATTTAGAGTAAATTTATTTATTTTTTCAAAGTTCATCTTCACAATGGATCCCATTACAATCGGAAGGGTTCTATTAATTTGGATGTTGCTCTCTTTGACATTGGGTAATTGTGCACTCTTCAAATCATGGGTGCATAATATTTTTCTTCACAATGATTCTTCGATAGGGTTCCACCTCCTATTAGAGTGTAATGATACAATAAGTAAGCAAACATTTGGGTTTTATTACCATGGGCCAAAATGCAAATACACTTTTGATCACATTAATTTTGTGAACAAAATTCCAAGCCACAACAAAGGGTTCAAACCTTTATACAAGGTTCTACCTATTTGTTCCCTCTGAAGCATCTATGTTGCAATTCTTTCAGTCATCTCCATCTTCATATTTTTAATCTCTTTCACACCTTCTGAAAATTCTTTAATGGCATCATTAATTGTAAAGGAATCTGCATCTAATTTTCTTCTTTTATTTTCCATTTTTTTGTTGGCTTTGCCTTGCACACTAAGCAATTTACAAGCCCTAGTTCTCGGAGTGTCTGAGCCTATAGATGGAGCATCAACCTCCTCTTCATTTCCGTGACCAAAAATAGGAGCTTGTTGTGGTGGATTAGAGTGGTCTTGAGTGCCTTGTGTCACATCATCATCATTCACCTCAAAAGTTTGAACCTCAAAAAGTCAATGTAAATTCTGCACTCCCTAATCAATTGCATTGGGAATGCCATTAATCTTGACTTTGTTTCCAAACATCTAATCAAATCTCTCAAACCATGGCCAATCAGAAGGGGATGCACCAATCACTTGAGTTTTTTTCTTTTTGGTCTCATACTTATCCTTCATCTTGCTCCACTTGTCACGCACTTGCTTCCAACTTCTATGCACTCTCAGAAAATGGGCATTTTGCTACTTTGTAAAATCTTTCCAATTCGCTTCTCAAAAAGGCTTCTAAATGTACTCCTAGAATTTTTCTTCGCATATATTCAAAAGAAACTGAAATTATGCATTTGTCCACAATTTGCTTACATTCTTTTGAGTCTTGGATGTTCTGGAACAAGACTAACTGGTAAAGAAGAAAAAACACCTCTTTGACTATCCATCAATAAACTAAGGAGCAAATTTGGTGAGAAAGTTGGGGAGTCCATGGACGTTAATTGCTGTAAGTGCAAATCGGTTGTGTCTATAGCCCTACATTTCCAGTGCCATCCATCTACAGTGCTTGTCGAGAGTGTAAACCACTTGCATCTACAATGCTATGCATTTATAATGCTTGCTGAGAGTGAAAATCACTTGCATTAATAGTGTTGTGCATCTACAATGCCAAGAACCCTACCCAACGCAAAATGGCAGAGAAGAAGTCCAGAGAAAGAGAACACATGAGTTGGAGAACACATGAAATGAAGTGTTTTCGTCTTCTATTGCAGCAACAATTTTTTACTACAGGGAAAGTTTTTTTTCATGTGTGTTCATGATGTAAATAGTTGATTTTCTAGTGATTTATGGTAATGAAACAAAAGCTTGAAGCAAAGCGAACATGTGATTCGTTTCCATGTGCTCACTCTGTTGACAGTGTTGATCGAACTAACGAAAGGCGGATTTGCTGGGCGAACTGCATTGTTTGTCGTCATGTGTCTAGGTCATTTGGTGCTGATAGCTTTTGCCACAAACACCCTTTGCATGGAAGAACCCTAACCCTAATGTATTTGGAACCACATTAAGGGTCTTCCTAGATTTGAGGGCCTAGCCTGGGGCTATATTAAACCATAAACTATAAAATCCTAAACCTATCACACTTGATCAAGCCCTAAAATAGGGGAGGACCCTTAATGGGGTTCTTTCCCCAATGTATTGAATATTTTCAAATTTAGGAATCTTATGAAAGTGTAAGGTACCTTTTTAAAAAAATCTTACAAAAGTGTAAAGTACCTTTTAAAAAACAAAGTACTGTCCACTTTTGTAAGATTCCTATAATTGTAGGTAAGAAATTTTGTCAAGGAATGTGCTTTCAAATACGAAGACAAAATTTGAAAAGTTCATAAAGAATTAGCAACAACCCATGACAACCAAAAACTTAAAACCAATCATTTATGGTACATATATTTTATAAATTTTTTACATTATTTTTGAAAGGGGAGTTTGAAAGCAATTTTAATGGTTTTCCCCCATCAGGTTGATACTCTTAGAATTACCATAGTACATGGGTGACTTTGGCATAAATTAAATTATTATTTATTTTGTTGAACTTTTTGAAATTTTTTTTGTGATGTTGTCACCAAAAAAGTGGAAAGGATATCTTAAACAGGAAACCCCTTGCATTTGGTTCATAATACCAACATTAGACTTGTTATGGATTTAATTTAATCTGTGTCACACCAGTTACAAACGATGTTCCGGTCCTCTTCTTAACTATGTTCAAGATCAGAACTCTCTTGGCTTCCTTTCAAGAGCTCATTGGTCATGTGGTTGTTTACATATATGTACATTGACTTCATGCACTCATGCCTTTTCCACTAGAATCATTCATAAAAAGAGTTGGATAGAAAAACAAATTGGATTTCAAAAACCTAGCTCTTCCCCTGGCACCCAAATAGACCTAAAATCCCTTTTTCTTTAGAGCCCCCACAAGTTAGTAAATACTTTCTTTCCCAAACTTAGCCGAATTGGTAGGTTTCCTCAAAATTCCCAATCAACACACAAATCCACAAACAAACCACATGGATTGTTTTGAAACTTCTAGACATTACCATCATTTCCCTTGAATTAGTTGCTACATCTAACATTATTTATTCTTTTCTTTTCCTGAAGACTATAACATAATGAAAAACAACAACTTTAGGCTAGAAAAATATACCAATAAAAAGGCATTCTCTTTTTTGTCTCCACAAAATACATTCTATCACACAAACTTCTTTTTTTTAACAGCAATTGAGAATGAACATTTAACCTACTTCTAAAAACTTAAACTTTTTTGTTTATAATCCATTATCAGCTCTCATTCGCCTCCATCCAATCTCTAGCACCAACTAATTTTTAGCTACGTGATCTTCATTCCTCATTCAAGAGCTAACCCAATTACAACAACAAACCCACTCCATCACCAAAACCAACTCAAAAAAGTTCATCTCCATTGAATTGCAAACTTCAAACACCATAAACCTATAAACAAACAAAACACATTCAAACATAGAAATGAACAACAAACATTGAACTTTTGGCACCTTCAAAATTCATGATTGTCTTGTCTCTTGGCAAATTTTGCCATTATGAATTAAGGTTGCTTCTTTCCTTTCATCTAGATCCACATATTCACAGAAAATGTTTGACACTAGTTTTGCGTCACAATGTTATCAAAACTTTGAAAAAATTTGATTGCAAGAATCTGGAAACAAACCTTGGCCTAATACAAATAAGTAGATTAGTTGTAAACATGCTAGTCACAAGGGCAATAAAAGAACTTTGAAATTGAATTAAAATTTAATATCTAAATTTTTGATATGTCAAAAAGTTCAAAATTAATAACTCACATGACAAATCTTAAATTTTAAAATTAATTAATTATTCAAAATTTGTTTTTCTATTGCCCCAATGGGTAGTGATGTGGCATGGAAACCCACAACATGTTTCTAATTTGTAATAATTTACAAAATTGCAACCATTAAGAATATGAAAAACTGATTTTAGTTCCTCTAAGAAACACACACAATTTGATTGTGCACTAATCCTCTTGCATACCATGGGATTGTATTTCAAACAAGAACTTTGTTGGCAAGTTGAGCATAAGAAATTGGTTCATATTAACTAGAGTTTCTATAAGAGATAATATGGCCATTTTTTACAACAATTTGTGACGAAGGTGGCAAAGACAAAAAGAGGAAATTGGATATAACTGACAAAAATGTTCATCGTTGAGCCAAGATTGAAGGACAATGAAATTTTTGGTGACTACCATTATTTGTGTGTCCCCTATACAAACTTCTTTTTGCCCCACATGAGTAGTGGCACAAATTCCTAATCAAAAAAATTTCAGAGCATTCAATTATTTAGACAATTTTAGTTCACAATTATCCATAGAAAAATTAAAGGATTAAAGGCCTAACACAACTTCCACATTGCATGCAAGCCCTTCAAGGTTAGAAAATTTGAGTGCCAATTGCCAAAGGAGGTCCCATTTCACATGTTTGCCCCAATTCACATCTAGTAACCTATTAGGATTTATAACCTACTTGGCTGAAAAATTCAAGTAAGATATTAAAATCGTAGGGTTTCAAAATTGATAACCTATTTAAATGAAAGTACTTGAATGAAAAATTCAAGTAGTTTATTAAAATTTTAGAGTTTTAAAATTGATAACCCACCTAGATAAAAGTTCCAAACATTTAGGGAGGTTATCAAAATTTAAATTTTTTATAACTAAACCATACTTGGGTCTTGTTGGTTCTATACATGCTTCCTATTAGGCACAGAAGTTTTTTTACCCATTTAAAAAATTATAAAAATTGTTAAGTAGGTTATTAACAATTGGATGTTTTCTCATTAACCAACCAACATTTGGTACATTGAGAATGAAGACTATTGTGCCATGCATCATGGGCTTTGTTCTTAATCTCATCCAAAAGGTGAGATACCTTGAGGTTTTGTAAACCATGGCCTAAGCATTTTAATGTAAATTAGCCCTAAGTGTATACCATGCTTCCAAAGTGGCATCCAATTTATGATAATAGATAGGCTAAATTATTTTTAATGTTCATTGTTCAAACAAATTATTTGACCACACATTGTAATTTGCAATTAGAGCCATATATTGTTGTACTTTGATAAAATTCAAATTTACATCAAGCTACAAACATAAGTTGGAATAACTAGATTCTAAGTTTTGGAATATGTTATCAAAAGATATACAATTACATAATACAACATTATGGAATAGAAGGTGAGAGAATTTAATATCAAGTTTTGAAGCGTGGACGAAAACATTTTCAAAGATAAAGACAAAGATTTTAATTTAAATGGTGATGATGTGAATAGTAGTATTAGTAATAAGGCTTTGGTACCATCAAAATTAGTTGTAGCCAAATGTTTTGAAAGACTAATAATTTTATAATTTTATTGTATCATTATATCAATTAGGGCATCTGTATCTTTTGCTTGCTTTGTAACATAGTACCATAAATCTAGCAATGACATTGACATGTTAAGAGGATGGGTTGCCATCTAGGTTGAAATCACTCCCCATCCACATTGTTGTTTTTAGCCACCATCATCATCTTTCTTAATTATCATGTTTTAAGTAGGCTACATCATCATTTTTTTCATTTGTCACATCTTGAGCAAGTGTAAACATCCCAATCTTTAATTAATTAATTTTATTTCATTCATTTTCATATTTGATGCAAACATTGAAGCTTCAACACATTTGATTTGGCTTTTCTATGATTTGTTTGTGCATTTATAAACATGTTGGATTATTGTTCGTGTTGTTTTGAGTGTCTTAATAATGAAACAATGGTGACTTGAACTTATAGTTTAATTGTACCTATTGAATTGAGGGATGATGATGAAGATGATGCCTTTGCTTACATGTAATTTACAATTGTGTTTGATGGGCACATCCACCATGGTGGGTCTTTGCAAAGTCACAAAGCAAACATTAAAAGGGGAAAAATGATGGGAGAGGAGAAAATTTGGCATGATTATTTTGCACAAACAACTATGTACAATGACAAGTTGTTTTTCCAATGATATCGCATATGGCATTATATGTTTTAGTGCATGGTCATTGGTGGAATTGGTGACAACACACAATTCTTTTTTTGTGTAAAAACATGATGCTTGCAACTAGACAGGCTTGTTGTCACTCCAAAAATGTACAACAATAATTTGCATGATGGTTTATGGCCATTTTGTTGATGTTTTTGATGATCATTGTCACCTTGGAAAAATCGTAGTCATGTTGTAATTGAAAAATTTTGGGTGTTTGATTTGTGAGCTTTTTGTAAATAGATACATTAGACAACCAATTGAGGTTAATTTTTTATGTCTACGTTAT
>Ga0209611_10005827_pt1 | contig 20466 bp, 18 predicted proteins | sample S1TSphgellanicum_3_FD_187693 | JGI IMG/M metagenome (GOLD analysis project Ga0209611, IMG submission 187693) | Host-associated microbial communities from peat moss isolated from Minnesota, USA - S1T2_Fc - Sphagnum magellanicum MG (SPAdes) (version 2) | ecosystem: Host-associated > Plants > Peat...
AAAATTGGCTAGTAAAAGAAACACCAGTATCAAAAAATTGAAAAAAAAAAAAAAAAAAACTGTTCTGAAAATTATGAAACCACATCAATGCACACATACATACATATACATGATTGACAGACAGGCTTCCCAATGCTCTACTAAGAATGCACCCTCAAAATTTTGCAAAAAAAAATTTAACATTATTTATTTTTTGAATTTTTAGTGATGGAAAAATGGTCCAAATTTAATCAAGAATGCACCCCCAAAATGTTTGCTAAATTTTTTTTGATTAATTATTTTTTTATTCAATTTTTTTTGCCATGGTAATAATACTCCAAATTCAACTACTCTTGCATTGCAGGTTTAAACTTTTGGGCTTCAACCCAAATGCTTTACTAAAATGGAAGGTTGTGTTTGCTTGTTTTCTAGCACTCAAATCTCCAGAACTGCAGGGCTGTCAGCTATGTTCTCCTAAACCCTAAACCCTAAATGCCATTTATGAGTAGGTTGTGCACTGAGGTGGTTTTATAATGTTTAGAATTCAATTTTCCATGTTAATTTTTATTTATTTATTTATTTATTTATTCCATCCATCACCTTAAAATCACAAGTGCCATTCAAAGTATTTACATCACTTCCATGATGCGTATGTAACATCCATCTCCCATGTTTAAAAAAATTGTTCATCCATCACCTTACGGTCATCACAAGTACAATTCAAAGTATTACATCACTTTCATGATGTGTATGTAATCTATCTTCCATGTTTCAACAAAACTTTCATCCATCACAAATACAATCACAAGTGCCATTCCAAGGATTACATCACTTTTATGATGTGGATGTACATCTATCTTTCATGTTTTTAAAAAAGTTTTTTTCATTCATCACCCTACAAAGTGCCATTCAAAAGTATTACATCACTTTTCAAAATGCAGATGTGATCTATTAATTATCCATGTTTAAAAAATAATAATTCATCCATCACCTTACAAAGTGCCATTCCAAAGTATTACATCACTTCTTCAAAATGCAGATGTATTCTATAATCGATGTTTCACAAATTGTTCATCCATCACCTTCGAATTGCCATTCAAAAGTATTTACATCACTTGCTTTCAAAATGCGGATGTAATCTATATTCATCCATGTTTCCAAATTTTTTTCATCCATCACCTTACAAAGTGCCATTCCAAAGTATTATTACATCACTTTTCAAAATGCAGATGTATTCTATTATCGATGTTTCACAAATTGTTCATCCATCACCTTTGAATTGCCATTCAAAAGTATTACATCACTTGCTTTCAAAATGCAGATGTAATCTATATTCATCCATGTTTCCAAAATTGTTTCATCCATTACCTTACAAGGTGCCATTTCAAAAGTATTACATCACTTGCTTTCAAAATGCAGATGTATTCTATAATCGATGTTTCACAAATTGTTCATCCATTACCTTCGAATTGCCATTCAAAAGTATTATTACATCACTTGCTTTCAAAATGTGGATGTAATCTATATTCATCCATGTTTCCAAAAACATTTCATCCGTCACCTTACACAAAGAGCTAATTCGAAAGTATTATTATTACATCACTCACTTTCATAATGTGGATGTAATCGATATTCAATTAAATTGTTCATCCATGAGCAGCTTACAGTCAGTCAGTCACGCGTGCTATTCCTCAATCAAAAACTGTGTTTGTCCTGCGGACTTTTCACCTGGGAGTCCAATGAGGGCTTACCTGGCAGAATCAGCCGTCCACAGCCCGTTCTGTAGTACGGAATCAGCAGTTGTCAGGTTAACTGGCAGCTACCAGAAGAGGGTAGGTGAATAGGGTAGTAGAGTAGTAGGTGGGGGATGTACACCTACCACCCCCCCATAGCCTTCACCTACTACCCTACTTAACCTACTCACACCCTAGATCTTACCTACCCTACTACTACCTTCTTACCTACATCTTACCTACCAAAACCTTTACCTACCGTGTAAAGTACTAAGCTACTCTAGACCAGAGTAGGTAGATAAAGGGTAAAAAAGGTACAATACTGGGGTTTTTTTTTTTGTTTTTTTTGTTTTTTTTACTATGCCTTAGGATAGAAGTAAAAGCTGCTGGTGCACGTAGTAATTAATAATTAAATAACCCACAGTAATAAAAAGGTGAAATTAAAAAAAAGTAGTACCAAACATATTTGGTACCTTTTTTCTGGGCGGGGGGGGGGGGGGGGGAGCAGACTTTCAGATCGGGCATTTATTTTGCAGAATCGGACTTGGACTGATCATTCTGGTTTCAGAATCGGCAGGGGAACTACCAGAACTGGTTCAGAATATGCTAGTTTTACGCCAGAGGGCCAAAAAAAAGAAAAAAAAAAAAAAAAAAAAAAAAAAAAAACGGGCACGGGTTGCGTCCTTTCTGACACGCGCCATCATCGCATTGACCGTAATAGTCGCAGGGAAAAAAAAGTTTATTTATACCAAAAAAAAAAAGAAACAAATATATGCAGCAGGTGAGGGATTTTAATTTTAATTTTTTTTAGTGTACTTTAATTTTTATTCATTAAGTTTTTTCTTTTATTTTTCCAGTGTATTTTTTACTGCATGATTTTATTCTCAGAGTTCTTAATTAATTAATTAATAATGTTTAAATGTTAATTATTGTCAGGAGTTTATTTAGTCAACTGATTTTCACCGATTCTTATTTACTTTGAAAATTTTCAAATGAATAAAAATAGGATTAATTAAAATTTAAAAACAAATTTGACACCAAAAAATAAATTTAAAGACTGAGTTACTTACTACTTACATTATTACAGAATACATTTTTTATGTGTTTTAATTTTCTGGCGAAACTCTCGCACTGCCGTGACAAATAGAATCCTGCGTGCAAAGTGTACAAAGGGGTTTTTATGATTTTCAGATTTGCCATATTTTGAGGAGGAAAAAAAAAACTCAGAAGTCGCCATATTTAGACAATGAGTTCCTGCTGGAGAAGGCAGCCAGAACAAAGATGGATCCTTTTTAAATAAAATTTCTAATTTGCTGGTTGACCTTTAGCCAAATTTGGCTCATTCCTCTTGCCAAAATTGAAAGAAAAAAACCACTGCAAGTTAAAGTTACATAGGATCCTCCTATATTTTGAATTTTCATAAATATTTTATTCTAGTATTTATTATGTGAATTTTGTTTTTCTTATTCTTCTTCTTCTTTTTGTGCAGGTTTGATTTTTGTTTTTTTCCCCCTGCCCGTTCCTCTGTCAGTGGAGGTTGAACTTTTGTTCGAGTGTTCTTTTTGTTTTTTACCCAGCTGCCCGCGGTTTCTGCACGAGGGATTCTTCCGAGCAGAAGAGCATTTTTGTTCGTGTATTTTTTGCGTTTTTTCCCCCCTGCCCGTGTTTTCTGCACGGGGGTTTCTTCAGAGCAGCAGAGCAGAGTCTCTCTCTCTCTCTCGTCGTCTTCTTTCGTCTTCCTTTGCTCTCGCGGGTGCGCTTACTCTGGATTTCCTCATAGCAGAGCTTCTTCTTCTTCTTCTCCTTCTTATATTTATTCTGGCAGTGCAGTTGAAGTCCTAAATAGTTAAAGAAAACTCACTGAACTTTGTGTGTATTTTCCGAGGGGGCTCTCATCTGTGGCTTTTTGACGGTGCTGCTCGGACGAGATTCAAACGGTGGAGAGAGAGGGTTCCTGATACAAGCGGAGGTTCAAAGGAGGAGGAATTCGTGGCGAGAGAAGGTGAAGGTTTCCATTTATTATTAGGCAGTGAGAGAGAGATAACGAAATCAATCTGGTGGAGAAGAAGAAGAAGAAGAAGAAGAAGAAGGTTTTTTTCCTGAACAATAATATGTTCTTCTATGGAGGTAGTAGTAGTAGAAACGGTGCAGAAGCCATGTTTTCGACATTGTTGTCTGTATGGAATGTGGAACTTCAATGGCAAAAAAAGTCGTGAACGTGATGTTGTTTTTGTAGATCATCCTTAGTTGTAATATGCTGCTCTTCTTCTTCTCAATTCGGCGATGTGCAAGTCGTTGAGAACATTTTGCTGGAGAGTCTAAGAAGAAGAAGAAGAAGTTTGTTGCATTTTCTTTTCATTTTTGAGATGCTCTCTGAGAGCGTTAGTAGAAAGACGTTGTCGTAGACGGCTGAAAGACGTGAAGCCTGACATAGAAGCCATTGAAGCAACGTCCACATGTGTGTGTTCTCTCGTAGACTCTCTCAATGGCAGTGGCATTTCAGGTCAGCAAAGTGTACATCTCTGCTGCTAGCTAAGGTTAAGCCTCTTCCGAGACAGAGAATGAAAGACAGAAAGAAGCCTCCTTGTAATGTTATGCCTATGTACCAATGGAGACAAGGATGAGATATCCCAGCAGGAATGCAGGTTGGCAAGGTACGAGAAACAACCAGCTGCTCTGCAAAGGAGCATGCCTTGTACATGTTTCTGAGAAGATCATTATTAGTTCGCAAGAGGTCTCAGAGGATGTAGAGCTTTTGCAAAAGAATGGTGGTGGCAACTATTGCAGTAGTACTCTGGACGTCTGCCACCTGACATACCTGCTGTTCATTCTGGTGAGCAAGAAGAAGAGGAGCAGCCCCGCTTCTCAAGCAGGATAGTTTGTTTCCTTTTATTAGCTGGCATTGCATCTGGTTCATGTCTCTAGGACAGGAGTTCTGTGCTCCTCATCGTTCCAAATGGAGGATGCATCTCGCACTCCTTCTTTCCTCATAGATAGTGACCTGTGGGAGAAATTCAATCTAGAGCTCAGGGCTGCATGCCATTGGTGCACCCATCATCACACCACGACTCCAGCAGAGGCGGCAAAACAGCTGGAGCGTGGAGAGGGCTGGCCCCGGGATTGGATCTCTCGAAAGGTGAAAAACTCAACCAGACAGTTTGGTGGACTCTTCATTTGCCCTGCCCCAGATTGTGCAGGTCACTCAAATTCCAAAGGAGAGCGCAAACGACGCTGGTTTTGTCGGTTTTGTATTAATCGACATCTTGGAGTTGACCTTAAGAACTTCTTCCAGTTTGATGAAGTAAAAGGCAAGTGGATTCAGGTATGCAGTCTTTTGTCCAAGGCTTCATTTTCCAGGCTTGGAGATCAGACCTTTTTGTTGTGGATTGCTAAACATTCATTTTCAGATTCCCTGTGTTGATCTGCTATATATATTGGGTTTCAGAAAATTCAAAGACGGCTAAAGAGGTGGGTGGGAAATGTGTCCCACTCTTAGCTCTTTTCTGCTCCTGTCATGTACTGCACCCAAATCAGTCATTAAGGGGTTTAATATGCTCATGCAGGTGCCCAACCTCATTTGCTGGCATTGCCTAGCCAAGATTGGGGATGCAGTATGTGTCAACTGCCCTCAGAAACATACACAGCGAGCAAAAAGACCAAAGGAGAGCCTGCCTCCAACACGAGCATTATTGAGCTCACCAGGGATTGCAGGAGTTGGGGCAGGGGCAATAGTATTGCTACCATCAGCTGAGGATTGTGATTATGATGGTGTGTCAAGTGAGGGAAGAGGTGGACCAACAACAGAAGGTCACAGTATTGATGAAAGCAATTTCACAGTAGGTGACACACGTGTCCGTCTTGGACTCCCTTTGCATGTGTCACCAGTTTCTGATCTACGATTTGTTGGTGTTGGAGATAAGGAGCAGCGTCGAAGTGAACATCAGCATCAGCATCAGCATCAGCATCAGCAGCCAGCCCCCAACTCTTTTGTATCACAGAAGGCAGGTGGTCCTCCTGTATTCAAGCTCTGTAACTCATTCTATAAGGATCTTGCAATCTCAAAGAGTTCTAATGAATTTGATATTGTCACAGCCACACAACTAAGACATGCTGGTAATCTCTGGTAAGGTGTGCATATACTCAGGCAATTGCGTGCTCCTGGCTGAATATTTGCATTCCCATTTTAACAAGACAGGGTCAATGAATGAGAAAGTTCACACAAAGTCCCCTAATCAAAATTTGCAGATATCTCTGTCCTCATACACAGGAAGGAGGCCAAGACTCTGTCAAGGCTTATAATTTGGTGTTGAAGGGAGGGAGGCTGAAGGTTAGATGTTGGTTACTCACTTGGGTTTGATCAAACAGTGCCATTGACTGTCACTGTTTAGTCTAGAAATCAAATGACTTGCCCTTGGGGCTTTTGAGCATGCAAATTATTCTGGATTCTGACCAAGGTCAGGGTGGCTTGAGTGGCGCTGTGGACATCTGAACATTCTGAATGAAAATCTGACTACCATTGTTTATAGTGCAGAGGCTAGAGATAAGTACATAGGGAGAGATAAGGATGCCTAGTTCTACTCTTTTGCATTTGGTGAAGGTTACAATCATGCAAATTTCTTTGTGATTGCCAAAGGTCCAGATTGTGACAGGCCAACTTGATTTGGCTGGTGCAGGGTCGTCTCTGCCGTGAGCCACAAGTATCAATTGTCCCTCGTCTGCTTGAGTTTGTGAACAACTCCTGCACACCATTCCATGCCACTGGTAAGCACAGGTAAAAGTGGTTTAGGTGGCAATAAATAGTTTTAAGAATGTCCCCCTATTTAGTCTTTTTATTGCTGTTGATGTTGTGTCACACTAGAGCTTGAGATAATTAGAACATGATGATGCCTCCATTGAATTTCTTAAAACAATTCTTCAATGCTTCAAGGGATCTGTCAACTTGAGTGACAAACTCATGCTTGTTGCTAAGAAAATGCAGTGTCACCTTGGTGGGCTTTACAAAGTCCATGATTTGGTTCGTGTTCTTTTGACTTTGGTACATTTTGCAAGACTGATAATAACTGAGGGAAAGGGGTGAATGGAAAACAGCGGAGGCAAGGAGACATTTGCTTGGTGCAGGCTTCCAGCAATTGAGTGAATGTGAAGAATGGGCATTGCAGCCAGGAGGTCGCTACTTCTTCACAAGGAACATGTCTTCCATATTTGCTTTCGCCATTGGTCGCAAGTAAACCCTACCCCTAGCTTCAATCTTATAGGAAACAATTTTATCTCTTTTATTTTCTGAGGATCCCTGTCTACACCCACCGTGGCTTGGTTATGCTTTCCCACTTTGGTGTCACTGCACTCTGAAATATCAGTCAAAGGTTGAGAGTGTACTCCCCTACAAGGACTTTTATGTGATTGGAAAGGTTTTTATCTCTTTTGTGCAAAGTCTGCTTTCTTGTTCACATGTGAAATTACTCTCTTTGCTTGCCATATTTCCTTGACTGTGACGTTTCAATGAGGTTGACTTGTATTACAAATGTAGCATTTCTGGATTGGGAAAATTGCCTTATCTCTAAGCTGGTGTTTGTTTTTCTGACTGTTGAATGTAGATATAAGCCTGGCAATGGATTCCATGTGGTGGCTGCTCATACAGACAGTCCCTGTCCCAAGCTGAAGCCTGTCTCTCATTCATCAAAGGGAAGCTTTTTGCACATTCAGGTGCAGACTTATGGACCGGGGCTGTGGCATACATGGTTTGACAGAGACCTCAGTGTAGCAGGTCGGGTTTTGCTTCGCAGGAAAGATGGTGAGCTTGTACATGAGCTTGTCAGAGTTAGACGACCCATACTGCGCATCCCCTCTCTGCCAAAAGTTCCTGAGAGGTTGGACCTTGTCTCTTTCTCTTGAGATCTGCTGTTGTAGAATATTTTGTCTGTAATTTGTCACAGATGACATGAATTTCCAGTGGGCTTTGGTTTATGAACTTTTTTAATGGTTCTTGACAGTACACCATACAGAATAAGTTTGTAAAGTTCAAGGCATTCTGAACTCTGCAAGGCAATATGGGTTGTCAAGCCTGTGGAACAGGAGGCAGTGGAGAGAATAGTTGAAAGCTACTTGTAGACCTGGATTGGATGTGATGAAGGACACTTGTTCTTAGTTGCAATAGCCACAGAAACTGCATCTGTTCTCTGCTTACATTGAGTTAACATGTATCACGCAATTATTTTCAGGGACTTAGCAACTGAAGGTGGCAAGGGTGAAATGGATGCACAGTTTGCACCTGTTTTGGCTATTCAAATTGAGTCAGAACTGACTGTGTCATGTGATTCGGAGTCATCAATGCCTGTGGAACATCCTGAGCAGATAGACCAAGGCTATTCTCAAAACAGAACTGCCCATCACCCTCTGTTGATTTCGGTAAATCTCTATGCATTGATTCCTTGATTATCCATTATGGAGGTGATTTTGGACACCCTTATCTGTCTTAAACTTGTCTGCCTGTCCAGAAATGCAAGTGAGTTCATCCAATCTTGTAGTTTTCCACTTTAAACTATTACTGCATGTGATGAGGATGTGGGACTCTGCTGATTGCTTCAGACTAGCAGGTCTTGTGAATGTTCCATCTCTGTACAATGATCAACCAAAACTGAAAAGAGATCCTATTGTTGCAAGCAGGATGTCTTTTTGACCCTTTAGTGGAGTCTTTAATAATGCTGCAGAGTCCCAGACAAGATAGCAAGTGGAAGTTGACAACTTACAGGGATTGTCAGAGTGATGCATGGATCTTGTGACATTAATGGAAGGCTGGTGGAAGGATTTGCAGGTGTTAGCTGAGGAGCTCAAATGTGATGTGACGGAGGTTGCAGACTTTGAGCTCAGTGTATATGATATGCAACCTAGTTGTGTGGGGGGTATGCGTGATGAATTTGTGTTTGCGGGTAGGCTGGACAATCTAGCATCCTCGTTTTGTGCATTATCAGCTCTACTGGACACCTGCACTGAACCATCTTCTCTTATGGATGAAAGCTGTATCCGTATGGTGGCCCTCTTTGACATTGGAGAGGTAATGTCCTTGCAGCATCTTGGCTTCTTCACAAGGTATAGTGGCATGTAGCTTCACCATAACTTTGTTTGACTGTGGTACACCTCACCCATGTTTGTATATGGGTCTGTTGCAGGTACAGGCAGACACAGCACAAGGAGCAGGACCTCAGACTATGTTGCAGGCCATGACTCGCATAACAAGGTGGCTTGCCCGGGGCACAGAGAGTGAAGGGGTTGTTGAGCGAGCTCTTCGTCGGTCTTTCATTGGTTAGTCCTTGGTACAACATTGCTGAAATTAAAAGTTTTGAAAGTTTTCTGACTGAATCTGAACAGGTCCACTTAAAATTGAGCTAAGAAGGTAGCAAAGCTAGATGGAATGAGAAAATTTAATGAAGAAAGAACTGGAAAATTTCCTGCTGACAATTCATAGAACCAACTGGCTTACAACTGCAATGGGAGAGACCTGACATTGTGCTCTACCAAATGAACTCTTGGCCTGGTGAATGCTAGGTGCATTGGAGAGTCAGTACCAGGTGTTGTTTACTAAACCATATGCTGTTGGGGGTCTTTAATTTGATGCAGTGGCAGCAGATATGGCACATGCTATGCACCCTACACAAGTGTGTGGTATGGGTGAGGATGATGCATTCCATCATCCCAAGCTGTTTGAAGGTCTTGTCATCAAGCAGGATGCTGTTCACAGCAATGCAACTGACATTGTTACGTCTTTTCTCTTTCGTGAAGTTGCTAAACGAAATTGCATCCCAGTTCAGGTTTGCTATATTTCCCTGTAGATGAGGAAAGAGTTTTTTCTGATGTTTCCAAACTCATGCCCTCAAACCATGTTTGATGACATTGTAATTTGCAAAGGAATAGTCCCGAGTGAGCTGGATCTTTTCACCCCAGCAGGATTTGTACATTGTGCTTTCATGCTCCATGTGGTTGGAGAGCAACACAATGACATTGTTGTGGTTTTGGATTGTCATGAAGGGTTCTGCAGTGACGAGGGACATGGGCTGCTGCTCAACAGTGAACCCAATATTGGCAGCAGGCTATGGCATCCGGATTGTTGATTGTGGTTTACCCCAGCTCTCCATGCATAGGTCATTCAATCTTTTTAAGCATTCTTTACCTACACCCTTAAATGCTTAGACTACCTAAAGCTTGTTCCTAGTTTGTGACTGCAAAAAGACTTCCAACCTGGAAGGATGGTTATAAGCATTCAATCAGTGTAGGTCCTCATACCATGAATACATGACGCTTTGAGTGAACAGGCAGATTCAAGCTGATAGATATAGACCTGCTTCAACTACTAGAGATCTCTTGTAGCTACATGTGTGACATCGCCCCAGTAGAATGTGTGAGGATGATCTTATGAGATCATTCTTTGAAGTGGTGAAACAGCATTTTGCAGCTCATGTTTCACCTGTTGCATCACATGGACCGACAGTATCAGAAATTGTTTTCTAATGTGGTCTTGGTGTGCATTTTAACAGTGTGCGTGAGATGTGTGGCGCTGAAGATATCAACACAGCATTTCGCCATTTCAGGGCATTCTTCCATGAGTTCACATCCATAGATGAGCAATTAAAGGTTGACATGTAGTCATGCTGTTTTCATTTCTGGCACACTGACATCTGTTATGGGTATGACCCAAATGCCCCCCTGTATTGCATAGCAAGAGCTTAAATTCTTTTCATCAATTTTCTGCTCATCACCAAATCTAGCCAGTGTGGGAATTTGTACCATGGCCATGGCAACTCGAGTTCACATTTTTGTATGCATTGAGGGCAGTGAAGCAGCCAAAGTTCCAAAGGTCATGATGCTTCTTGGATGCTATTCTTTGGTGAAAGTTTCTGTGGTGTGTGCTTACACCACCTGCTGGTTTGGAGGATCCACTCCGACCATAGTTTGAAATTCCATTTTCTACAAATTTTTGCATATCATCTGCAAGACAGTTTTGTGTCCTTTGTGGTCATAATTGAAGGAATGGCTGGCTATCTATCAGCTTTTCTCTAGATTCATATCTTTATGTCTCATGTAAACATAAAGGAGCATTTCTGAGTGCTCTTCTGGAAAACTCTAGTGAAATGTATATACATTAGTGTGCATCTCTGTGAAATCAGAATGCTTCAAGTGTTTGTATGCTTCCAATTTGAATTGGCCATTAGTTATTAGCTTCCAGATGGTGGGCATTAAACCACCCAAAGTGAGACAGAAATCTGCTTGTTGCTTTTTTTTTTGCTGCTAAGAACACCAATATTTCCAGTTATGGGAATGTTTATTGGCGCTAGATTGCTTCTGTTTGTGAACCCCACATGATTGTAGATTTTCAGTGTGAGCAAGGAACTCATATTTAGCTTTCTATTCATGCTTCCTTAGTCATTTCGGTTGCAGCTCAAATGTCAAGTGGGTTCTTGGATCCACTCCTGCTCCTGCTTTAATGTCCCAAACTACTCAATTTACTGTAGAAAGTAGAAGTTTTAAGATTTTTTTTTACTATTGATGAAAATTTGAAAAATTATCATTAGCACAACAAAAGAAGGTTTTTATGACTGATGAAAAATTAGAAAATTATATCATTAGCATAAATGAAAGGGAAGGATCACTTGTTGATAAAAAGAGAGCATATTTTGTCCTTTGTAAATGTGTTTGTTTAAAAACTACTAATGAATATGGCTTTTCCTATTGCACTAGGTCTTCACATTCATGTCATAAGTCATCATAACATGTTATTGTGCTAATATCAGTTTGTAGTAACTAGTGTGGCTTGTGCTGTTGGCCCAAGTGTGAACTTGTTACTCAACTAATTTAATTTGAAATTTGAAATTTTATTGAAATTTTCATTTACAAAATATTACAAAATATATCTGCAACACCTTAGGTCCAAAAAGTTTACATAATTATTATGCCCATAAAATCCTACTCTTTGAGAACTTTCCAAAAGTGTCAATAGTGTGCTCACTTTCCTCAAAATTTTTAGTTTTGATTTTATTAAATTTTCAATGACAAAAATTATTCCGAATTCAATAACTCCTACATTGTTGGTCTAAACACTAGGAAACCACCTTGGGGCATCCCTACTCATAAAGAGCTTTCCAACAATACCAAGAGGATGGCACGAGGTGCTCTTGTTTCAATTAAAGATCTTAAAGTTAGAGGCAAAACAAAACAAACAAACTACCTTCCTTAATAGATAGATTAGTATGATATGTACCATTGGCCCAAGTGTGAGAATGATTATATAGCTACTCCAAGTGTGAATAAGACCTTGATGATAAAGCCCAGTTGTGAACTTTAAATTTTAAATTATTTCCAATGATGAAATTATTCAAAATTCAATATCTTCACCACCTTATGTCGAAAAATGATGAGACTACCTCCAAGAATCCTACTCATCAAAGGCTTCTCAACAATACCAAAAGATTGCCCAAAATTTTCTCCAAATTTTAATTTAGATTTTGTGAATTTTCTTTGACAAAATTGTCCAATATTCAATAACTCTTGTGCTCTAGGTTTAAACATTACAAAACTAACACCTTAATGCACCCCTATTCATCAAAGGCTTTCTAAATGTATGAAAAACATGGTGGTGGTATTGTAATTTGGGAGATTTCACGTGACAAACAAAACAAGCAGCTAATTGCATAATGTTTTTGCCCTAGAGTGTATGTATCCTTATCTATGGAAATTGACTTTAAAAATGTGGTGAATGGCATATTTGGTGTTGTTTGTAGGTCCATTTCATTAAGCTCATCAAAAAAATTGTTCTTGATTTCACTTAAATGGGTCTTTTTCAACAAGGATCAATTTTGAAGTGTTATTGGTTCGAGAATTTGTGTTTTCTCCATAAGGGCTATGGAAGATTGAAATGACAAATAACTTGATTTTTTTTCTACAAGTTTTTGTGTGATGATGTCTTTGAGCTTCATGGAAGTTTGGTGTTAATTTATCATTATCACATGTAATATACTTATCTGCAAAAAATTCCATTATTTTATTAGAGTCCAAACCATGGAGGTTTGGTGCATTTGCAACCCATAAAAGTCCTTGATCACGTTCACTTCCATGGTTTTGAAATTTTATAACAAAGAAAAAATCCAATAAAGGTCCAAAAAAATCATCTTTCATGCACAATTTTCAAAAACATTTCATGCGATGGTCATAGTAACAAGCACATGTAATAGGATCAAACCATATAAGATCCACAATGTGTTTCGTTTCCGATTTATCAAATGGCACTTTGAATCCAAGTTTTTTACTATTAAAGTCATACAAGCATTGTTGCAAAGGAGTCCATTTATTTTCAACACTAATGAATGTAACAAAAAATGTTAGGGGGCCTAATTAACATATCATTGTGAACACGTGTTATCCTAATCGACTTAAATGATTAGGTGAAGTAGGGTGAAAGCACATTACACCCCCCAAAAATTATAGTCACAAAAATAGAAATTTTGCGTTTGGTTTTTTTGGGTACATGTGGACATCAAAAATTGAATTATTTTTGTTCATTTAAAGTATATTACATCAACTTTAGACTTAAACTAGCTTATTTAAAAAGAAAATCCAACAAAAAATTACAAAATCAAACATATGAAATATATTTGTGTAAAAAAAATACATGTCACAAAGTATGAAAAATTGTAAATATATTTCAAAACTAAGGTTATGGGTGGAGTTTTGTAATAAATTTCTTGGTGGTGAGCAATATTGATGTACATCAATTAAATTTAAAATTTACATGTTTTGGTTGAAAATATATTCAAAAAATGTGTTTTTTTGCACTTTGTTAACAATAATGCATAATAAATTCTAGTTTTGGGAAAAATCCATTACTATAAGAAAAAGGAGAAGATTTCATAGGTGGGCATAATATTAGTTTTTCATTTTTCTTTGGTTTGGTAATGTGTTATGAATCACAAACATGAATCCCTATGGCTGTTGAAAATATGTACGTTATATACTTTATGCACATTGATTTTATCCAATTATTTTCATTTAACCATTGGATCAAACTTAACTTTGATTCAAAATAAGCTTTGAGTTCCAAAATGTTGTCTTCCACATTTATTTATTTATTTATTTAATGTTTAGGGTTTCCAAAAAATGCCATCAAGATTTTAGTTTACTTTGCACCTATTATATTACTTTTTTTGGGTGAAAAGTGGTGAAAAGTGGCTCACCCATTGTGTGCTTTCACCTAGTACATATTTGTGAAAGATCCATGTATCTTGAATTTGAATGTAATATAACATCTAGGTTTGGTTTGTTAATGATTTCATGTGCTTGAAGTCATCTAAAAAGATGATGATACAACACAATTGATCAATACTTTTATAACATAAAAAAACAAGTATGGTATGTGTGTGGCAAAATCATAGTTTCTATGCAAAAGTTCCCATCAAACAATTGTTTGATATGACATTTTATTTCCTTGGTTCCTACAAGGTTGACCAAAAAATAATGTTGAAAAATTTAATTTTTCACAATGAATGTCTTGGAAAAGACCCAACGGTTTAAACTTTTTATTTAGTTCCACAAGTATAACATTTTCAAAGTAATCATAAATTTGTTCAAAAGACAATATGTTTTGCACCATAATATCCGTTGATATATCTTCTTCTTCTTCAAATTCATCTTCATTATAATTATCACATGGCACATCATTTGTCTCACAAGAAATGTTAATAGAATGGGTTTGATGAGACAATGTGAACATATAAAGCCATTGTGTATGGATTGATATATTAGAATTTTTGTATGACGATGTGTTGAAGAAATCATGCAAAGTTGTCATAATATGGCTTGGACATACATTACCTGTCAAATATGGCAATTTGTATTCCATTTTTCTTTTTAATGATAAACCAATAGTTCTTTCATCATGTGGAAGATGAGGTAAAATTGATTGAGTGATATTTACATTTGCTGAAACATTTATAATATTTTAATATTGTATTGGCCATAACCTTGGAGTTGCCAAATTTGAACAAAGGCAAAACGAGGTGATACCAATCATTCTTTTAATTCATTTAAAAAAAGGTTTATGGGGCTATTCAATTTAATATTTGTTGGGATAAAAGCTTTGGTGTTTCTTTTTTGGAAAGAATGAACAACAACTTTTACACAATAATGTTTTAAATTCACCAATTGGAATATCAAAAGAAAAATTTCAATGGTTATTTTATATATTTTTACTACTTATTTTTTAAAGCATAATCGATGATAACACACATGTGGATGAATTGGTGTATCTTTAAATTGCTGAAAATATTTAACACGATGATCCAATGATTTTCCATTGATTGAAAAAATGTGTCTTCTTTTGGTGTGTTGATGCAAATTTATGGAATGTTACAACTAGTTAAATTTGCATTCAATTGATGAGAAGGAAATTGTTGGGCTTGTAATTGAAAATTATCAATGTCATTAGTATTAACATTTTTTTTTTTCATAGGTTGGATGTTGGCCAAAGAAGAGTTGGTAGTTTTTGCAAGATATATAATTTTGGTATAATGTGATGTAAATAATGATCAACTTGAGTGAATTGTAATTGCAATATGGAATTGTTGGACGAAAATGTATTTGCTATATCTTTTAAAGTGGATAATGGAAAAATAGTCATCAAATCCTTTAATTCATTGCCATGGATGGGTTACCAATGAAAATGTTTAGGTTTATGAACATGTTCATGTGATGTTTGAGTTTTATGTTTTTGTGAGTGCATAGCATCATTAGTGTCATGCAAAGGTAAAGATCATTTTTCTCATGTGGTTTAATGCATTATGTTCTTGGTTTGGTGTCATGTTCCATGGGTGTTAATTTCAACATGCTTTGATCATTCAACTATGAAGTATTATGGAAAATAATTGGTTCATAGTGGCCTTTTGTAGGATTAAATATTTCATCATGGTAGAGCAATTATAATGGGCTATTTGTTATAAAATCATTACTAGCTTGCAATCATATCACACAATGTTTTTTGACCACACATAAATAGGCCTTGGTAAATAATTTTCCAAACAAAATATTGCACCGTTGTCACCTTACAAACCCCCACATTTTGCACTTATGGCCATCTTGTCCACACAGGTTTGCAAGGAATTGATGCCATGATCTTCATACAATAAGGAAACATCAAAATGGATATTAATGGTTTCTTGGAATGCAAGAATAGTTTGTTGGAACAATTGTGCAAAGTGGGCCATACAATGGGAACAAAATTGGGGTGAGGTTCGTGAATAATGAAGCAAAAATGACATTGAATCAAATAAATAATCATTGACTACGAAAGGATAATTTTGAACGCATTGAAGATGTTGAACATTGAGCACATTGTTAATAGTCATGTTGACAAATGATAGAAAAATGGGGTTTGTTGGACAACCCCCAAAATAATATAAAACTTACTAGAACTTAGCCAAAATGACTTGTCCTAGAAACTTACTAAAACAAAAACTTATAGAAGCTAAAATTTACCAAAATCAATATAGGTGAGTAAATACTTATCCCAAAAACTTACATAAATTTATCCAAGGAAAAATTTACCAAGATAAAAGCTTATTAGCTCACTCTTGCCAAACCCAAGTTGGTTGGTAGATTTGGAAAGCCAATTAACTTTGAATTATGACCCCTTTGATTATTTTGAGATGTTTGAGCTAGAACTTGGTATTTTTTAAAACCTAAAATTGAGTAGTTTGGGACTTCAAGACAAGCTAAATTATCATTTAAATTTGCAATTCACAAACCAAATGTAGGACCTTTATTAACAATTGAATTTTGGACATCAAAAAATTAATAATTTTACAATGGAAAAAATGTAAAATATATAATTAAGAAAAAATCTAATTAAAAAATTACATATACTTAATAATATCTAATTAAAAAAAAACTACTTAAATTGCAAAGTTAACAAGAATGCAAAATTAAAGAACTTGGAGAATCAACAAAAATAAAAAATATCAAAAATAAAAATTCAGATTAAAAAAATTCACAAAATGGAAATATTTTTAGATTTGAAATAAAAATAATGACAAAAAATGCAGAATTATAAAAGAAAATTAGAGTTAAAAAATCTCAAAAAAGGGAAAAGATGTAGGATTAATTTTGAGGATTAGCAAAAATCAGATAATTAACAAGAATGAAAAAAAATTAAAAAATGAAAAATTTCACACCTTACAAAATGGGATAATTTACAAAATTGAAGTGAAAAGTTTTAAAAAATCACGTAATTGATCAAAATTCCAGATTTAAAAAAAGTACAAAATTGACAAAGTACAAAATCAAAAAAATGCAAAATGATAAAAGTGTGGAGTTTACAACTTGTAGAATTGAAAAAGTGCACAAGGAACAAAATTCTAAAATAGATTCATGCAAAATTGGCAAGCATAGAATTGACAAAGTGCAAAACCAATGAAAACAAAATTAGCAAACTTTTGTAGAATCAACAAAATGAAAAACAATTATGTTTTCACAATGTTAGTAAAACATATTGTGGATATGTGATATATGAGGATATGGAGGCATGCTTATGGAAAATGTAAATGTTGATGTTAATGTTTTTGGAAACCAATGTAACACAATATGTATATATAAAGAGGTTTGGCTGTTTTATAATATGGCTCAAAAAACTAGAGCAATGATTGATGAAACAATAATCAATAGCCTCATGTCACCCTTATTGTTGCATGTAATGTTTTTCATGATGCAAAGTGTGAGGGCCCCTTAATGGAATTTCTTAGCCAAGTTGTGAAACTTGGTTGGAATATGGTAGCAAAATTCACTTACACCAATCACAAATGTAAAAGATTATTTGTTGAAAATAAAATGATAGAAAGTAATAAAACTTGACGAAATAATATACATACTCACAATTTGAATGTCTTCTAGGGAGGTCCCATCAACAACCAATAGTTCAAAATTTCCATTGATTTCACCATTGCACACCAATGATAGCAAATGCAATGGTCATTGTTGCAAAAGGTTGCAACACGCAATGGCCAAAATTGTTGATAATGTCCTTGGGATGAATTTTTTTTTGATAGGAGGGTTGAAAGGAAGGACAATTGTCCTTTTAGTGGATGTAGAAAGTTCAATGGTTTAATCCAAATCTCCTTTGTCATAGTTAGATTTGCCTTTGACAAAAAAAATTTGCAACTATAAAAAGTTGCCATTTTAATCAACGTATAATGTGTCTTTATCAAAATGCCCTTGATCCTAATAATGGTTGTGATGGTATTCACAAAATCAATCACATATGCATGGAGATAGGAATAAGTAATAAATTTAGGGATCAAAAGAAAGAACATGAATTACTATACACACTTAAAACCAAATAGTCAAAGGCGGCATTATGGATTGTGTGATCAATGTCTTCAACTAGCACATATGGTTTGCTTGTTTTACTTTGTTGTCAAAGTTAATTGGACCAAAACTTGACAATTTGAACACAACATAAGGAAAAAATATATAAGGAAAAATAAAATAAAATATACCCAGTCAAGCTTAATGAACACAAAACAAGCAAAAAAAGCCTTTGAAACATATAAAATAATGATGATGAAGATAAAAATAGTGAGAAGTTAATTTTTAAAAAATCACCATAAGAAAGAAAAGGAGGTAAAGAAAAAAAAACAAATGACACATGAAAATGAAAAAAATAAAAAAATTTAAGTGAATTTAATCCTTGTTTGTGACTTGTGACTAAGGCTATCTTTTGATAATCAATAAGCTTAAAGCTACCCATAAGGAAGTTCAAAACCTACACTTCATCTTTAAGTAGAAATTTCATGTTATACTAAGCAAGCCTCTAAGTTTCCAAGAAATAAACAATGTAGTTTTTTGCATTTAGTAGCTAATAATGTGGCATGTGTCGTTGGCCCAAGTGTGAGTCCCAGTGGGAGTCCTGGGAGAGAAAAGCCATTTGGATGTAGGCCCCGTGGTTAGCCACAGAGTATACTATAAGGGGGAAGGTGGTGGCTTCCCCCAAGTCTGGGCCGTGGTGAGTCTAGTGTGTCCGTGTTGCTCGTGATTCCTCCTAGCACCAAAGGTGCTCCAACTATGCATTAACCATTTTGTGTGGATTGTGTGCAGGCCCATGTGAGTGAGTGAAGCTTGTTAACTCTTCCTAATCCCATCCCAGAGCTCCAACACGCCCCTTTACCCCTCAAAGTGTTATGAGTTAGGGAGCGTGCCCCGACTCCTCCCTCTTCCACTGTCTTCTACTTGGATTCACATTTGAGTCCTTCGAGGAGTTGGGGGTGCGTCATTTCCATCAAGAAGAATCTTAAGATGAAACTTTCTTTTGTGCAAAGTGTCTAACAACTAAGGTGAACAACCAACACCTACATTGATTGGTTCACCATTTTGAGTGAGGAATAGTAATGTGATTTGAATATATGTTATGTTTGAATATCACCCTTGGTTTTGGATGTTTTGGATGCTAGGGGTGCTGCACTACCATATTGGAACCCCTTGGCTTAGATGACATTAAGAAAGGTATGCCATAAATGTTGGAAGAAAGTTTTTTGGCCTCTACATTAAGAGGTTTCCTAGTTTGTGAAACCTTCTTTGCGGGGAGAGGGTGGGAAGTGTCCAATAGGCAAGGTGAGCCAACACCTACACTGGTTGGTTCACCATTTTGAATGAGGCCTTTTAATGGGATTGAGTATGGTTACCTATTATGAAGGTACTTATTAAGCCTTAAAAAAATTATATTTGAATCCCACCCTTGGGTTGTGGATGACATTGTTTCTAGTTCCATTGTATAACACTTGATCCCATTACCTTTGCTCAACATTGCACACCTTCCCTTATCTTATGTAGGTGGGTTGCCAAACGGAAGCACCTTTATATTGCAATTTGAAGACAATTTCAACAAGCAGCTCATCGTGTAATGGCTCTACTCAATGTTATATGACCATGATTAATATTTTATTCCAAAGACCAATTCCTTAGGAAGGAAAATAAAAAATCTTTAGGAATATTTTGTTTCCTAAAATTGAATATTAAAAATTAATTAATTGTTTGGGAGGCATGTGTCAAACTTGCCAAGGTATTACAATATATGGAAAGTTTGGAGTTTAAAATTTTGCAAATTGAAATGTTTGAATTTCAATATGTGAATACTAAAAGTCGAAAACTGAAATTTGAAATTTGTATGTGAAATGTTTGGAATCTGAAAATTTGAGAACTAAAATGTCTAAATCGGGATGTGTGAATACTTAAAGTTGAAAACTGAAAATTGAAAATTGAAATCTCTATGTGAAGAGTTTGGAATTTGAAAATTTGAAAATTCAAATGTTTGAATTTGGATGTGTGAATATTAAAAGTTGAAAGTTGAAAATTGAAATTTTTTTGTAAAATGTTTAGAAGGAATTTGAAAACTGAAATGTCTATGTAATGAAAATTGAAAATTGAAATGTCTGAATAATGAAAATTGAAAATTGAAATGTTTGAAAACTGAAAACTGAAAACTGAAAACTGAAAACTAAAATGTGTGAATATTGAAAACAAAAAACTAAAATGTCTAAATATTGAAAACTAAAAACTAAAAATTGAAATGTTTGAATAATGAAAATTAAAAACTGAAACATCTGAATAATGAAAATTGAAAATTGAAACATCTGAATAATGAAAATTGAAACCTAAAATGTTTGAATATTGAAAACTGAAAATTAAAATGTTTGAATACTGAAAATTAAAATGTCTAAATTCTAAA
>Ga0209611_10005828_pt1 | contig 20466 bp, 11 predicted proteins | sample S1TSphgellanicum_3_FD_187693 | JGI IMG/M metagenome (GOLD analysis project Ga0209611, IMG submission 187693) | Host-associated microbial communities from peat moss isolated from Minnesota, USA - S1T2_Fc - Sphagnum magellanicum MG (SPAdes) (version 2) | ecosystem: Host-associated > Plants > Peat...
TCTAAGTGTCAATGAGGACATTGACCTCTTTCTTCTAGTGGGGGAGAGTGTCGCAACCCCACTTTGGCCAAGTGTGGGGGTGAAGCCCAACACTTGGAAAAGTTAGAGGTTTAGAGCCCTCCGGGACTCCCGAATGTTCAAAGTTCAACAGCAAGGCCCAAAACACCTCGCATTGTAGTGTTCTTAGTGTCATTGAAAAGGTCTTGAAACTTAGATATCGAAAATGGCCTCGCATTGGCCATTCGGACATCTGTAGCCTAAGTTATGGGCAAAAGAAGGGCCGGGAGTCAAACTGGCAGTTTGACTCCCGACCACTAAAAGTCGAAAATCAACCTCATCCCGACGTCGCCTTGAAAAGTACGACATGGCGTTGGAAAGCTCTTGACGAGAGCTACAACTTTGATTTAAGACTTGTCCCGATCAGAGCTCGGGGCGAGGAGTTATGGCCGTTCAAAGTTCCGAGAGTCCAGCCGGGACACTTTCGGGACTCCATTTCAAGAGTCCCAACAAAATGTGCCATTTGGATGTAGCCTCCGCAGTGAGACGCAGAGAATACTATATGGGGGAAGGTGGTGGCTTCCCCCGAGTCCGGGCCGTGGTGAGTCTTGTGTGTCAAAGTGCCCGTGGCAAGTCCCAACACCCAAGGGTGTCCCAAATGTTAAACTAACCTCTTGGGGGTGGTTTTTGGATGTAGATTCACACGAGCTAAACTAGTCCCTCTTCCTAGTCTATTCCCTGGGCTCCCAACTCGACCTTCTACCCCTTTTTAGAATTGGAAGCCGGGAGCATGCCACTAAGTCACAATTTCCGCAACTTGACTTTGTGAAACCCTCAAGTGGGTTTCACCCCGTGAGTTGGGAGCGCGTCATTTTGCATACTTCAAAATTATATATTTTGTATATATAATTCAAATTAAACAATCAAGAAGCGCATACTTGAAACTCTATATTTAAAAAAGGCTTTAGAAAAAACATTGATATTATTGAAAACGAATGCTCAAAAATCAAACCTTAAGTGTTTAATTTTGTTTGGAAGTAATGCATTAATTCATGAATGCTAAAAAAAGACACAATATAGCATAGACTTTACATACTTTAGATCTTGATATCAAGTTGATAACCCATATTTGTACATAATATCTTTATAACAAATAACAAGGTCCATTTTTTGCCTTGATTAGAATAAATACCTTCTTGCCTGGCTAGCAGGACTAATATATCAAAACTCAATATTCTACAAATTATAAACTTTTAGATCTTGGCTTACTATTGAATGCAATTTCAACCTCAAATCCAAAATGTATGAAGTCATTATACAAATTGCAATATGAATTTGCAAAGCCTATTGTCAACAAAAATATTGAATTCTACCATCTCAACATAACACAAGTATTACTGTAAAAGTTATGTCAACAGAACTATATCACTACACCAATATGTGTCCAAGTTCACATTATGTTTCACTAAATTTTGAGAGAATTGAACAATTTTACCATGATGAAGTGGGCAACCCCTTAATAAATGGGGACAAGTTGTTATGGACAAGTGAATTCACTAATAGCTAGCTGGATTTACCATTAGTTAATCAAATTCATTAATAGTTAAATAATTAATAATAAATTCATTGATAGTTAAATCATCAATAATAAATTCATTAATAGTTAATTTGAACCTAGGCTAAACATTTAAGAACCTTCATTAGGCTACCTAGCCTAAGCTAAGAACCTAGCCCACCAATGAAGGATGCAAGTGTGAAGGTTTGAACCTTTCATTTCCTTTCACCTCCATGTTTAAAGAATAAGTTTTTAACCATTGAATCACTATTTAAATGAATAATATTTGTTTATCATCACATATTATTATTCACATTTTTTTTACCCTAGGTTATTTTTGGCAATTCATGGTTACTTTTAACAATTTTTGGTTATTCTACCATAATATATTTTAAATTATTCTATCATACGCTGTTATTGATTATTCTATGTTATTTCACCATATGTTATTGTTGGTTATTGTAGGTTATATTACCATAAGCTATTGGTGGTTATTGATAGTTATTATATTAATGGCTATTCTATTGGTGGCTATTGGTGGTTATTCTATTTGTGGTTATCAGTGTATATTCATGATTATTCATGACTATTTTATTGGCGCCTATTGGTGATTATTCTATTTGTGATTATTAATGAATATTTGTGACTATTCATGACTATTTTATTGGTGCCTATTGGTGATTATTCTATTTGTGATTATTAATGAATATTTGTGACTATTCATGACTATTTTATTGGTGCCTATTGGTGATTATTCTATTTGTGATTATTAATGAATGTTTGTGACTATTCATGACTATTTTAATGGTGTTTATTAATGTTTATTCTATTTGTGGCTATTAATGAATATTCATGATTATTTTATTAGTAGTTATTAGTGGTTATTCTATTGTAAATTATTAGTGATTATTTTCTTGTAAACTATTGGTGGTTATTCTATTGGTGGTTATTAATAACTATTTTATTGTAAGTTATTGGTGGTTATTCTCAACTATATTATCATAGGTTATTGATGGCTATTCTATTGTAGGCTATTGATGATTATTTTAAGTTATATTATCATAGGCTATTTGTGGTTATTTTAGTGTAAGTTATTATTGGCTATTCTAAGCTATATTATCATAGGCTATTGGTGGCTATTTTATTGTAAGTTATTGTTAGTTTTTTAAAGGTATATTATCATTGGATATTGGTGGCTATTTTATTGCAGGCTATTTTATAATATTTCAGGTTATATTACCATAGGCTATTAGTGGTTATTTTAGGTTACTTTACCATTGGTTATTATTGGTTATTCTATTGGAAGCTATTGTTGGCCATTTTAAATTATTTTACCATTGGCTATTATTGGATATTGTATCATAAGTTATTAGTGGTTATTATTGACTATTCTATCGTGGGCTATTACTAATTATTTTATTCTAGGTTATTTTTTATTATTTAAAAATATTTTGTTAAACATTAATATTGGTTATTCAAAGTTATTTTACTATGTAAATATTTTAAATTATTATTTATTAGTGTAAATTAGTCTACCTTAGGTTATTCCACCTTAAATTATTATATGATATTTTATCATGTCATTATATTTTATTTCCAATTATTTTAAGTTTTTATACCTTATGATAAAATAAAATAAAATAATTTAAAATAAAATAACTTAAAGTAAAAAACCTATAATAAACTATGATACTTTAAGGTAGAATAACCTATAATATTTTAGAATATAACTTAGGGTATAAATTAGAATAACTAAGGTAGCCTAAAATAACATAGGATATATCATAAAATAACCTAGGATAATACTTCTAAATCATGTGCACATAATATCATAATATAACAAATTGTTAGGAACCAACTCTAAAACATAATATAATTAAAAAAAAACCTTTACAACAAGACACCAACCTTCAAAATAAATTTATTTATTTAAACTAATTAACAAGGCCAATAATAGAAGATTACATACCACAAAACCAAATTGGGTAAATGCAAGGTATGATAGTTCATTTTTGTGATAAAATTGTGTTTTTTTGGGGCACCTTTTGCCCAAACGTGTATGATGATTAATATGTCCTTGAATATATTAATTGGAATTTGAATATAAACTAATAACTTTATTATGGACTTTTTTTCAATTTTTTTTTTAATAAATTTTGTTTTCACTAATAATAATGGACTTTTGAAATTCAAAAATATGGAACGGTGATCTAGCTACAACATTAAAAAATGGATAATTTGTATTGATTTTCATTATAAATTATTGTAAGTGACTTAATATGTGTTGTAATATGAAATGATAATTCATATCAAGAGTCCTTTCCTTATTAATTTTAACCAAACCATAATTTGGGACTTTTGAATGGTCATAAGTCCATATTAGTCATATTTTTTGTTTGTGTTTTAAAATTTCCCCCAAAAACATATTTTTTGAAAGTTTTACTCGGGCATTGTTCATATGAATTTTGTGGGTTTTCCTTTTAGGACTACAAAATTGAAAAATGACGTTAATGTCTTTTCATGTAAATGTTAACCTAGGTTTGTGAACATTCATAGGTGGGCAAACATTTATTAATTAAATATTACAATAATGACATCTAAGAAAATAACAATCATGTCCATTTGAACACTTTTTATGGACTTATATGGAATGTAAATTCTACCATTTTTGAGCCATTGTACCATCCAATCACCCAACTACATAATTTTTTTGAAAAGGCAATGTGAAAGACCTATGTTAATAGAACAAAATTCACTATTAGTTGGATAGGCATGGACATTTGTGATAACTACCTATATTGTTTATGCTTCTTGTTGTAAGTAATGTTTTTTCATTGTTTTCATTTTGCCCTTTCAACAAATTCCACACATTATCAAACCATTTTTGCATTATGTATTCATGTTGTTTTAATAAAATGAATAATTGTGCATGTACCTCCCACACCTTGCAACTTACATTTACACAATAAGGTGAAAGCACATTAAGTGTGAACCACTTTTCACCCAAAAAGGTGATGTATATTGAATATTATAATACATAATAAGCTACAATCTTGATGGTATCCTTTGGCTATCCTAAACACAAGCAACAAACTTACATATTTGCATGACAACATTTTGAAACTCAAGTTCATTTTGAGTCAAAATTAATCTTGATCCATTAGTTAGATGAAGAGGATTGGATATATAAAACTAATGTACATACAATATATAACTTATATTTTTTCAATGGCCATAGGGCTTCATGTTTGTGGTTCATGAAACATTACCAAACAAAATAAAATTGAAAAAATAATGCAATGCCCATCTATAAAATCTCCTCAAATTTGACAAGGTAGTGGTATATATATATAGTATGCATTTATTATTAAAAAAATGAAAAAAACACACATTTTTGGAATGAAATTTCATCCAAAGACTTTAAATCTCTAAATGGTCCTAAATTTAATTCATGTATATCAATATCATACACCATAAAAATAATTCACCTAGGAATTCCATTCACAACCCTAGTTTTAAAATGTATATGTAATTTTTTCATTGTTTGTTGGATTTTTTAATAAAAATTGATTGGATTAAATTAAGATAAGCAAGTATACTTTTAAAAAGAAAAAAAATCCAAGATGTGATGTCCATACATTATCAAAAAAAAAATTACATTAAGATTATACTTGTGATTACATTTTTGGGGGGCTTAGTGTGCTTTCACCCAACATGCCCAACAATTAAGTACATATTTTGAAAAAAATCCAACCTCTATTTCCAACACAAATATAAAGCCCAATCCTTCTACACAACTTTAAAACAATGTATTATATCGACAACAAATAGGATTACCTAATATGATTAAGCAAATAACTCATGAAGTTTCCAAATTTGATCTTAGAAGACACATGCATATTTTAATACAACATAGGTCTCAGTAACCAAAAAAAGGTAATTAAATATTAAAATTCAAGTTCTTATCATGTTTAGCTTATTTTCAATTCTTCACCCTCACTTCTTGAGCATGAATATGACAAAAAATTGGGGACTTGTGATTTCCAAAATTGGAATGACCATGCATAATCATTTAATAGTAATCCTCCCAAGTTGGGAAAGTTGGCACAAATGAATGTTAAAGTCTCACAATACATGTTGTACATGAGTGCACTACCCACTACACAATAATGAGTTGTGCATGCATCAAATTTTGTGTTGCATGGACCAAACAAGGGGAAAATATATATGATTCATGAGGCTAACAAAAGACATGGCACCATGCTTAATGTGGCCCCATTTTTTATAATAGTGTTTACCAATGACAACAATTATTGGCTCAAAGGTGTTTCCCCAATCGTTGTTCAAGCTAGCCACACCAATGTCAACAAATATTGGTTTCTCACAACATGCCACATAAATTCACACCCCTTTTCATTACTTAGAACTACATTCATAGAAAATTGTCCCTAATTTCTAACAATAATACAATTTCACCTCCATTGCATGTATGTTCCCAATCACCTTCATCATTGGCCTCTTCAATGATAGCTTCAATGTATGAAAGGTTCAAAGGAACAACAAAATGCATCCATCAATCTTCAACATGGTGTAAAGATATGAAATTCTCATCATCTTCATCAAGACAAAATGCACAAAAGAAAAAAAAAGTCCCTAATGGCCAATTTTGTTGGGTCCCTTCTAGAGAAAAACACCATGTGATGGACCTTTTGTGTTATTGTTAAGGTTTTTGCTACCCATTAATTATCACAATTCATGTCACCCACTTCGATGTGCCAAAAAACTCATTTAAAAGGTGAATTTGAGGCACCCAAATAGGAACATATAGCACAATCAATTTTGGTTGCCTAAAGAAAATGAACATCTTTTTCATTTTACATTGGATGAATGTGTGCATTCAACTGCTCTTCCTAGATGCCCACTTTACCACGACATTTGCCCCATGTCACTTTCTTCCTTCCCATGACCAATTCCAAAAAAAACCATGACATCCCACAACCCCTTATAATCTATGAGTACCAAAAGACAAGATAAAAATATAAGGAGGATTGGAATTGACATGCACATCCATTAAACCACATATAATGTTGTGTTGGTGTAAAGTCAATATTTATCATGTAATTCCAATGCAAAGTAAATAATATTACACAAAAGAGGTGTCATGTTTATCATCGTCTAAAGTATATAAATGGATTTCTTTCAATAGCGTGGTTTTTGTTTTCTTAGGATTAACATCTAGATTTACCCATTAACACAAACCAAGATTGTGATACTTGAAGAGTGCCAATGGACATGTTGCATTTCATTTGAGTCCACAAATGTGTAATTTTTAACAAAATCTATGACATTCAACACTAAATCCTTGAGTAGTGAACACAATGATTCCTTAAACTAATAGTCTTGCCATTATGTTACATATTTGTGGGTTTAAAAAAAAAGTGAAGTCTTAACACATTTTTTTGAAAAACCTCAAAAATACCTTAAGGGTGTTGCAAATGCATTTGACTTTGTTGCACACACGGTTTTTGTCCATTCTTGACACCCTTGTTGTTGTGACCTTGTCAAGCTACCTCCAATTTTTAAAAAAAATCATCTTCATTATCATGGTTTAGGTTGTCTTCATCTGGGCATAAAAACAAGAAGTTTGGTCCACACAATTCACAAGTCCCCATTAGGTAGTTGCAATTGTACCATTCTTAAAATTCATCTTTTGGGAATACACGTGATTACACAATGGTTGTAATCCCTTTGTGAACAATTGATGTAGCTCCACAATTTTCAATCCATCCATATATGGACATCTATAAACTTCACAATCACACTTAAAATCATAATGGATTATTCATGTTGTTGTCTTCATATTGCTCAAACTAAATGGCACATCTCTTCCATTTGGGAATGGTAAATATAACATGTGTTTTTTTCCTTCATGCACAGGTGACATAGAAAGGTTTCAATCTCTCAAACATTTATTGTGAAATTTCAACATTTGGATGCACACCCTTGAAATGAAGGGAAAATAAATTCTTCAAACTAAATTAAATACATTTCCAAGTAAGAAACCACATTATGCATTTTTTGACCCAAAAAACTTGAAAAGGAAACAATACTAAATGCAAATGAATAATTATAGTTGAATAGATCAATGGACTTCCTACATTCTTAACTCCAAATAATCCAATCAAAGCCAACATTGTTGTACATTAATGAATTTGTACATGAATGGTTCCAAAAAATCTAGTCAAAATGCTAGAAAAAAATTTGAAAATGAAAAAAATTTAGATAATGTAGATGGCCATCTATAGTCAAACATTAATGGACTTGGCACCTTTTGTACTCCAATTCATGGACAATCAAAATGTTAGTTGAACATTACTAAAAACTCATAATGACATAATCATCACTACATTGTTTACTAAATTTCATGTACACTTTCCACAAGACTCCAATATGTGTACATGTGCAAAAGTCTTTTTTCACATATTACCAAAAAAAAAGTTGTGAAAGTCATTAGTATTTTATAACTTTTGGCTAACCAACATGCAATTTCTAAACTATCAACAACATGTTACTAAAATATTCGACAAGACTTATCAAAGGATCAACAAGGGATGAACCTTGGTTAGTTGAAATATTTAAAAAAGGCTTGAAGTATTCTAAAAGGCTTCTTAAAAAAAGGTGCAAGTATTCAACAAGTTTCGAATTGTGATTAGAAGTATTTAATACTTGCATAGAAGGAAAGTTAGAAGTATTTGATCAAGCATGAAAGAAGGCTAGGAGTATCCAAAATGAAAAAGCCTAGAAATATTCAATAAAATAAATCAAAGGAAAGTGTATTACGTAAGGCGTGAAAGAAGGTTGGAATTTAAGAAGGTTTGAAGTGTGTGTAAGTATTTAAATAATTTTCAAACATTTAAAATTTGGGTTGAAGTAATACTCAAAATATTCAATAACACTTGAAGTCCACCTTTAGTTAAAAGGGACATGTCCATTAGTAAAAAAAGGACCAATTAGTCAAGTTGGACCATTCAAAAAACCAAGAATTCCAATAATTTGAAGTCATGTCACCACAAGGGACATTGTAATCAGCCTTTGATACCTAGCTACATTCATGCCATGCCTAAGGATTACAAGATGTTTGAGACTTTGTCTACATGACCTTGTCTTCATATGTATAGAAAGCAATGGGTTGTGGTTGCTTGAGAATTATTGGTTATTTATATTAAACTATGTAGGGGATTACACAATTAAGCTACTTTAGAGCTCACTTGGAGGGGTCAACCTATGGGTTACATAAAGGCTAATTAAATTAAGTTACCAAGGGATTGCTTAAGCTACCTATAGGCCTATTTAGGGGCTACTTAAGCTATATTTCCATTTGCAATATCTATGATGCCATGTGAGTCCAACATTAGATAATTAATGACCTATAGTTGCAACATTCATTTAATAGTTGCATGTGTTGTGTTGTGTTGTATTCATGTGTTAAGGTTCTATTTTATATTTCTTCGCTTGAAAATGCAAACATTCACATTAGTCACACAATGGGCTAGACTAATTGTTGTTGTCACTTGTCGTGATTATATTGGTCACAATAATGCATATTTGGGTTTTGCATTTTTTCTTGTGATACCACATGTTATTTTATTATTTGATAACTAGGGATTTGTAATTACAACATTCATATAATAATTACACTTATTGTGTTATGTCATATTCATGTGTCATGTTTTTATTTTATATTTTTTCATTCGCAAATGTAAACATTCACTATTAGTTGTGCAATGGAGACTAGTTATCATTATCACTTGTTCTAATTCTATTGGGCACAACAACACATCTTTGGGTTTTGTGACTTTTCTTGCGATATCATGTGTGAATATATTATTTGATAATTAAAGACCTATAGTTGCAACTTTCATATATATAATAGTCACATGTATTGTGTTTTGTTGCACCTATGAATCACGATGTTGACTATAGTTGCAACATCTTGTTGTCACATGGCATGTTGTGTCATCATGGAAGGAGATTAAATTGTAAGTTGCAAAAATCAATCGTACTTTCAACTAATTAATAAATTTTTTAAAATAAAAATTAGTATCATGGATCATGATGTTGATTATGGTTACAATATGTCATTGCCACATGGCATGCCATGTCATCATCATGGGAGATTGAGTTTTTAGTCACAAAGTTCAATGATAATTTGAACTAACTAATTCCGCGTCACAAATATATATTATTACAAATTAAAAAATAATGGAATATTTTACCTCAAAAATCATAAATTGTCATATTAATGATCATTGCAAAACCATGATGCCACATGGCATGTTAATGTCCTTTGACACTACTAAGTGATTTATGGGACTAAATAATTATAAATGTAGTTGAAAAATATAACAATCATTTTTGGGTCTAATTGAAAAGGACACATCCTCTCTTTATGAATTTATCTTTAAACTTTCTTTTTTTCTATTCCTACCTTCCACGACTTTCCAATTATAACACCTTTCCTTCTTTCTAATATATATTTTATGCCTCCTATTTTCCTCTTTGTTTTGTTTTTGTAGATTTTGGCTCACCTTTTCTTCACCTACTTTAGCAATTTTTCAATCACCTTTTTTTGGAAAATATTCATTTTATTTCTATTTTTCTACTTTTAAATGTTTTCCTCTCTTATTCACAACCCTAATTTATAATTAAAAAATTCAAGAATGTGAAAGGAAAAAATAACTTCTTGAAAGTTGTTTTCGATGAAAGCACATTACAGTGACCTCTTTTGGGGTGCACATTATATTACTTTCCAAAGGTGTGCATGTTTGAATGTATCCCACCTCACACTTTTGAACAAAAATCACAATATTTTTTCATATCATGTTAGATTATAACCTAGGCAATATATTAAAAAATATATTATTTCATTTCATTTTATAAAGTGGGAGATTGGTGTATATCTGTAGAAACAAATGTAATGTATATGTGCACTCAAAAACACAAATATACACCCAAAAAAATTTAAATGATTTTTAATCTTTATAAAAGCTCAAAGTATATTGAACCATGTTTGGATAACATGTGATTAATTTGAAATTTTCCATTTCAAAAAATGAGCTTTTTCAGCAAAGAGGCAATAGATGTGTGATAAATTGAAAATTTAATAAATAATCACATTCACATGGAAGATGACAAACATAGCTAGATGGGTCATTTTCTTAATTCCATTAAAATTGATTATTTTAATGACTAATGAAACCTTAAAATTAGTGTAGTCAAAACAAGACATTGACCTTATTATACCAATGTATATTATAAATATACTCATAGATCCTTCAATATAAATAATGAATTAAAAAAAGTTACATAATATTATTTTTGTAAAAACAATAATTGTAGGGCTCAAAAACCAAAATTGATACCCAAAATTAAATATACCATACTTTTGGAACAATTATACTATATATATATATATATATATACTAGACCCAAAAGTGTCCCAAAAGGTGTCACCGTAGTGTGCTTTCACCCTTTTGGGTGAAAAGGTATGAATTTTTTTCCCACACATGAATTGTAATCATTGGTGCCCCACCTCCCCCCCCTTGGAAATGATATATATGACCTTTTACTACTAAAGGGGTACAACCTTTTTCAAACTATCATTATGACTTTTGGTGATGTACCCATTTGATAGTTGACATGGATTTTTTTTTCCATCCATTTGAACTTATTTTCATCCTTGTCCACATTCATACCTTCCTCTTTTCTTATTCCAATGGTGTGTTGCCCTAATTCCTCTTGAATCCTATCCCATACCTTCCACTCAAGTCTAGGCTTGACCTAACTTTTAAGTCTTTTATCACCCTACCTAGGGCTACCTACTTGAATTAATTTCATCTTCATTTGGTTTCACATTGGATGTTTTTAATGTGTCATTGTCTTGGAATTCAAAATGAATTTTTCATAAATTCATGAAAATTGGTATGTTTCTTTCAATTGGGGGGGGTGCACCTTGCATTTCTTTCATTAAATGTGTTCCATCCCAAAGGATGAAGGGAATCAAGAGGGAACAAGAATGTCAATGTTGAACAATTGTTACTTGTTATTAAGAAGGAAATATTGTATGTGATGAAGGCCAAACCATCTTCACTTAAACTTCCTTAGATATTTCTTACAACCTTTGGGAACCATAAAATGTAGTCCCCAAGCTTGAAAGATTTTGAATGATAGTGGTTTTGCTACAACAAAATCATATTCCATTGTTGAATCCTAATGGTTCCAACCATTTCATGTTTAGTTTCATTTAAATTTTCTAATTTTGAAATGTGATTAGTCAACACCCTCACATAATCATTGACATGTGTATTGTTTGATGTGCCAATAAGGATGAAATATTATGTGGGCATGAGTGGATGAAAGCCTTCCCAACTAAAATGGTGTCTCTTATGGTGACTTTGTAGGTTGTATGATAGGTGTATCAAACAATGTTCAAATGTTCATTTCAATTTGTTTTTTGGGTTGACCAATTTGGTCAACATTACTTTATTAGTGGATTCAACCTTCCCATCTTAACTATAATATTTTGTAGAAGTAGTATGTTGGACCAAAAAATGATCCACCATGTAAATGATGGTGTCATTGACAAAGTGTGCTCCTTGGCCAATGACCGTTATGAAAGGGTCAACACATCACCCCATGGGTTTGATGGGACCAACAAAATCTAAACCCATTTGGTAAATGGGTATGACAATAACATGGTAAATAATTTGTTGTGGTAAATAATTTAATTAAATGTTATTCTTCGTTATATTTTTTATTTTTTGAAATTCATCACTATATTTGTAAAAATGCATGGTATCTTTGTGAAGAATGGGCCACCAATATTGCATCCATAATATTCTTGATTATAATGTTTGGAAAAAAATGACCACAACCCTTTCATTTGTGTGACTTAATGAGGACAATAGTTACTTCCTTTGGTCTAAGCAATGACACGGTATCATGTCATGCCTAACATAATACAAATGATTATCCATCAGGGTAAATCATAAGGCTTTCAAAACAATGCACTTCTAATAATTGAAAGGGTAGTTATCAAGGAAGGTACTTATGAGATGGTAATTCCTAACCTTTTGTAACCAATTGTCTACATAGAAAAAAAAGGGTTTGTAAGACTACTAACCTTATAGTTTGAAAAATAGGACTTGGATAAAAATTGCTAGGTAAAATCCTCAATGATCACAAGGGCAAACTTCAAGGATTGCCATGGAGAAGGCTCCCAACACAAAATCAAGAGAATAAAAATAATTGGAAGCAACTTGGAATTTCCAACTGTCCATGGAAATAGCAAGAAGGAACACAAGTATTTATACCTTTGAAAGTTGCTAGTCCAATAAACTAATACCTTTTTAAATTGTTTTCCTTGCATTTGTTGAACTATTGCCTTCAACCAAACAACCTATAGATTATTCCTAACATCCTAATGTAGCTACCTTCCAACAAGCTACAACATTAAAAAAAATAAGTTTTGAAAGTAACCAAAAAAAAAAAAAAAAAAAAAAAAAAAAAAAAAAAAAAATTTTGAAAAAAAAAAAAAAAAAAAAAAAAAAAACTAATATGAGAGCTACAATATTCTACATCAAACTACAATAAATTATTATCATTCTAGAAGGTAAGGCAAGAGAGAAAGAAAAGAAAATAAGACACAACAAGTCCCACAATTTTCACACATGTTTTTTCATTACATTTTTTTTCCTCATACAATACATTTTTCCTCCATTCCTCCAAAATTCTCCTTAAAAGACTAATGGGAATCCATCTTCTAATCCCCTTCTTCCATAAATTGCACAAGGTTCACATTTTGCCCACAAAATTAGGCCCCTCGTCATAATCATTTCACAAATCCTTTATAGTCAATTGATGAACAAATACCAATTACCCATTCCCATGGGCTAACTAACCTAATGGCTTCATCTTCAAAATAAATTTTAAAACATCCAATATTTTTATCACTAATAACTATCTAATTATCATGATGCCCATAGGACTAGGTAGTCTAGACAAATTTTCTACCCTTATCATTATCCCCCCTCTACCAAAGATTATGTCCTTATAATCTAGCCTATGTGGTTTTGGAATCAAACGATTGACAATTATCCAAGAAGGGAAACAATAACCCTACTATTTAGTGTTACAAATTTAGACATTATTCTTAAGGTTGTGGGCATTGAAAATTTTGGGTCATCTTGTATGATGTGTTTTGGAAAACTGCCTTATGAACTACTCAAAGGGTGGTGAAACTCCTCATCAACCTAGAACTATGGGAAGGTTTGATGGTAGGCTATAAGATGACGACGATAGGTGGCTTCATTCATTGATGTGGGAGGAGGAATTGCATCCCAAAAAAAATTTAGCTCTCTCCTTTTAATTCATTCCACCTAGCCTTTCTCTTGCAAACCATATGCCTTTATGTTATTGTCTCTAGCTTTAGCATCATGTGCTCCTTGTAAAGGGTGGAGTAGTGAACCAATTTTGCTACTATATTGCCCTTGTGGCCCTATGTTTCCACTTGGCCACCTAAATTTGTAACTCAATATTTATTGCCCCTTTATTCATTTTAGCCTTTGACTTGGATGGTTATTTAGGCCTTCTATGTAGGTCCAATCTTGCTAGAAGAACAACTATTTTAATGATTGGTCCCTCCCTCGCATTACTAGTTCTTGAAGGTAAGTACCTCTTCACTAAGTTCTTCTAATCTTCCCATCTAAGTTTCCTTGTCCTACTATGCCATGTCCTCAAGAGTGGTTGCCTTGTAGTTCAAATTGAGGCACTTTTCAATTTGCACATGAATTACCTCCTACTAATGGTCATTATTAGCTTCCAAGTCCTTAGCCTTGTCTTTCAACAATTTTATTTCGTTATTTATGTGTTTTAATAGCACCATTACATTTTTCATCTCTTGTAGTTGATGGTTAAGCTTTTAGACCACTTCCTTCTCCTCATTGAGTTTTTTCTTTAAGGTAATAATATTTAAAAAGTAATGTTTGGACAATAGTTCAACCAATTGTTGCCCCCTCATAGCAATTGCCTTCCCACTCCTTTAAGCCTCCAATTGACCTAGTACTAGATCCTTAACATTGCCACCTTTCTTTCAATCCATTGTAGTAGGTCCTTTAAAGAATCGATCTCTTCCATTGTTGTGGCTATTTGTTGTTTAAATTACCCAAAGTTAGGGGAGATTTTATCTACCTAATCAGTCATAACAATGGTTGCATTTTCCACTAGCAATTTAACGTGCACTAAATGTTAAGAAGGTGTAGGTGAACATTCTTTGTAAGGTGAAAGCATGGTAAAATATACCAATTAATGATCCTTACTAACAAATAAAAATAGATTTGGAATCTTTTGCATTTTTAGGCATTTTAGTCATGCCATAAATTTTGGGGTGTATTCATCATATTAAATAAACCATATATGATCATTCTTAACGTATATTATTATTATCACTAATTTATTTATTTATTGAAAGTTTATTACTTTAGTTGATATTGCACACTTTTCAAGTCCAACAATTTTAATGATATGTTACTAATGTTTGAACCATTATGCACCTTGATACACAATTTTTGAAATTTGAATTTTTGGATTTATTGATAATGTGAAGCCCCTCAAAAGTAAGTTTTCCATAAACTCATATTTGGCATCCAAAACATGTTTTTTGATATGATACTAAAGTGCATTGCATGTGCTTGATTCATTAAATCATGCTCCAAACCCTTTCAAAATGCAACATATGAGTGAAATTTCCAAATTAAATTTTTTTTGACCTACTTTCAATTTATTATCTCACAATAGGACAAAATGGCAAATTTTGCAAAATATATTGAAAATAAGTATTTAAAAAGGTTGATAGAACTTTTGAAACTTTCAAAAATTTCAACATATCACATTTGATGCCCTCATGTAGTTCAAAAGGAAAATCTTCTAAGGAATTACCTACTTTTTAATCTACTTATCACAAATTTGTGTTTTTTTATTCATGAGGACTACTTTTTGGGTATACTTTAGCATGCTTTCACCTTGTATCTCTTATTGCCTTTCGTCCCTCCTCTTATGGCCATAGAACCTTCTTCCACTAGTTGTGTGTTGGTTTGGTGAGTGTATGGGAAAATGAGCCTAATGTCCATTTAGCCTTACCTCCCAATCTAATTCTATTACATGCATAGAGGAAAAATAAGTTGGAACAACTGATTCAACTTTTAAAGCCATTAGAAATTAGGGTTGAGAAGGGATAGGAGAATGGGGGTGTTTTCCATGAATACCTCTTCTACAATTACATGTGGAGAACAAATGATGGTAGGTGCGTTCCTTCCAACCTCCATCTTTTGCCAAAAAAATTCAAGTGATTTTGCAATTGGATCTATTTGAATGGACCTCCATCATTGGTAGGTTCCTCTAAATTCTAATATTGGCTACCGTCTTCGAAGTTGGATGTTGCCTTGCATTACCTTTTCTTTCATGGGGATGGGCCATCAATGCCTCTGAATCATTGTTGATGTGGTGGACATAATATCTTTAGGGATAGGAAACCTTCATGGTGAGGGTGTCTTGATGTGCCTCGATGGTTGAACTTGTTTACTATCAACTTCGACCTTTAATGAAGTTACCTCTCATGATACATGTTGGGTAGAAGATGATCGTGAACCTTCACCCTTTTAGTAGGCCCTAATGAAAGTAGGCAAAGGTGTTGGTTTAGGGTGGGTTTGGACTCCTTGACCTTTTTTTTCCTTTTTCCTTACCTCCCTTTCAATAGATGGTCATCTATTTGTAGGGGATACCAAGGTAAGCCTTCAATACTTGGTTACCTTCCCACCCATAACCAACTCATGCAATTGTTCCAAATCCTTATCCACATAAACTACATTTTCGTCCTTGGTACGTAAAGCAATGGGGACAAGGTTTCCATGCATAAGGGGATGTATCAAGCATCATCCTTCTCGTTGAGCCCAAGTTTTGTTCTATGTACTAACCAAAAGGTGTTATCCCTCTAAGGGAAACTAGTGTTGCAATATTAAATCCACCACCTAGGCCATTTCTAAGGTTGCGGGCCTTTTACCGTTTGATAGCTCCACTTCTCCATGTTGGGTTTCAAACCTTAAAACACCACTCCCACCCAATTGATGTTGTATTTAATTTCCACTTGAACTACCATAAACACCATGGTCTTGCTACAATAGGTGTGACAGTTCTTAAGTTGGACATTCTCAAGGACTATCCAATTCAACATGGGTATGATCATTCATCTTGACAACAAACTAGCCCTCCTTATTGGGTTTTATCTAGTGTTAGGTGGGTCTTAGTTTTTTTAGAGACTCACCAAGTTCAAGTTTTAGGAGGTTTTTTGATACTTGACTTGATTTTTTTTTTAAAATTTACAATAGACTTGGGGAGGGTTTCAAAAATTTGATTTTTTTTGGTTGGGTTTCAAAATATCAGTTCTTAGACAATTCATACCAACCGATTTTTAAAGGTCGTTTTTAGACAACAAGTATCAAAAGTTCTTTTATTTCATAAATTGCATTATTTTGTCAAAAAAATTGAATCAATTTTGCAAAAAAATACATGTCCCATAGTTCATATCATTCAAAAGAACCTTGAAATCCTTCTAACTTTGCTTCAAAATCTAAATCCTTTTCAATCAGCTCTGCCAAATTGGAAAGTGGTTTACAATCAATTCTAGGATCATTTGGCTAGTTTTTGCTCATAAATATCAATCTCTTTAAACTTTGGGATTGTAAACATCTTTTCAAGTTTATAAGTATCCATGCTAAAGAAAAAATCCTTTTAGTTTCAACTTGTGACCCAACAATCCCTAGGATTTGGCAAGCCAAAAAAATAATTTAGTAGGAAACATGGCTTCATGTTTTGCCCACCATTGAAAAGGGCATTTGATTTCCTTGGAATCAACTTAATAACATCTAAAAATCAACATTTCCTTTTTGACAAGTTTTATTATTGGCTCACTTGTGTTAGGAGTTTGTTCAAAAATATCTAGATCAAAATCTGCATCTATTGTTTGATATGCATAACCAATTTCAGATTTTACCATTGGGTGTAATAATGATAACATTTTAAAAGCATGAGGTATAATTATCACTTATCATATTATTCAACAATGCTCACCCTTTTTTCATATCCAAGAAAAGAAGATATTGAACAAAGGCTTTTAAACCTAAGGTCTAACATTAAATGTAACATCTTCTGAAATGTTTTTCTTCAAATCTTTTTTAAAAAAAAAAGAATGTTCCATAACACCATAAACTTCCTTCTTAATATTGGTAGCAAACAAAGTTAACTCAAAGCTAATTCCAAAATCATCATCAATCAAATTAACTTGGGTAGGTGGGTTTGTAACTTATTCCCACCATTTCAAATATATGGTAATGGTAGACTATAATGCCTTGGATAGTAACCAATGGTTACTATACTTGTTCAAAACACATGCATTCACAAGATGAGAAAGGCAATCAATAATTATTTGAAAAATATGCCAAGTAAAAAGAGAGGGCACCTTGCCACTAATTGTGACAATATTCTACCTATGGTAATAAATGATAATAACATCCTTGAATTGCAAGGCCTTTTGGAACATAATGATTTTACTAGTGAACTTGCAACAATTACACAAATGTTAAATATGCGAAAAGTAACATAATTGAATATAAAAAGACTCAAATCAGAAAAAGAAAAAAATGTAAAAGATAAAAAATTCACATGGTTTTCATTAGAATATCCAATTTTATGAGGTGAATGTTTGAATTTAAGCATGCCTTGTTCAATTCCTATTTACCCTTCCTCAACTTTTTAGGCCAAGTTATACATTTTTTAAGGTCTAAATGGGTAGATTTGATAGAAATCAACCAAAGGTATTTGCACACCTTTTCATTAATTGAAGCATATTAACATGCATTAGAAAAAATATGGCCAAAACAAGTGCATTGGAAACTTTCATCTAAACCTAAAACTTCACATTTGATGATTAATTTCAAATAAGTTATCATTGTTGTCAAATTTAACCCTTCGTATCTCACATATGCAATATTTTTTTTCTCAATCCATATTGAACAAACAATTTTGTCAATTTGGTAGCCAAGGTTTAACCAATAGTTTATGTTGTTTCAAACAACCCAATAATCATTTGTAAATAGGCTCCAAATTAGATCCTAAAAAGTTAATCACAAGAGCAAAAATATCATGTGCCCTATTAGACATCCATAATTTAAAACTTGTTGTTGTAGATATACAATCTCCCAATTTTGGCAAAACATACACTTGTTTCATTTTCTCCACCAATTTAAGTAATGTTTCATGAGAAAATTGTTTTGTAAAAAGGAAGACAACTTGAGAACATAGATGTAAAATTGGACACTTGAAGCAATACTTTCCACAAACTACAATGGCAATTGATTTTTCACAATTAGAAGACTAAGGTCTTGCAAAAAGTCTTTATGCTACTCATCATCCTTTTTAAAAGGATTGTTGATAGAAAAAACTTAGACATTGTTCTTCCTAAAACATCCATTCCTCTTTTTACACACAATGTGAAAATGTGGTAAATACAACTTGGTCTTTTGAATTAGAGTACGTCATTTTTTTAGTCATGGACAAACTTTAATTCAAAAGACCAAGTCATATTTACCACATTTTTGCATTGTGGCAAGTTGTCTTTCAATTGGTCCTTTTATTATAACATTTACTTTTTGCTCAATTTTTTTGACAATTGTTGCATGGTCACTATTCACATGTTTTTTCAAAGTTGTTATACCATATGTTATAAATCCTTTTCTTTCTTTTGTGTTTTGATTAAAAACATGAACAAAATTATTGTAACAAAACAAACATTTCATGACTTGAAGATTCCTAAGATTAATTTCTTTGTCATCTTTTACATAATAAAAAACCTAACAAATTGTATTCCTATTATGACCTCTCCATATTTTTCTCTAAGCATGCAATGTTTGAAGGTTTCTTTCCATTTTGTTCCTTTCATTAAAAACAATTTTTTTTGCCTAAGTTTGAAATGTCATATTTTTTAATATCTAAAAGTTAAAATTCAAATTTTCATCTTCCATATTACATTCATTTTTACCTTCATTTTGACCATCAATTATTATCACATTTTCATTTTGACTCGATTCCATTTCTTACAAGATATTAGATAGGTTGGAAGAGAAATTAAAAATAAGTATGAAATTTGCCAAAATTATGGGTCTCGGTTTTAATTTTTTAATCTAACTAAAGAACATGAAACAAAAAAACAAGAAATTACAAGATTATTGAAGGTTTAAGGTTTAACATGTGAAAAAAAATGTAAAAGATGGTAAAAAATTTGAAAAAAAATGCAACAAGGTGAAAATTTGCAAGTGTGTTCTTACTCCTACACATGAAAAGATATATACAAGATGTCTACTTTATTTTTCTTAAACTTAAAGAATCAGAAAACATGCATTTGAAATAAAATCATAAATTGAAACTTAAAAAAATATCAACAAAATGAGGAAAATAACATTTCAAAGAAAGAAAATTTAGAGGGAAAAAAAAAAACGTTTTAAATTGCAATCAAAGAAGCTCAAAGAAGTTTGAAATTTCAAACTTGTAAACTTGCAAAGAAATTGCAAGGGGGAAATACCTTAAACTAAACATTTTCCTTGTTTATAAGGAAAGTGAGAGAGGAGAAGAAAAAAGCTTAGGGATGGTTTTGTTTTTGTGGCACCATTGGAAACCTTTTTAAAAAAAAAACCCTACCTACCACTACCAACTACCACATTAAATGACATTTATTGACTATTAACACCTTTACCCTGCTAATTTTAAATACCTTGACAAGGTATCAAAAACAAATTTAAGTGAAAAGG
>Ga0209611_10005829_pt1 | contig 20464 bp, 11 predicted proteins | sample S1TSphgellanicum_3_FD_187693 | JGI IMG/M metagenome (GOLD analysis project Ga0209611, IMG submission 187693) | Host-associated microbial communities from peat moss isolated from Minnesota, USA - S1T2_Fc - Sphagnum magellanicum MG (SPAdes) (version 2) | ecosystem: Host-associated > Plants > Peat...
CTTGCACATAATGTTCATCTCATGCTTTACAATGGGTAAGGCCCACATGCAAGGGACATTCCCAAAACGTGGGGCTGGGCTCAAATTACCACCTCATCCTTGGGCCCAGCCCCAGTGGGCATTCCCAAGATGTGGGGGCTGGACTCAACTAGTCCCCGGGGAGACATTCCCAAAATGCAGGGCTGTACTCAACTATCACCTCATCGTAGGCCCCGCATTTCAAGTATGCCCCCACCCTCATGTCTTATCCTACACAAATCAAAGCATATTGTATGATGCACCAGGGAAATTGGAATAAATCTTAAGCAGAAACCTCATTTGTTCACATTTATATCATCTACTAGAGCCTGGTGATCACTTTATAATTTGCATATTATAACCATCTATATATTATCTGGATGTGATTATGTGACCACAAGATCATTTCCTTTTTTGATAGGGTGACATTGCTAGCTTGAGTTGTGTGTAGTGTTTGGGTGTATTATCATAGGATGAACTTCTACACTATTTACTATAATTGTAGGATGTAGTCTAATGGGCTTTGGGACTTTACAACTGATGTTATTTCCTTGTGGGCTTAGTCATATGAGCCACTTTTATACTGTTAACTAGTTTGATGTATAACCATGTTCTAGTTATTCATAGAATTTGAACTCACAAATGAGCTAAACATTGTATCCAAAGTCTATGGATTGTGAAGAACTTTTAGGGGTTTTGCAATAGCTTGTGGATGATGTATGTTGACTAATTCTGTTGTCTGGTTTCAAGTGCATGTTATAAAGTTAAATCAACATAGTGTTGAACTAGTGTTTGGTTGCACGGAATTGGGTCGTCAATTAAATTTGCTTTCTTGAATTAAGACATGAATGCAAGAATTACATTACCACGGTTCATTTGTATTGACAATTTCGTTGAAATGATTGTTTCATCAATGTGGTTACATCTGTAGGGTCAATTGCATTTCTGCAAAATTAATTTCAACAAATATCTTAGCCATTTGGTACATATCATTGGTGAACTTTGCATTCATCCAGGTCCTTTTTTCATCCATGTTGTCAAATCTCATTCATTGACAACCTTTCTTCATCCCAGGAAAGAACCAACAGTTCCTTCATGAACACTGAAGGTTCTTTGAGGGTTTTGAAATACCCAGAACCAGCTGGTTCTTTGATTCTGATTTTTTTGACATACCCAAAACAATCTCTTTTTTTTCTTTTTTTTCTTTGAAATATCCGAAACCTGTGGTTCTTTGAAAATGAAAGAAGCACACAACACAGTTAAAAGCACCCTTTCTGGGACTGAAAGGAATCATTAACCAAATGCTTCGCATGGTACCAACCGGTTCTACTTACTAACTCTAGGCAAGGACATACACTTGACATAGATTATTGTGTAAATACATGTAAGATACCCTCATTAATCCTTGAGTTGTCCCCCTGCTCAGATTTCCATCACAAATCATTCTTGCACTGCCTTGTTGTGGAGAAAATGTATATAATATTCTAGCCTTTTTCTTTGGTGCGAAATTTTGCACAAATGCAAAAACTAAAAATGAAAAGGCCATATTCTGTTACATATGCCCTTTTGTTTTTTGGAAAATCATTCATCACAATAGGGGGACATAAGCGCAACCCTAGGTGCAATGAACCTGAATGATGTAGAAAGTAGAAACTATAATCAAGCATTGAATCTGAAGATATAACGGGACCTAAATGGGAATGATTCGAACTAGTTCCAATCAAACAGTAATTTAAAGCTATGTCTAATATCAGAACTCATCTAAATAATAATTAGACACATAAAAGGGGCAGTAATGTTGTGGGGTGGCAGAATTATGTCAATTTCTTGACCAACATTAGAGTTTTCCGTGTAGTCAGGAGAACACAGCACCAGAAAAATGAGTTTGGTCTACCATAGTAGAAAAGTTTGAGTATGGAATTTGGCTACTGTCAAAGAGAATAGTAGAAAAGCTTTGGAAGCCCATTATATTTCAGCATGTTGTGACATGCTAAAGCATGTCATCTGAATCTGATAATTTCAAAAACTTTTCCTCAAAATGTGGCAACTTTGGGCCATTTTCTCCAGAAAAGTCCTTTTTATGCGTCTCAACCCCTTCATTTGGTCACCAAGGAGCAAAACTTTGCTCATTTTTTATGGAGATAAACTGATAGTAGTGACCAATAGTTTTGTTGAACATGATAAATTTGTTTTAAATGGTTGAATCTGCTATCCCAAACCTTAATGTCATGGAATGGTCTTGCCCATTATGTTAGGTCATCATCATCATTTTGTTGGGTGCATTGCCTAGCTTGCCCTAACAGGCTACCTTGGCTATTGAGATGTCAAGCTCAACTAAAGCTGACATTCATGATGTGCCTCAATGATCGTTTTACATTGACTGGCGCGCTTAGTGACTGTTTTATGTTCACATCGACTGACGTGCGCACAACGGATCTTCACCACTGTTTTTTTTGGAAGACTTGTTATCGTTTATGGGCGTGGGTGTTTACAAGAGCTCAAGCTTTCTCCCCCCCTATCTTTTCATGGTATCAGAGCCTAGTATAGGCTAAGGGCTGAGCAGAAAGCACAAGAAGCAAAGGAGGCGGTACAACAGCAAGAGGTCATCATCTCTTCCCCCTTCGTGTTCGCCACTACACCCGTATCAGAGCTCTTCGAAGAGGCATCGGCAAACGACATCGGATCGAGGAGCTGTCTTCGCCAAGACGAAGCTATAGGGATTGTATACAGTCTTTTCGACGGAATTCTAGGGCTAAAAAATTGCGTTTATCGTCTCGACCTTTGTTTTGAGTCAGTAGGCGTTCGTGTGCTATTCGGACAAGATGTCAGACGACATCAATCAAATTGTTAGTGAGAAGCTTGACAAGAACAACTTCCATGCTTGGAAGTTTAGGATGACCAATTTCCTTATGGGAAAAGGATTTTGGGACTATGTGGAAGGTGAGAATGAAAACCCTCCAGAGTTGCCCGAGGAAAATGCCACTGCAGTAGAGATAAATGCATTCAAGGATTGGAACCAAGGTGCACGCAAGGTCATGTATTGGTTATCTGTCAGTGTTACAGACACTATGATTAAGCACATACAGGATGCTCACACTCCAGCAAAAGCATGGCAAAACTTGGTGCAAATGTTCCAAACAAATACAAAAGCAAGGAAGCTGCAGTTGAAGCAAGAGCTGCACACTGTGGAGAAGAAGAACATGTCTATCAATGAGTATTCATTGAAGATCAAAGGTATTGTTGAATCCCTTGCATCTATTAATGTATCTGTGGATGATGATGATTTGGTCAACGTTTGTCTAAATGGACTTGGAAAGGAATACAAACCTTTCAATACATCCATAATTGTCATGGAGAATGTTCCCAACTTTCGAGATCTTGTTTCAATGCTGATTGTAGAAGAAAAAACCTTAAATGAAGATTGTTCTACACAAAACAAGAACAATGTAGAGCAGTAGGCCTTCTACTCAAATACAAGTAAAGGCAGAGGAAGAGGTCGTGGTCAAGGCCAAGGTGGTGGCCATTTTGGAAATCAGTATTTTGGATAGCAACAGTCAAATGACTCACAACAACAACAATCATACAGAGGTGGTGGAAGAGGCTAGTCTCAAGGCAAGGGGGGCCAAAGAGGACGTGGCAATTGGAATAGACAACAATCTGGATCAAATTCTAGAGACTGTCATTATTGTGGCAAACCAAGCCATTGGGCCAGAGAATGTAGAAAGAAGGAAAGTGACATGAGGAATGGAAGATTGCAGCAAAATAATTATGCATCCTCAAGCAAGCAAGCTGAAGATAGGTATGAGCATCTATTTGTTGTGCAGCACATGCTAAATACAGTGGCTGCAAATGTATCCACAAATGTTGATAATGTATGGTATGTGGATTCGGGAGCCTCTAACCACATGACCTATCATGGTGAGTGGTTTAGGGATGTCAAAAATCTAGAAAAACCAGGTTATGTAGAGACGGGAGATGACACAGCCCATCCCATTGCTCATATCGGGAATGTGCCATTAGCTATGCAAGATGGCAAGATAAAGTTTTTGTCTGATGTACTTCATGTGCCCAATATCACAAAGAACTTGGTTTCTATTGGGCAAATGATTGAGCAGGGTTTACAAGTTCGGTTCAACCCTAATGGCTGCTATGTTGAAGACTTCAAGGACAAATGTCGTTTAGTTGCTAAGGGCAAAAGAATGGGTAGAATGTTTTCCTTGGATGTAAGCATGCTTGAGGTGGAAGTTGTTATGTTTGCACAAGGTGCAGGAGTTGTGGCTGATATGGACATATGGCATAAGCGTATTGGTCATGTAAATGAACAACGATCGAAGTCTATGTAGAGTTCAGAAATTATCACAGGTTTGCCAAAGTTTAAGGTGGACGGAATGCATAAGATATGTGAAGCATGTCAATTTGGGAAACAAACAAAGAATGTGTTTCCGCATGACAAGAATGTAAGTAAGAGAGCACTTGATGTAGTGCATTCAGATGTATGGGGGCCAACCAAAACAACGTCAATGGGAGGATGTCGCTACTATGTATCATTCATTGATGACCACACAAGGAGAGTATGGGTGTACTTCATGAAGGAAAAAAGTGAAGTGTTTACTCACTTTCAGAATTTTAGTATGTTGGCTGAAAAGCAAACAGGGTTGCAGGTTAAGTGCCTAAGGCCAGATGGAGGGGGAGAATATTTTTCCAATGAGTTTACTACATATCTGAAAATGCATGGAATTCAGAGGCAATTTACATGCAAGTATACTCCGTAGCAAAATGGAGTTGCTGAGAGAAAGAACAGGCACATTGCAGAGGTTGCTCGTGCATTAATGACTAACAAGAGCATGCCACATCATTATTGGGCTAAAGCAATTACGACTGTAGTTTACATCATGAACAGGACCCCCACAGCAGCAATGCATGGTATGACTGCAAAGGAGAAGTACAGTGGCAGAAAACCAGATTTGTCACACTTGAAAATGTTTGGGTGCATTGCATATGTACATGTACCAAATGAGCTACGGACTAAGCTGGATCCGAAGGCTGAAAAATGTGTTTTCATTGGGTACTCACTTGAGCAGAAAGGGTACAGATGTTATAACCTTGTCACATGTAAAATGAGGGTGAGTAGGGATGTTGTGTTTGATGAAATCAGCAGCTGGTATGCTGATGTGAAAGACACTATTGGGGCTAATGTAGATGAGCATGTGGTTGCAAAGAATGCAGGTCAGCAATCACAAACATTGAGTGGACCACGAGAATCCCCTTCTAATGGGTCTACTAATAGACCATGGAGTGGTAGGCTACGTCATAATAGCAGTCCTACAAATACAGGTGATGCATCATATAAAGGAAAAGAGAAGGTTGGTGAGGCCCTTGGTATGCCCAACATTTATGCAGGATATTCACATGTAGATGGAGAGTCTAGTGGCTCTGAGCAGAACCTTGATGAGGAGTTTGGGATTCCAGCTATCAGGACACCTGGTGTGAAACGAGCTAATGTAGCAAATAGGACACCACGGACAGATCTAGGTCCACACAGGTCTACCAGGGAAAGACGACCAGTCCAGAAATTGATATATGATGGTTATGTAGTTCGCCATTATGCATATATGGCAAAGGTTGTGCAGGATGTTGAACCCATTTGTTTTGAGGATGCCATTGGGCATGCACTTTGGGATAAAGCCATGGATGAGGAGATGGCTGCATTGGATGCAAACAGGACATGGGAGTTGGTGCCTTTGCCTGAAGGGAAAAAGGCTATTGGATGTAAGTGGGTGTACAAAGTGAAGCACAATTCGGATGGAAGCATAAGCATGTATAAGGCTAGATTAGTAACCAAAGGATATGCCCAGACACATGGCATTGATTATGACGAGACATTTGCTCCTGTTGCAAAGATGGCAACAGTGAAAGCTGTGATTGCAGTGACTGCATCAAGAGGTTGGTTGTTACATCAAATGGATGTAAAGAATGCCTTCTTGCATGGCGAGTTGCAAGAAGAGGTGTATTTGGACTAGCCACCTGGATATGAGGATATGAGTCACCCAAATTATGTGTGTAAGCTGCGTAAAGCCTTGTATGGACTGAAACAGGCACCGAGAGCATGGCATGACAAAATTGTAGAATATCTTGTCACCATTGGCTTTCGTATGTCAGATGCAGATCATTCACTCTATGTGCGTAAAAGTGATGAGGGCATTGTGGTCATCACTATCTATGTGGATGATTTGATTGTTGGGGGTGACAATGAGAAGGAAGTTGAGCATGTAAAACGTCTCCTTAAGCAAAAGTTTGACATGAAGGATCTGGGTGAGCTCAAATTCTTCCTAAGCATTGAGGTCATCAGGACGCCTAAGGGTATATGGTTGTTACAGCGACAATATGCATTGGACATGCTGTCCAAATATGGTATGGTTGGTTGTAAGCCCATTTCTGTACCACTAAATCAAAATGGCAAGCTGAGTGCAAATGCAAGTGAGGTTTTAGAGGATGCCACTATGTACAGGAAGATAGTGGGCAGTCTTATCTACATGACGATCATCAGGCCGGACTTAAACTACACAGTTGGGTTGGAGAGCCAGTTTATGCAGGTTCCTCAGAAGCCACATTTGGATGGTGTGAGGCACACACTACGCTATGTGAATGCCACAACAGATTATGGTCTCTTTTATGAAGCTAGCACGGAGTTGTAGGTGCATGGATACATAGATGCTGATTGGGCTGGTAGCATCTCAGACAGGAGATCTACTAGCGATTTTACGTTCTCTTTTAGGAGTGTTGCTGTTACTTGGAGTAGCAAAAAGCAGCCAACAGTTGCCTTGTCGAGCACAGAGGCAGAGTACAGGGGTGCTACGATGGCAGCATGTGAGGTAGCTTGGCTCCGCAAGCTACTTGGAGATTTGGGGCTGCATGTGGACAGACATGTTGTCATATATTGTGATAACCTTAGCAGTATTCAGTTAGCTAGGAACCCAGTGTTTCATGCACGGACGAAACACATTGAGGTTCATTATCACTTCATCAGGGAAATGGTCTTGGCAGGTGAGATTGATATTACTTATGTCAGCACAGAGGATCAGGTTGCTGACATCTTCACCAAGGTCTTGGGAGCTGAGAAGCATCGCCGACTTCACAGCATGCTTGGAGTGATGGAGTTGGAGTTGAACTTGAGGGGGAGTGTTGAGATGTCAAGCTCAACTAGAGCTGACATTCATGATGTGCCTCAGTGACTGTTCTACATTGACTAGCGCGCTTAGTGACCATTCTACATTCACATCGACTAACGCGCACACGAAGAATCTTCACCACTGTTTTTTTGGGAGGACTTGTTGTCATCTATGGGCATGGGTGTTTGCAAGAGCTCAAGCTCTCTCCCCCCCTATCTTTTCATTGGCGCCAGTGTTTCTTTTACTGGCAAGTTTTTGCCAAATTTCGACCTGAAAAATATTATTTTGACCTATACAAAGGATTTTTCATGAAAAAAATGACCCAAATTTTCCAGATTTTGAAGAATTGTTTTTCAAATCTCCAAATTTTTATGATATGTTCCACTAGGTAGCCAAGAAAATAGAAGGATTCTGTTTTTTTTTTTTTTGGGTCCATTTTGATATCTAGTAAGTAGTCAAATTTGGCTAAATTATTCTCTGGATGATCATCACTTTGGCTACATCACAAAATCCTAAAATGAAACCCTGCTTAGTGCATTACTTAACATAACATAATGGACAGAAGGTTGACCATTCCATAATTACATTTGCAGAATTACATGAAATGATGTTGTGGGAGTTTGAGCTTCAGCGATAGTATTAGATCCTAAAATCTGAAACTCCAAATGACACCGCAAAATGTAACCACATCTCTTTTTAGGTGCCTTTTGTTGGCTTGAGTGACCCAGCACCCACCAGTGCACCATCCAAAAAATCCCATTCTGGGATTTCATGGATGGGATGAAATTGTCCCCCAGGGGTCAGTTTACTTGGTCAGCATTTAATTTTTTCTTATGCTCCTCTTTTTCCCAGCAAGATTTTTTTCACTAGTTTTTTTTTTTTTTTTTTTTTTTTTTTGTTAATTTTTTTTTTTTTTTTTTTTTTTTTTTTTTTTTTTTTTTGGAAACAGTTTTTTTTATCACTTTTTCTTTTTGGGAAGCTCCTGCCTACCCCAACCCACCTATCACCCTTCTTCCTACCAACCCACCTATCGCCCTTCTTCTTACCAACCCACCTACCTCCTTCAGCCTACTAACCCCCTCCCCACCCATCTCCTTTTGCATTCACTTCCATCCAAAGAGCTTCCGACCTAGGGAGAGCTTGAGTAGCTCAAAGCTTCATGAGTGCAAAATCCATAGGAGCTTCAAGGGTTGGGAGCTTCAAGAGTGCCCCAACAAGAAGAGCTTCAATGTGGTGGCAACAAGAGCACAAAAGCAAGAGGAGCTTCAAGGTGGTGGCAAAAGTGGGAGTTTAAAGGTAAGTTCTCTTCTCCTCCATTCTTATTTTTTGCATTTTTTTCGTTGCAAGGAAGATGACAATGATGTCACCATCATCTTTTTTTTCCTCTTATTGCTACAAAGAAGAAGACGACGACAATGTCGTCATCATCTTTTTCTTCTTTTTTTTCTTTTTTTTGCTACAAAATAACACTATTTTTTTCCCAACATAACACCACTCTACTTGGGCTGGGGAAGTGATGGTATCAACTCCATCAACTTTCCTTCCTGTAATTCCATTTTAGCATGCAGCAACAAGACTTATTATTGTAAAATCGAAGCAAGAGAACTATAGGCAAGAATTTGGTCAACAACATGGGTTGAAATCTCGTCATCTACTTGTTTTTTTATGGTGCAGGGGCTATGTACTTTGCCTCAAAGATGAAGGAATTGAAGGACAATTGTGAACGTTTTGAAATTTTCCCACCATGCCACATCTACTCTAATAAATTGGGTTAGAAGCAACAACAAACAAGAACTTTGTGCTACAAAACCTAAATGAAATTCAAGACTTCTTGTTGCAAACTATTTTAACTTTATGTTTTCAAAAGTAATTTCCCAATTCCCTCAAGCCATGTCTAATCATGTCAAATGTTGAGGTTTCTTGGAATTTTTGTTTGATCATTTTTGGTGCATGTAGGAGGACTTCGCAAATATTTCAACCCATCTTGGTAATCAAAGTCCATCATCCCTTACACTCAATATGATCCAATTGTGTTCCATTCTGCTTTCAAAAAGGTGATTAATCTCCACCCATGTTTTTTTCATCTCGGTGATTCTCTAAAATTTGTTTCAATTTATGTCTCTCTCCATCCATGTTATCTAGGATTTGTCACAAGCTTCAAAAACACAAATTTGTTTGTGAAATTCATGGAGAGAGTTTGACAAAAAAATTTGGAAAAAAACTTGCTAACGAGTGATTAAATAATCACTATTGTAAGGAATTTTTACTTGAGCTGGTAAATCCAGTATAGACAAAGATCTATTATATGGGTGTGGTTGAACATGACCTAACAAGCAATTATCAAAAGCCTCATGACTAATGTGCCATTTGGAATGTTTTTGTTTAGAGGTTTGGATTCCTCTTTAATGGTTGTAGTGGCATCACAAATCTCAATGACACTCAAGCTATTAATGTCTGGAGTGCCCAACTTCACACTTTCTTTGTCAGCCTTAAGGTGATGATAAATCTTGATTAGTAACTAAAAACTTCCAGTATGATTCCTACTTTGATGTATGTATGGATTGCAAAAATGATTTTGTGAATTGGTTTTTTCATTGTCATCGTGGAGTAAACTAAAAGTTGGAATTATTCAACTTGGTGATTTAGATTACTTGAAAAATATTTTGAATTGAGATCTGGGTGGATTTTCTACTCTAGTTATAAGGATCACCTTATTTATGAACTGCAAAGGAGGTTATAAATCATCTGAAAACAAACCACCATGAATGCAATACCCCTATAAGCAATTGTTTAAAGTAACAATTTATCTTTGAAGCAACCATATACTTACCATTATGGCATGTTCCCCATTTTAGGGTGGGGTTGTTTTAGACTTGGTCATTTTTTGCACATTTTTGTAACACATGTCACCCCTTTTTTTTATTTAATTCATTTTACTTTCATTTTATAACATCTTGTGTTAATAATTATATATACATTCTCACATTTTTTATATGTATGTTTGATGAAATTATCAAAAATTTGATTATAATCTTGCACTCAAACCAAAAAACCTTTCTTTACCCCAAAAAATAGTAAGTTCAAACCTAGAAGGAAGGCAATATCCTCATGAGGGTATTCTTTAAACACCATGGATTGAATAATTTTGGTCCAAGATATTGGAGGGGTATTGCTTGTGCCTAGAATTATTCAATGCACATGCAATATCCCTATTAAGGTATATTGAAATTCCTTTGGTTCCATAACATATCTAAAGAATCCTAGAGGGGTGTTGCATAACCATACCAAAACCTAGAAGGGAATCAATACCCTATTTAGGGTTTTTTGCAAACACCATGGGTTCCTAGAAGGGTATTTTATTACCCAAAAAAAATATAGAAGGAATGAAATACCCTTATGAGGGTAATTTGTAAACACTATGGATTGATTTATTTTCATCTAGGCTATTGGAGGGGTATTGCTTGTGCCCAAAATTATGCAATGCATGTGTAATATCTCTCTTAGGGTATATTAGAAATTGTTTAGGTTCTATCACATATTTATTGAAACCTAGAGGGGTATTACATAGCCATACCAAAATCTAAAAGGAAAGTAATACCCTATCTAAGGTAATTTGTAAACACCATGGGCTTAATTATTTTGGTTCGAGCTATCAAAAGGGTATTGCTCATGCCTAAATTTATTCAATTCACATGCACTACCCCTTTCATGGTATCCCATAAAACCTACGGGCTCCATAACATATCTTTTGGAATTTGGAAGGGTATTGCATGCCTTAACAAAACTTAGAAGGCAAACAATACCCACATCATTTTGCGATAATATTGTAAACCATGAAACAAAATAATGTTTTAAAAAATATTTATTCCATGCTCATTATATGATGCCAAACATACTTATTAAAGGAAACAAGGGTATTGCAAAGTTCTTCACATTAACATTAAAAGGTCACTTGAACAAAGTTATGGAGTTTAAATGTAATACCTGCATCATCTTGGGATATTTGCATTCACCTTGAAACTTGGAGAGGCATTGCGTACCCTTACCAAAACCTAAAAACAATAAAATACCCGCACCATATTGTGATGATATGTTAAACCATGCTACAAATGAGGGTATTGTCAAGTTAGTCACATTGATGGTAAAAGGTAATGAAATTATCACTAAAATGAAGGTATTGCAATTACACATCAAAACTTTATTAAAATGACCTTATACCATCAATGTGGCCAATCTTGCTATACTCTCATGTACATATACCAACAATTTTGCATTGGTCCATTGAACAATTCTTATTATTTATGAGTTTGAAAATATCTTTCAACTACATTCAATGTTTACTTAAATTTTTTATTAAGATATTATATATTTAAGAATGCAAAAAATTTAATAAACCCACACATTGATTAATTAAGTATATCATTATTTCATATATTGTAAATTAAATTTTAGACAAAGTTTTAAAAATTACATTGACCAAACATACATAATATTAGGTACTTCTATTTTTAAATTCAATTAAAACTTTTATTCCTAAACCTCAAGCCATGAATGAAAAAATTCAGGGTTTTTACCGACATATTTTTTTTTGTTCTAAAAATGGAAAAAATTGGGTCATTATTGAAGCCAAATATTCAAATAAATAAATAAATGAAACACAAACACAATTTACATATTTGGAATTTTTTTAATTCTCTTTGAAAATTAAAAACATCATAACCAAATTACACTATACATAACAATGGGTTTATATATAATAAAATTACATTTAATATAAATTTTCATAAATTTTCATCTGATTTTGAATAAATATTAAGATATTATATATATATATATATATATATATATATATATATATATATATATATGTTTAGATTATATAAAAATTAGTCTATTAACCTATTACTTATGCTAAGTTAGGTTGTTTAATTTGGTTAGTGTTGACACTTTAGTCAATTGAACAACCTTGGTTATGAACTTATGTTATAACTCGTAATTTGTCTTGTGTTTATGCTTGCATCTATGGTGTGAAAAATGTTCATCTAAACAAATATCCTATGTGCCTTTCTAATGGTCATCCGATTTTAAAGCTCACAAATAATTGATAAAAAATCACAAAAATCACAATATTTTTGAAAAGTAGAAGTAGAACTAAAAACTAAAACTAAAACTAAAACCTATCTATTATTATGGCCATTGATGAGGTTGTTACCTTAATTTTGTTGCTGCAAAATTTGCAAAGGATATGGTGTGATAATATCATAAGTTTGAGTTAATTAATTAAGCAAATGAAGCCCTTATCACAATAACATCCATAATTTTGTCATTAGATATTATCAAGGTTTTTCTTCAAATGGTTGATTCCCTCCATGATCAATGATGAAGACAAGTTTTTCCCAACAATTTTTTTAGAGGGATTCATGGGTCAACTAGTCACTTGAAATAAATTGTGTTGCATGCACGCTTGAAATAATTTAAGTGATCAAAATTCAAAAACCTTAGGGGATGCAAAAAACCTAAGGAAAGATGATGGGTGCTCTCAAAATGGAACAGAGGATTAGAGAAAAAATGTGTGGGTGGGTGGGTCTTCACCATTTTTTGTTGATGATGATATTCCACCGCCCTGGAAATTGATTACTAAAAGAAAAAGAAACTTTGGAGCGTTATGGAAATTAGTTTTTTTTTTTTTTTTTTTCAAGTTTCTATTTGTACTACTCTTCTTCTTTTTCATTTGACGATGATGCTATTACATTTTCCAAGGAAAGCAAAGTAGGAATTTTTAATTTTTTAATTTTTTGTTGTTTGAATTTAGGCATTGCATTACTAATTTTTGTAACCATTATTATTGTTGTAGAGCATTTTAGCTATTGTTATTATTGTTTTAACTACTTTGGAAACAAATTAAAGAAGAAATATGTAGAAAAATGTCAACCACCAAAATGTCATACTTCCAGGTGTGTAACTAATGTACCACATCCTTGAATGCACTATCCTACAAGGTTAATATCACATACATCTTTGTGGATGGTGGATGGTCCATGGCCCACAATAACATGTCAGCATGACTCATCACCTTCACACTACTGGTACTCCCATTCTCATTATACCCTACAAGCATTCCACCATAAATAGAATGAACAAAACATAGAAATATAATCTAACACAACACCATCACACATGATTATTCAAATACTTCCATGAAATTTCCAAGGTATGGTTGATTTGAATCAATTTGGGTTGGTTGGCAATGGATTTGTTTGGAAAGAAAAGTTTTTGATGGAGCCTCAAACTTGGGTTGATTCTATGGAGCTTTGAACATATTTGATTTGTTCATGAGTTGGATCTACAACTTGTAATTTCATAAAGATCTTGGGAAAAGAAGACATGGGTACCAATTTGCAAAAAACTTGAAAAGAAGAGTTCTTGAGCAAAGAAGATATATGGGAACCCATTTGCATAAAACTTGAACAGAAGTCTCTTGAGCAAAAAAGAGATGGTTATCCGTTTGTAGAGAATTTGAGAAAGAAGTCTCATGACAAATCATATTAGTGGGTGCAACACACAAGCTGTAAATCCTATCAAGTAAGATCAGTCACTAGAAGAAGGATTGCCTATTCTTGAGTCTACTAAAACCTCTCTACCCATCAAGTTGACAATGTTAATAATTATATTATAATCTTTTGGAATTTTTTAATTCTCGTTAAAAATGAAGTTCATAAAAAATTTGCATTATACATAACCATGGGTTTATATACATAATTTTAAATTTAATATTTTAATCAAATTTGATCTTATTTTAAATAAATATGAAGATATTATATGTATTAAAATGAATCAATAATATAATTAATTATATATAATGTGTTACTCAATATGTTACAAACAACAATAGATTTTGACCAATATCTAAGCCGATATTATACACCATAAAAAATAAAATTTACACAAGGACTTATGTTATATATTTAAGAAATATAAAATATTATTGACCTATTATATAATTATTTTAGCCTATAAATTATTTATTATATGTCAAAAAAACTTTAAATAAATTTTCAATCATACATAGGATTAATATATGGGGGAGATCATTTATTTTTATTATGTGAACCATTAAAAATAATAAAAAATCATGTGATTTTAAAAAAATTAATAGAAATTAAATTATTATTAAATTATACACTTTATGTTTTTTTTTTAAAATGAGTTTAAAACTTTAAGAGGGAAATTTTTTTAAATGTACATCATTGAATAAATGTTAAACATGAACTTTAATTTTTTGATTTTGACAATCTATGAATTTATAACATTAAGTAGTAAATTTTACATTAAAACCTAAACCCTTATACCATCAATGTGACCAATTTCACTTTACGTTCATTTTTATATATGTTAAATCATATTGAAAGGTGAACAAATAATTTTGAAAACATGAATTTCATGATGTATTGGTAGGGAATCAATTTTTTTTAAAATTATTCTTATGTTTCATGGTTAATGGTCTATCACAATGCGATATGGGTATTGCATTTAAACTCCATAACTTTGTTCAAATGACCTTCTACCATCAATGTGACCAACTTTGCAATACCTTCATTTACTTGAATCAATATGTATGGCACGATATATTGAACATGGAATAAATTTTAAAAATTAAATGTCTTTTCGTTTCATGGTTTAAGATATTATTGTAATATGATGCGAATATTGTTTTCCTTTTACGTTTTGGCATGGTAATCAAATACCTTTCCAAGTTTCAAAATATATGTTATAGAACCCAAAGGATTTATGGGATAGCTTACAAGGGGTATTGCATGTTTATTGAATATTCTTAACTATTAGCAATACCCTTTTGAGAATTTAGACCAAAATAATTTAGCCCATGGTGTTTATTGAATACCCCAAACAGGGTATTGCTTTGCTTGTAGGTTTTGGTAGGGCTACAAAATACCTTTCCAAGTTTCAAAAAATATGTTATGGAACCTAATGTATTTTTGGAATAACCTAAAAAGGGTATTGTAAGTGTATTAAATAGTTTTGGCCATGAACAATACCTTTCCAATAACGTAAACCCATACATACACCCATGGTGTTTAATTATAAAATACCCTAATGAGGGTATTGGTGTCCTTGTAGGTTTTGATATGGTTATGCAATACCCTTCCAAGTTTCAAAAAATATGTTATCAGAGCCCAAAAGATTTTTTGGATACCTTACAAGAGATATTGCATGTGCATTGAGTATTCCTTGCCATAAGTAATACCCTTTGATAATCTAGACCAAAATAATTTAGCCCATGGTGTTTATTGAATGCCCCAAACAGAGTATTGCTTTGCTTTTAAGTTTTGGTAGGGTTATGCAATACCCCTTCAAGTTTCAAAAAATATGTTATGGAGCCCAATGTATTTCTAGGATACCTTGCAAAGGGTATTGCAAATGTGTTGAATAGTTTTGGCCATGAATAATACCCTTCCATAGCATACACCCATGGTGTTTAATTATAAAATACAACTAATAAGGGTATTAGTTTCCTTGTTGGTTTTCATAAGGCTACGCAATACCCCTCCACATGTCAAAAAATATGTTATGGAACCCAAAGTATTTATGGGATACTCTAAAAAGGGTATTGCATGTTAAGTGAATCCTTCTAGGCATGAACAATACCCTTTTAATAGCCTAGACCAAAATAATTCAGCCCATGGTGTTATAGTGTAGCCCAATTGGAGCCCAAACTATTTCAGGGTTACCCAAAATGGGGTATTGCACTTTCATTGAGTATTTTATTTTATGAACTTGAATACAACATACATTAAATGTGTCTAAATTGAATTGGAGCTTTGTATTGCTTTGATTATCCACTTGGTTTGCAATACCCCCATGGAAAACACTCTCTAAGCAAAACTTGTAATACTTTTATATAGGGTGTGTCAAATACTTTAATTGTCCCCTTATTTATTTGTTTGAGTGAACAAGACCAACCTCCATGTAATACCTTCATTTTATTCTTTCCTCATCATTGTCAACCATTGGGGGTCCATTGGAGTGGCAACCATGTAAGTAGGTGTAACCATGTAGGTGGGGTTTGGTAGGTACCTACTTAAAGTGTTGGTAGGTAGGAAGTTGGAAGGGCATGTAGGTAGATACATAGATGGAGGGGTGGGTAGGTGGGTGGAGATGAGAGTAGCACATTTTAAATTTATAGGTGAATAGGTAGATGGGGAAAAGTTTACTTTTAATTTAAATATATAGGTGAATAGGTCAAAGGGGGACAATGGGGGGTAGTAGGTGGGTGGGTGGGAAAAGTTTCAAAAAAAAATTTTAAAAATCGAGTGGGGGGCGAAGAGAAAATAAAGTTGTAAAAAAAAACTAAGATCAAGGCTAAAAAAGGGCAAACAAAAAAAGTCAACCTGGGATGGCACAAGGATAAAAAAAAGAATCCCATCAGTGCAGCATCCATCTGCATTGGTGCATTGGTGGGTGCTGGTTCACTTTGGCCCCTTATGTTGTGAAAATTTGACAATTATCAATGACCTACATACATAATAGTAATAGGTGGGTAGTAATTACTACCTAGCTAACTAGTAGGACCTTCCCACTACCTATTACATGTTTACATGCTAATAATACTTAGTACTAAGGTAGTAAATATTTATGTGTTTATAGGTAGGTAACTAGTGTCAATTTGTGTCCTCCAATACTTGTGAGGTGCAGGCAGCTATGAGTCCAACAAAACTAATCTTAATTATACCAAATGAATTGTTAGCTCCAAAAGCTCACACAAACTTTTAGCAATTCTTATCTAGCTCATATTCAAGAATGTATGAAACCAAATGAATTTTTTTGAGATTACTCACAGGGACCGTGCATTGCATTCACCACCATAAAACTTAATTCAGTTGTTCTCTGAACATCCAAAAGTTGTCTCATCCATAAGGAAATGATTTCCATCTGACAACACCGACAATGTCATCAAAGGTGCTTGGATCCCCTCTTTGAACCATCAAACTCCACAATCGTTGCCTTTAAAGTCCCAAACTTGAATTCAAATGTAAATGAGAGAATATAATCAGTGTATGAACAAAGATTTCAACTATTGTTGAATCCTGCTTCAATCACAAAAAAGTGGAAAAGCCATTGTTTTATCATTGTTTCTCACTATTCTTTGAATCAAATCTTGCCATGCTTTTAGATGAAAACTATTTATGAAGCTCATCACCCAATTAGAGGCATCGTTGGTGGCTATGGACCCACTTCTTGGGAAGCTCCAAAATAAAATTCATCATGTTCATGCGATGATATTTGCAATAGCATGTGTCAGCTCATTGCATGTTTGTGATTTGGTTTTTGGTCAAATATGTTCAACCTTGCTATGAGGTTAAAATATTAGCTACAACATCTATGTGGTATTAATACTAGCAATTTATGTACCTATAGTCAAATAAATTAACAATGGTTGGTATTGTAAAATACATCAAGTTCAAAGGCAAAAGGATGACTTTACTGTAGCCATGCAAGCCATTTAGGTAACATAGCCTTTACACTTTGAATGCCTCACATAATCTCTATTTTGATTTCAATTAAATCTGAATTGAATTGAACCGAATTGAACCCAAATCTCTTGGAGTTGTCCATTAGGCTGAACACCTGAAATTGTAACCATTTTTAATGTCATTAAGAAATTATCAAACCTTAACATGGATTCAAGTAAGCTTTTATTCACATACTATTCTCAAAAGTTGGTAGGGCATAGTAATAATGAATTGTATATGGGCTATGATCTAGCAAGGGTTTACTCAAAAGATTAATGAGATGAAAGCAAAAGTAGAACAAAGTGAAGTGATGGTCTAGGAGATATATTAAGATATCAAGAAGCTAGACTTCGCCAAACACTAATAGAAATTAGCCAAAGTGTAATCACTCTATTTGCGACTACATGTGATTATTAGTTATTTGTAACTACATTTGGACATTTTTGCAACTATTTCTTGTGTTGGTCATATTTGTGACTACGCTACAACTAGTTTACAACTATTTTGGTGTTCATCCTTCCATATGAACAACATTTAGTTTGGTATTCATTAAAAAATAATAATTTATGTCCCATTAGTTACAAATGTGACCAATTTAGTTGCAACCTTATGAATATACAAAGGTGTATTTTGTGAATTCTAAATAATACAATTGAATGTATTAGGGTTTATAAATGTATATTTTGAATGCATATGAACAACCATATTACATGTGTATTCAAATATTATTATTAGCATAAATGGCTTCAATATTACGGTTACACTAATTAGTGTATATTTTGAGTATATCAAAATTTTATGTAAGATATTTACTAAATATATTGTGCCCATATTACAAGTTTATCCAAACCATATTATACTTCTTAAAATTCTTACAAAGACATTTTTTAAAATAATATTATCATAATATTAATTACATGTAATAAAAAAATAAATTTCAATATTAATTTTCACTACTTTTAAATAATAATATTTTATTACATAATGATGATGATTATGATATTAGAATGATAGGAAAATAATTATATAATTACTGAAATAATTATAAAAATTCTGAAAAATAATTATTAAATTATTTCCAAATTACTTGTATATTTATTAAGTATTTTTAATAAAAAAATCATAACAAATCATAATAGTTTTAACAAGAGTCATAATAATATATAATAATAATATTAAAAATAACTAACCTAGGCTAGCTACAAATTACATTATTATTGTTGTTGTTATTATTATTATAAATAATCAATTATGAAGTATTACTATATTATAATAATTACCAAGAAATATTAATATATAGTTTTAAGTTTTATATTTCATTTTTATAATTAATATTTATTAATTAATAATTAATCAATTAATGATATATAACTTTTATTTTCAGTTTTATTATATTTTTATTATTTTATAATAATTATTGTAATAGTTAGAATGGAAATTTAATAAAAAATATACAAATGTAAAAATGCTATAATGAAGGAATTAATGAATAATAAAAAGAAAATAGTTAACCTTGGCAACCAACTAACTACAATAATAATTGAATATATTTTATTTTATTATTAAATATTTATATTTAAATTTATTATGAAGTACAAAAATGAAAATAGTAATGGGAATAATTATAATAAAATAATTAGTGTAGTCTAACTTTTAATTATAATATTTTTAAAATAAATTATTATTATTTATTTTATAATTATTAATTATTAAATCTTTCAGTTGTTATATTAATTTATTTGGTTATGAAATAGTAATTAATTAATTATTAATAATTAGCCAATTATTTCAATATTAGCCAATTACTAGTTAATTAAATTGGTTATAGATCATTATAGTTAATACATAATTAAAATTAAATCATATTACTGTTTATGTAGGTAATAAATTAAGTGATATTTAATAATAACCAATAATATTATTTATTTATTAATCATAACATATTGATGATTATTACTATAAATAATTAGTTAATTTATTACTTAATTAGTTAGCTAGTTAGTTGCCACTTACTTATTAATGGCAAATAGTTTGTAACTAAAAAATTTATCCCATATGTTTTGGCTTTCATTCTCATCTTGAAAAGTATATAAACAGGGTGTTTTATCTTTACATTTTCATATTTAAAAACATGGGCATATGAGATGAGCCAATAAAAATGACTTAGCCCAAAATAAAATATAAATATTCATGTAATTATACCTTATTACTTACTTCCCTAACTTACATGCCTATTTTTCTACCTACCTACTTACCTAAGAAAGTATTTGGCCTAGTTAGATAAATAGGTTTTATTTAGATAAGTGTTTAACTTAAATGGGTAAGTAGGTATATAGGTAGTTAGGTACCTAATTCAACTTACATACTTAAATATTGATTTAAATTTAATCTGGACAAATTCAATTAATATGCGACATGGCAAATTTTTATTGCACCACATGCCACAATTTAAAGCATTCAAACATAAAAATTAAGCATCTTAGATTATTTCAAAATAATAATATGTGCATTGGCATCATCATCATGATCCTTTGTGATTTTGTTGTGGTTGAAGAATCAAGAACAAGAACAAGGACAAAAATTGGTAGGTAGTGGGTTCTGCCATGTCACTACCTTGGTTGGGGGGCTTGTTTGTTTGCTCCATGAGCTCTCCCCCAACCAACCCCATGTCCAGCTTGTATTGTGTGTGGCTATATCCATTTCTATCATTGTGTTTTCTTGGGTTGATTTCTTATGTCAACCCCATTG
>Ga0209611_10005831_pt1 | contig 20463 bp, 12 predicted proteins | sample S1TSphgellanicum_3_FD_187693 | JGI IMG/M metagenome (GOLD analysis project Ga0209611, IMG submission 187693) | Host-associated microbial communities from peat moss isolated from Minnesota, USA - S1T2_Fc - Sphagnum magellanicum MG (SPAdes) (version 2) | ecosystem: Host-associated > Plants > Peat...
CCAAGCTTTGGATCCTTCCATTGGCCACCAAGCTTTGGATCCTTCCATTGGCCACCAAGCTTTGGATCCTTCCATTGGCCACCAAGCTTTGGATCCTTCCATTGGCCACCAAGCTTTGGATCCACCTTCACTTCCCTTCTCCTTCTCTTTAAAAGGCGGACTCGGATCATGGGGGGCGCTCTCTTGGCCTCGAGGATAATTTTCATGCAATCTTGAACACTTGTTTGACAAGCTTTTTGAGGAGGGAAATGATGTTTGGTCTTGGTGGAGGGAAGAAGGAAGAAAAGTAGAATGAAAATCGAGTGATAGTGTTGGAAGGTTGGGACTCTAAAGAAATCTCAGAAACCCTCTCGGGTTTCATAGCATAACTTTTTACTGTCATAGCTGCAGATCTTAAGATTTGGTAGGTTGGTGCACCTTGTTGTTAGCTTTCCAAAAAGCTATAGCAAGCTAGATTTGAACAATCCATGTGTGAGAAACAATAGTTTAAGTGACTAGTGGTCTGCAACAAGGTTTAATCATCATCTTTGTAAAACCCTCTTGGGTTTCATAGCATAACTTTTTACTGTCGTAGTTGCAGATCTTAAGATTTGGTAGGTTGGTGCGCCTTGTTGTTAGCTTTTCAGAAAGCTATAACAAGCCAGATTTGAACAATCCATGTGTGAGAAACAATAGTTTAAGTGACTAGTGGTCTGCAACAAGGTTTAATCATCATCTTTGTAAAACCTTCTCGGGTTTGGTAGTATAACTCCTTACTGTCATAGCTGTAGATCTTAAGATTTGGTAGGTTGGTGCGCCTTGTTGTTAGCTTTCCAGAAAGCTATAGCAAGTCAGATTTGAACAATCCATGTGTGAGAAACAACATTTTAAGTGACTAGTGGTCTGCAGTTATGTTGGACATGATGTTGAGTCCTTAAACTTTGGTTGATTGAATGATAATTTGACATGAAGTCCTAGGATGTGTAGTGTGTGAACTTGAAAATATATATCCAACAGTCCTAATCATAAATTATGCATAGAAGGCGGCTACTTAATTTCAACTACAAACGTAATCTAACATCTAGAATGACATTTGTATTTTTCCGTCATTAGTAGCATTTGTGTTGTCAAGCACAATCACCTTGTAGAACCGGGAGTAGAGGGACGGAAAGTCACCTCACACAAGGTTCCTTTTAATTTGGTGTGATTGGCAATTATGTAGATTTAGAGAAGGAATTAAATGAATTTGAAGGTTCACTTAACCAAGATGAATTGAAAGAAAACAAATTTTTGCTTTGAATTGGTTAAATTTCAAAAGTGTGATCTCATGTGATATTAAATCTTTGTAACAGAGCTTAATGGTTTTTTTCTTGGACTATGAAAAATTACAAAATGTTTTTATATTAAGTCTAAAATATTAAAATGATGTTAAGACACCATAAAATATATAACTAATTAATTTGAATGAAGTAAAAGTTAATTGAACAAAAAGGCCTTTCACAAGGGAAAAAAAAAACCATGAAGGATATTAAAATTGGGATTTTAAAAAAACCATATAGGTTATTTAAATTGAGCTTTTAAAACAACCATATATGTTATTTGATTATAACATTTAAAAACTAGATCAATTGACTATTGAAAAAAGTTAATTACCATGCAACATTGGAATTAACCATATAATAAATGGGGACTATTTGGCTTACATACAAAAGTTTTTTACTTTTAATTTTTTTGGAAGTAAATTCTTACAAGTAATTGAGTGAAAAAAAGGTTTTGTGTCATATTCCCACTCATTTTGATATTATTTTGTAAGTTTCATATGCATGATACAAGATACAAATGGATAACCCTACTACCATGATTGCACCCAAAATCTATAATCATTAGAATCCACCGCACACATGCATTACATCATTCACATTAGGATTGGTGTTGTGCATTATACATCACATTGTTACATGGTAGCAAAAATTGCATTAGACAACAACCAATATGTTTGAACATAAATTTAGCACACACATCTAGGTAGACACAATATTTGCTTATCATCCAAGGTTCTTTTTTCTTAGATTGATAGCTAACAAGATATCAACATGAATATTCAACTATGATTTGTCCATATATATAAGGGGAAATGAAATACCATATTCACTATACAAAAAGGGGGAAAAACATTTTATTACATTTTATTACATGAGGTTAGGAAAGTTTTTAGTGTTTATTGGACACATACCATGGTCATCAAACCACAATAGGCCATTCATGGCTTTTGTGGGGAGGTGGCATGTGTGGGGCCAATTTGAAAATTAAAATAATGACTATTCTATGACACAAGATTTTTAATACAAAATGTGCTAATCATGGGTTATTTAAATACACATTTACACAGGATTTAGTTAGGATTTAGGTCATGGATGGAAATGCACATTATATGTTAAAAAGGACCATGACTTGTATTATTGGCATTATATAACTAGGTTGACATTTTGCATAAGCATGGAGCCAATTGTGAACCAATCATTATAAAAGAGTAATGAAACCTTCCAATCTTTATCCATGTTGGGTTTCTCCACTTTATGGTGGATTACAATGAATATGACATGGGACTTGTTGGAATCATTTAGTCTAAGCATTTCCACATATTTATATATAAAAATATATTACAATGCTTATACTAAAAAAAAGACATAGCCATCCATGCATTTTCATCCAATCATCCATCCAACTTTGATTGCATTGGTGACACATTGCATGACATGTGGAAAAATGTCCACATCATTGCCTAATCATACATGTCAATGCCATGTCATTTAATGCATGGTTGTAGTAACCTAATTTACTACACCCTAAATGGGAAAATAAAGTGCATAATGCTTACTATTTGATGAAAGTAAGGTGCATGCGCCCTACTTTCGGATGTTGGGGTGCATGCACATGGGTGCCATAACTATGCACCTTCAAATAGTTAGACTATTTTTTTTACCCATGATAGAATCTAGAATATAATTAAAGTACTTGATTACATGCAAGGTAAACATTTCTTATATATTAACATGTAAACATGACCATGAATGCCACATAATTTTACTTTTGTACTTTCACTTCTTCTTCCACCCATTTCTTGAGTTACATTCCTTGGAAACCTAGTTATGTATGTGACTAACTAAAAACCATTTGTCAAAATGGAAAAAATTGAGGATTTGGTTTGTTCCTTCAAGTTAGGTTTACATTTATATGGTTTTAAGTCTCAATTCCTTATCCTTCCAAATTACTTACAAGCCTTATAGTCCTAATATCTACCATAACAATTTGGTTTCTTCCTTGACCCTTACACAAACCTATGATGTTTAATCAACTTTTACATGTTACTACAAAAACAAGAAAAAGAGCTTTAGATTGTTGTACTAATCTATGGACTCCAAATATTCACAAATTATGCCTTGGGTCTTAAAGTATGCCAAAAAAATAGTTCTTAATAAATTTAGTTTTTTAAAAAATCTCTTTTTAACATAAACATAAAAGAAGATATTCAAAACCTCTTTAAGTTTCCTTTTGAAGCCATTAGGTCCTCCATTGAGTTTATAGTAAGTTGAACATAAAATTTGAAAAAGTTGTATATAAGAAAAGTGGTTGAAAATTTTGTTCTAAATTGGGTGGTTTTTCAAGATTTTCCAAAATATGTTTACATTAGATCTTTAATAGATTATGATTATAATATGAAAAATTGAAACTATATTAATACATATTAGCCCTCTATCAACTTGAAAGTATACAAATTCTAATTAAATTTTTATTTACATATAATTGTAACCTTATTTTGCAAAATTATGACATGTTTTCTTATACTTGCATCTCTAAAAATGTACTTAAATGCATATTAAAACATCTAGTTTTTCAATATTGTGTAATAAAGTCAAAAAAATCTTCTTATTGATCATTGAAATAAATAATAATCATAAGTTCAATATATTAAAGCTACTTTATGGATATTTTCCAAAAATAGCAAGTGTTTTTAATGTGCTTGAAATCCTTCCCCATACTTCACTTTCCTAGTAACAAAATTAGGGTTACAAGGTCCAAATGTTCCAATGAGCTCTATAAAAGGTTTAGATAGAATGTCCTACATACTACCATACCCTCATTGTTCCTCTACTCCCCCTCCTAACCCCATCCTACCTTCTTGGTTCCTATTCCTTCCTATAGTTTGCATCTCCTTTCGTCCATAAGTTTCACTATTTTAGTCATGCAAAACAACATAAAAAGTAAAAATCCTATCATAGTTTTAACACAATTTTATGATTTGTTCCCTCCTTTTCTATAGACATATATTTCCAAAGCTTCCTATGGAAATTGTTCTCCTCCATCTTGCTTCCTCAAAACAAACTACAAACATCCCTTGAACCATCCCCTCCACTTGCATCCCTCCCATTCAATATGCAATGTTAACTTTTTGAAAAAGTTCGCCCCTTTTCAAGATCTTCCACCATGTGTACTACCTAAGTCTATGGCCCATACCATTGCATGGTATAGTTTGCATATTTCCGTTAATCACTAACTGGGTTTTACCAACAACATTATTTGCAAGGAGCAAAATATTGGTTATCAAAATATCAATAAATTATATAGTCCAATTCTTGATCAATATCTTAAATAATTTGATTAGTTGAATGTCAATAATGACTATTAAGGGTGAAGAAGAAAAGTAATTGAGTTACTATTGCAACTAGGTAATTAAGGAATTACCTAGGTAGGGTTGACTTGCATACCTATTTCCATTTTATTTCGGAAGGTGTTATTGTGGTAGCTAGCAAATAAATGAAAATGAAACATAATAGGATTTACCCCTTAGGTAGCCACCACCCATGTCAACATAGGCCAGTTGTTAAGACAAAACAAAAAATATAATTTGAAAAAGACTACGTGAACTTTATAAACAAATAATTCAACAATGAACAAGAATTAAATTATTTTATTATTTTAACCAAGCCTAATGTAACATAAACATGAAATGGATTAAAAATACAAAGGCCATGCCTTGTGTTGATCAAATTTAGAGGTGATGCCCTTGAGGCCTTTACTTCTACTATATATTGAAACTTTCTAAGAGTTCATCAACTTTTTAGATTTTTTTTCCCATTAAATTTTTTATATCATCAAACATTCAAGGACTTTGTTCTTGAAAAAGGTCCAATCTTTTATAAGCCATTCCAAAGTTGAAAAAATCAACCATGGAGACATCAATTAATGTTTCTCATCTTAGACATTTGTTGAACATCAACTATTACAATAATAATAACTCATTAGTTTTGTATATGTTCACTACAAAATATTTTGAAACCACATGTCTATTCATGAATAGTTATGCCATGGTCTTTGTTACACATAACTAACCAATTTTTTAAATGTTGTGTACAATTTTGTCCAACCTCTTCTTGTTGGACAATATGGCACATAATGCATTTGATTTGTTGAGACGTAGAGGACTCCACATACGCCTTGCGGTCATTGTGTTTTTAATTTGACTCATGTACTTATTGTTATATTGAAGGGAAATCATATTCTTTTGCTTGAACTATAATTGGATGAGTTACTATTGTTACACCTTTATTTCAACTTATAGAATCTATTCACCTTCCTTGCCCAATTTTCTATCACTACCTCTATGCATACCAACTCTTCTCATTTTAGTTTTTTGAACACCTTATACAATCAAAAGGATGTTGGTTTTGATAGCAAATCCAAAAGACATGATCTAGCAATTTGAATATTCTGCCATTGCACAAGATCTTGGATTATCAAAAGGTGCAACATGGTAGGATATTATACTCCTTCATTGAATTTCATGGGACTTGTCTTCTTTTTTTTTTGTCTTGCATGGTTTTATAGTTAAACTCCCCCATTGAATTTCATGGGACTTGTCATTTTATTTTATTTTGCATTGCATGGTTTTGTAAGGAATTGTGCAAGTCATGTTACGATGTTCTAATAAAAATAAAAATATTGATACATTATGTAATTCTTGATTGGTTTTGAACCCACTAGGATTATCGGACTTAGTTAATACCACTAGCTTACTTTCTATTGTTTGAAACAATTGCATCCAACTTGTATGTATTTTTCACTTTTCAACTTACTAGGAAAAGAATTACATGTTCACTTGGTTGCTTTTTTTTACCACTTACTTATTAATAATAACCTGCAAGGTTGTTAATAAGAAGTCAAGTGAATTGTTTGTAGGCACGTAGCCAAAACAACCCTCACCTATGTATAAGCCATCTATTCACCTACTAATAGTGACCTATTTTTCTACCTATCTACCTATATGCAGGACTTACTTCTTACAAAATGGGTTACCAAGGTAAAACCAGATATTAACTCAGTCAAGGTTCATCCACAGCCGAGTCATATTCAAAAGATGGTGCACTTGTGAATAGAGGGGGCAGGTTCATTGTACATGAACCATGACTGAGTTACCAAGCTGGAACCACCATAACCTATCTTGTAAACCCTCCTACCTTCGCCTCACACTACCTACACAGCTTCCGATGTAAATAGGTAAAATTTCATAAGGTAAGTAGGTAAGAAATGTAAGTGATTGCTATGTAAAGTAGGTACAGCATTTTGAAGGCTACCTACATAAGGTAGATAGATACACACTTTCACGGTTAATATGTAACTAACCACTGTGGTTAACTTTGGGACAGGAATACAACAAGAAAATATGTTTTTTTCTGTCCACATACAATAATAGAGTTTATCCATAAAGTCACCCTCTCTTTCACTCCCAATCTCCTCTGGTTTCGCCTCCTGTCCCCTCTTTCAGTGGTATCCGCAAAGTGAGGAAATTTTTATTAAATGTGGGTATGAAATGCTGAGTTTCAGCATTGAATGCACAAGGTTCGAGAGTAATTATAGTGGTTGTACACGTAGGAGCAGTGAAATTATATGTAGCAGCAGTGCAGGCGCTGAGGGAAAAGGAAACGCAGGATGAATTTCAGTTTACCACCAAAATTGGTGGAAAAACTAGTTTGGGTCCCAGTTATTTCCTTTTTGTAAAATTTCATTCCCAATTACGTGTTTGATGCCCTATTATGCTGAATTTCAGTTTACCACCAAAATTGGTGGAAAAACTAGTTTGGGTCCCAGTTATTTCCTTTTTGTAAAATTTCATTCCCAATTACGTGTTTGATGCCCTATTATGCCGAAACTGGCTGTTCTCACACCCTAATCACCTGACTTTTACGGATAACTCTAAACCATCCAAAATTGTTAGTTTGCTGGTGCGCGTTCACTCTGGCCCTGGAAGAAGTGGTCGTAAAGTGAACTACTACAGTGGTGAAGAAAATCATCGGGTCGGCTTTTTAACCGGGACTATAACTTAAAAACTCTTTTAGGAAATTGAGCTGTGGACCAGTTTTTGTGCACTGTACCAAGGATACAACCAGCCCGCCCTCGCTCCCCGGCCGGATGGGAGGTCCCATCCAACTGCTTCAGACCGTTTTTCATGCTCGGGCGAACAACATCATAAGCATATATGGCCCACACTTGTCGGCTCAAAAGACAGCCTGACAACTGTCATACCACTTTGCAACTTGCAAACCTTATCTCGGAAGAAGAAGAAGTTCCTTCCGTCTTTCTTTGATTAGAAGCAGTGAATTATTTCTTAAGATGTACTGTAACAAGGTAACAACCTGCTTGCTTGAAAATGATCAAAATTGAACAAATTATTTCCCTGTCATCTGCTATCAACTCTGAAACTACACAATGCCACACCCACATCTCTACTTACCCCTATACATTAGAAACATCTCACAGAATAATGATTCTTCTGGCCGGCCCAATTCTTCCTCTTAATTAAGTTAAGGCAAGTTCGAAGCCAACAATAGTTAAAATAGGAAAAATGTTCCTTGGAAAATCAACTCACAGTTAGTGAACGTAGTAACATGCATTGTAAATTTTCATTTTTAGGAACCTCCCTGAGCAGAATTTCCCTGTGAGACACACTATCTTCAATGTCGGGCATCTTTAGCTTTTGTAAAGTAAATGAAATTGAGTTTCCAATTTTTTGAAGTGCTTTAAGACAAGGGGGGAGGGGGGACGGTGAGGGAAGGCACTTTCCAGAGGAGGTCATTCCAGGATTTTCGGGCCTGCCCTCTGAATCCTTGGGTGGACATTCAAAATCCAGGAATGGCCCCAGGAAAGTGCCTTCTTCCCCTTTACCCAAAAAATGTCCTTAAAAAATGTGGGACCGAAATGCAAATTACATATTTCCATATTCTCTCTCTCTCCCTTGTAAGGCAGAGCCAACAAATTGGAAACAAAGGAGTGTGTTACACTGTGGCCTTGCCATTTATATTAAAAAGTATCTTAAGGCAAAAGAAGAATTATGGAAAACTCAAATATTTCACCATGCAAAATTATAATCTTCAAAAAATCCTTTAAAAGAAACCAAAATCCTTCAAGATATTATTATAACTCTATTGTAACTAATCTCAAGTTTCAACACAAGCCAAAATATCATCTTTCAAAAATCCTCATATAAAAGTAGACCTATTATTATTACCTAGGGGCCTATAAAAATCCCTTAAGCTACTATACTCTATAATGAATCTAAACACAATATCCTTGCCTTGGTAGGCAAGGCCAACAAACTAGATTGTTGGAACTTGGGTAGAGGCCCCAGATAGGGTTCATTTTAGTGTTGGGTGGTTAACCAAAAAAGCAAACCAATAATAGGAGGTCCTCATGGCAGCTCTCAAAGCTACATATTTGAGGTTCTCTAAAATCAAATAACCAGTTTCGGCATATACCTAAGTGCAATTGTCAAAAAAATCCGAGAACAAATTCTGATATGTAAAAAAAAACACTAAGAAGCCATTAAATAACCTTTCACAAAACTGCCAGTTATTTGAGAAACCCACCGGTTCTTTCATCCAGGTAGGTTACCGATCTTGATACACATGCAAAAATATTGGATCAAGAAAATACAACCGGATAGCAACTGACAGGAGAACAGGAGGTTATCATCCGGGTATCTGACAACCCCACCCTAGTTCGTGATCAAACGGTCATTTGAAAGAAAAAAAAAACAGAGCGGGGGGGAACATAACCGGCCGACACTGGCTCTTACCTGCCCTAGCTACTGCACTGGTGTTTTTACGTACTACAAAAAATTACTACCCACCTACCTACCTACCTACCCAACCCAGTGACCACCTCATCCAATACGGCCAAACACGCTCTTCAATGCCCATCCATTTTCTGCCCCTCATTTAATAAGGGCCTTGGACGACCATCGTGTCGGTGCAGGAGCAGGTCTCACGGGATTTAGAGTTGAACTTTTTTACCTAGTGTGACTAGGGTGGGTACTTTTAAACGACCTTTTTATAATACCAATGCCTGCTTCCCCCTAACGTTCAGTAGGTAAACTCTAGACTCTAGGGTAGCAAAACGGACGCTACTTACCTACCCACTTACCTCCAAAGTTTTGTTTAATTAAAAAAATATTGACGTGGGAAAATGATATTCATGAAAAAAGGAGGAAAAAAGAAAAAAAAAAAAGGCATTTTCTTCATTGTTGCGGCGGCGGAGCTATATACCCTACCACTAGAAAAGGGTATTAGATTTTAGCCCTTGTTTTTTACTAGCAAATTGTCATTTCAGTGGGTTTTTTTTTTTTTTTTTTTTTTTTGTTTTTGTTTTTTTTTTTTTTTTTTTTTTTTGGGGTGTGGCTATTTTTTTATTAAAGAAAACTGAAATATTCTGTCCCAGATGCCTAGTTTGCATACACAAAATTCGAAAAAAGAAAAAAAAAACAATTCTTTTTGAAGAAATGTTGCCAGTTTTTCAGTTGCCCCCAAAATGTTTGTTGTCACTTTGCTGCTGTTTGGATAAGACGGTTTTAAAAAAACTGTGATTAATAAATACTAAATCTACCTTGGAATGCTCGTCAACTAATTTACCTTTTTTTTAAAATCGAATTTTCCCCTAAAGAATTGTAGGAGCCTAAGTAGCCAAAAAACTATAAAAGGATGATTTTAAATAAAAATGTGTATTTCCATTAATGTGATTTTATAACCAGATTTGGCTAAAAGAATCTTCTTCTTACTACTATAAGGATGATAGCTACTTTGCCTACATCACAAAGTTCATTTTTTAAATTTAAAAAAAAAAATGGGACTAGTTCAACTTTGGCCTCTTCCTTGGAAGCAACTTGAAAAAGGAGGATTAACTCGTTAACCTTCCAACAAACACACACACACACACACACGCTTGGGATTGATCTTAGTTTTGAATTAAAAAATTACAAAAGAGTAGGGGACAAACAGACCTTGTCTTAACTTTGGTTACCGCATAAGTTAGGCTAGGTCTGATGAGGATGCCAGAAAACCCACCAAACCTAACAAGGGAAGAAACGAATAGAACACAACTTTTTTTTTAAAGTGTTAATAATAAAATAATACAACTTCAATGAAAAGTGTAGTAATAGTAGTAGTTGTTATAATGCACTTTTCATTGCCTTGAAGGAATGAATGAATGAATGTCTGTTGAAATTTAAACGTCCACTGTCCTAATAACATAATAAAGTGCATTATACTTTACCGGAAGGTCAGTTTTTTGTCATTCAATAATCCCCAAAATAGTGAAATTAAAATTTGTGAATTATAATTATCATAGGTGACACTCTGAATAATTTCACTACTCATGTCACAATATTATAGTAGAAGATGATATATATATATATATAATTTTAAATTTCAAAAAAATCAATTATTCATGTTGTCAATGTGGAAATTGTCCCTAGGCTATGGTAGCATGAATGAGAGGATATAGAATAAAGAAGAGGAAATGAGTCCGTACCTAAAATAAGGGGTGTGTCACACTATGACCTTGCCATTTACATTAAAAAGGATCTTAAGGCAAAAGAAGAAGTATGGAAACTCAAATATTTCACCATTCCAAACTATAATCTTCAAAAAATTCTCTAAAAGAAACCAAGTTCCTTCAAGATATTATAACTTTGTAACTAATCTCAAGTTTCAACAAAAGCCAAAATATCATCTTTCAAAATCCTCATATAAAAATAGACCTATTATTACCTAGGGGCCAAAATCCATTAAGCTACTATACTCTATAATGAATCTAAACACAATATCCTTGCCTTGGTAGGCAAGGCCAACAAATTACAAAGGGATGTTGGACTCATCCAAAAACACTCAACAAAGTTCTTGTTGAGTGTTTGTCTTGGGAAATAAACCTTTCAAATCGGAAAGTGATGGCAGCGCGAGTACATTGGTCGTATTTTGATGTGATAGACTTCTGCCAGTTTGCAATTGGAATGTTGAACCTAATCAATCTCAAGGTTCCCATATATGTGAGACTCAAGCTCCTTCCAGAATACATCAAGATTCTTTCACTTGCCAAGTTCCTGAATTATTTGCTTTGCTTTGCTTGCATAAATGCATTAACATGAAGACCATCTTGCCATTTAATAATGTGTGTGGTAAAGAGGAGAGTTGCATTACAACACCATTTTTGTGCAATTCTATTTTGAAGCAGTTGAATGGAACAAATCATTGCCTAATAAATTATCATCTCATGTTATGCAATTTGACCCAATGAGTTAGTTATTCACCATCATATGTGATGCAATTTGAGGACCCAATGAGTTAGTTATCACCATCATATGCGATGCAACTTGAGGACCCAATGAGTTAGTTATTCACCATCATATGTGATGCAATTTGACCCAATGAGTTAGTTATTCACCATCAAGAGCTGACAACTGGGTGGAACTCACTTCAGATTCATGGGATGGCTAAATGTAGGGTAAGGCTTCAAAGCAAGGGCATTCTCAAATTAAGGGGCCTGCAACAAGGCAGTAGCTAAGTCCAGCCCTGCATTTCATGAATGTCTGGCACATGTGGGTGGGCAATGCCCATCATAAAGTCAATCATGGGGTGAAGGTCATGATGAGCCTAAACATGCATTGATCACAAAGTGGTAGTAGGAAAGGAAGGCACCTTACACCCTAGAAGAGACCTCTTATAAGCATAAAAGTGCCTCTTGTAGGGGGTAAGGAGCATTCATTATTCACAATTGTAAGGTGTCCTCCAAATACAATATGAAATTTCTGGGAGTGGATTATTACACAAGGCTAAACTTGCACCCATTGCCCCTCCATGCATCTCATGTGGCAAATCATGGCAAGCAGTTATTCAATAGCTAACAAGGGGGGGTGTCACACAGTGGCCCTGCCATTTACATTAAAAAGGACCTTAAGGCAAAAGAAGAATTATGGAAACTCAAATATTTCACCATGCAAAAATATAATCTTCAAAAAATCCTTTAAAAGAAACCAAAATCCTTCAAGATATTATAACTCTATAACTAATCTCAAGTTTCAACACAAGCCAAAATATCATCTTTCAAAAATCCTCATATAAAAATAGACCTATTATTACCTAGGGGCCAAAATCCCTTAAGCTACTATACTCTATAATGAATCTAAACACAACATCCTTGCCTTGGTAGGTGAGGCCAAAAAAATGAAGTAAATTTAACAGTGACTTGAATTCTTTTATAGATCCACAAGTTTAAAACTTGTGTGTCAACATGAATATGGTAGCATTAGACTAGCATAACCCAAAATTTCAGCACAAGCTCTGGAGTTTCTCCAGCCTGCTTCTACTTCCACAACAAAATTACTAGTAATCTCCAAAGAGCTCTCACTCATTGTTATTCCTCATCTATACCACTGAAACTGGAACTGATAATAATTATCATGCCCATGGTTCAGTTGTTAAGTCTGGGAATGTTAATATGCCTCATCAGTCCCATCCCTAACAAGAGCATGTTCAAAAGGCTTGTGCCATAGTAGTACCTCCTAGTGAATGTGCTCCCAAGGCTTATGACATAGGTAGCTCTTAATGGCAAGAGTTACATCAAAAATTTCGTGTGATAAGTTATTGAATGTGTTTTGGGTATGTTTGGAAAGGACATTCCAACTTTTTTTTGTCACTTTCAGGTAACTCTTGCCATTAAGAGCTACAGTGTATTATAAGAGAAAAAGTGGTGGTGCATTTTCAAGCTCATCCCATGTGTCTTATGAATTTGGCTTGTTTATGGGTTGTTTGTGCACCATTTTGATTCCAACTTGCCCTAAACACTTTTTTTTTTAAAATTATGACTTAATTTCACCTTTAGCTTTCTCTTGTGAATTTGTCTTAATCTCATCTCAAAGCTTTCATAGCTATTTTTCTCTTGAGAACTAGAAAACATTTCGATACAAACTTGTGATTAATAAGGTTCTTTATCATGAATACCATCTAATAAACCTAAAGGTGCATCAAATTGAGTCTACAAATTGAAAAGTGACCCTTTCAACACCACCACAAAGCATAAGGCTCATCTTGTCACCCATGGTGATCAACAAGACATTGGGATTGATTATCAATAAACATTTGTGCCAATCATAAAAACCAATGCACATTTATATTTCCATCATCACATAGAAAAGGTGGCATGTCCACCATATGGATGCCAGATCTATTTTTTTGGACAATAATATTTATGAAATCTTTTTCATACAATCTTCGAGTTTCATCTAGGTTCAAAGCACAAAGTGTGTCACCTACACAAAGACTTATGTAACTTGCATCAATTTCCTTGCATATGGAACAAACAAATCAACACATATTTCCAATCCATTGGCCTAATGCCATGTTTTTCTAATCATAGTTTATATGTTTTGATTGTAGGTGATTTTCTCATATTGATTATCCATGGTGATGAAATGATGATTGTAAGAAACTTTGTGTAAAAAGTTACCTAATTTGCACAATAACTTTATGAAAAATTCACCATGTCCTTTATTAGCCCCTTGTCTTAAAATTTCTTTTGTAATATTAATGGCGTAATGTTGCCCCATTGCTCTTATATTTTTATGCATCAGCGACATGGACTTGATTGATCTTGTTTTTTCAAGTTGATCCCCATGGATCCCAAGAACAAATTTCCTTTCAACATAAATTCACCATTGCTTGTGACCTTCACCACCATGTATTATCGAATGGGGATAGGTAAGTTTTTTCATGTCACCAATATTTGCCCTAACATTGCATATTATGTCAATGTTGTGACCAAATGTTTTTTAAGGATCATTTTAAATTAGTGATTCTCATTTTCCACTACTAAAAGAGATCTTTTGATGTTGCCCTTCACTATTAGCAAAGGCCAAAGGGGAAATATTGTACCAATTGGTTTCATTATTAATGATTATTTGGATGGCTTGGATGAACCAAAATTTGTTTTGAGTTATTTTTTAACATATTTAATGAACCCACACCATGGAAAAACAAACTCCAAGATGAAATATCACGATCTAGCTCGAAATCATAATATCACACCTTTGTGGATGCTTAAAAAAAACCATTGTGGTTGAGTCACAACTTGTTTGAAGAAAAGGATTTTTCACTTTTGAAACTAATGATGATATTTTGTGACAATTATAACTATTTTTAAATAGCAAAGAATCTTGTTTAATTTGCAAACACACATTAACACATTTTAAAGGCATGTCTTTTTATTCATAATCAAATTAAGAAAGGAAAAACCATTTTCAATTTCATGAGGTTTAAGGAACAAAATATAGATGTGTTTACCAAGTCAATGAACAAGGTTCAATTTTATGAGTCAAGAATGTAATCATAGCTTGACACATGAATAAGCGGAATAATAAAAAATTTATTGAAGTATGAGTAAGTACATGGTCTATAGAACTACCTTTCATAATATCCTCTAGGCATAATCACAATTGGGGTACACAAAAGGAATGTCTCACCCCAAAATCATTCACATGACACTACTTTGAATCACCACTACGTTTATCGATTCATTTATTTTTGTGAATTTATTTTTTCATTAGATACTCACATTCTTTATGATTGAAATGGATGTGATTATTTGTGATTTGGATGACTTAAACATGTCCTTAAATGTCTTGGAATACGTTTCAAGAACGTTGTCCCACTATGCAATTTCATTGAAAATGAATCATTAGGAATAGCAATATTTGTTCAAATTAATTCATATTGTAACCACAAATAAAATAAAGTGTGTTCTATATGATGGCATAAAATTTTGGTAATATAAAAAACCAATTTTTTGGAATTGATACTAGAATCTTGAATTTTCTTCATCAAAGGGGCTACATTAATAAGGACAATTATATTAATTATATTAATAAATATTTTACATTCCCAAGGTTCGGGGGGAAGTATAGGAAATGTGGATTTTTTAATAAGGACATTTTTTATGTTTTTACTAAGGGTTTGGCGTTCCAAATGAAAGACTGTCATTTTGGAAATAAATGGAATCATGCATTCCTTTATGGTTTATGCTTCATGGGACATCCCAAAAAAATTTAATTAATTTTTTTCAAATTTTGTAGCATTTTTTGGTTGAATGACTAAACATATAGGGCATCCTTTCATTGTTTCACATTTCAAAACACAATTTGGCCTGAGACATGAGACATGACTATGTCCTTCATGGTTCTTTTTTTGTACCCCAACTATGATTGTACCCCTTTATTATCATTTAAGTTTAAATCAATATTTCGTGTATTCTACAATTTGGCCATTCAATTTACCTTCTTGCAATCTAGTGTTCTTTGAAGCTTGTGTGCAATTGCATAGTAGATTGAGGGGGAGTGTTGCAACTAAAACCTTGTAATCACTACTCATTTCATGTGTATGTACATAGAGTATATACATTGTTAATTACCAAATAGTTTTCAATAGTTTTAATTGGTAGAAACACAAGCTTAACAATTAACACTTGACCTATGTTTCCTAATTTTGGTATTTACATGGTTCTAGGCAATGACCTACTAGTAACCTTTTTGGTCATAGTGTTAATACAAATGTTAATAACAAATTAGTGTTTCTATTGTGATAGATTAATTATAAACAACAAATTTACTTGAAAGGTTTTAATGATGTAATTTGGTTTTGACTTGATGGTATTTGATTATGTTGTTTTAAGTTTTCATGATTTTGTTTCTTGTAGTTTCAAAGTTTTAATCAAATGAACAATTTTCTTGTGATAATTTTTTTCCTTCCATGGAGATTTATCACCTTCCCTAATTGTTTTATTGCCAAATGGTATGACATGTGTATGACCTTTTTATTTTTAAAATGATCTTTTTATACATTATGATAACTTATAATAATTTAGGGTATAACTTAAAATAACCTAAGGTAGCCTAAAATAACATGAGGTATAACCTAAAGTAGCCTAGGGTATTTAAAACAACAACATAAAAATAAACCTATTTATTATAATGAATAATTTCAATTAATAATGAATTATGTTGACCAGTCATGAAACACTAGGAAGGTTATGTAACTATAGGTAGTGAATGAACTTCAAAACATTATATTATCACTAAATGTGGTTCTCAACACCATAGTTAATGTTCAGATTCTAATTTTTTCTTTTGGAATATAATATTTGGAATCAAAACAACGAACATTACAACGATTCATCACATTTATAAGTTGGAAATCCCTTTATATTAAAATTATCCATAATTTAATTTGTGAACATAACAAATGTCAATTGGCACACTTTTTGCTAAGTCATTCACATGGTCATTGTGAACAATTAATATGCAATCAACATTCAACTTGAAATCTGAAATTTTGGAGAGATATGCGCAAGCAAGTGACATGTGATAGCAAGTTAGTAAACCATCCCTTTGCATCCATAGCCTTCATGTGCATGTGCCCACTTCCAAGAAATTCATTCATAGAATAAACTCCTTTAAAAACAACTCCTTAGCCCATAAAAGATTTGGACTACATAAAATGGGTGGTATCCTTCACATAGGCATAATTAAATGATTGGAATTGAAATGCACATGGGGCCATACTCCATTTGATTTGTGAACATATCAAATGTAAGTTGACACACCTTTTACCTAAAGTCATTCACATGGTCATTGTGAACAATCACTCTACAACTAAATTGTAACGTGAAATTTGAGAATCTACAATTTCGGTTGGTATGCAAATTAAATGAGTGACACATGGTAATAAATTAGTATATCTTCCTCTTTTCATCGATGACCCTCCTACACCTATGCTTGTTTTCAAAAAATTCAAGATCAATTAAAAGGATAAAATTATATTCCTAAACATTTTGTGCACTTTTTAGTTTTTTTTCTAATGCAACTATCATAGGTGATACGTCATGGTTGAGATTATTATTTTTGCTTTTAATATAAACCTAGATATGAGGGTTGTTACAAGTCTTAAATTATTCATTTAAAAAACATGGATGCTTAAAGGTCCATGAATGTTCTTTTTAAAATTTGTATTACATAAAATTAGTGTGAAGTAAACATGCATTTTGTTTAAAAGTGAATATACTTGTAAAATGTTACTTATTGTGACAAGGGATTTGGTAGTGATAAAAAGACCAGTGATTAAAAAAACATGTGTGTTTTGTTCATGTGTTTGAACATTTGGCTTTTAGTGTGAAGAGTGGAGTTGAGGTAAAATTAGTTAAATTAAACACACATGTTATTTTGTACATTTATGATGGCTTTCATTATTCTTGCGTTATGTGGTCTTTTTTATAATGTTTGAATCCATTAAAATCAAAGTTGTATATGCAACATAAGACTTTTTTTCAAGAAAACGATGGTTGTCTTTGGAAAACATAATATTAGGAAAACACATGTGACGTTATATAATTTTGTTAGGTTATTAATAATTATGTTGAACTAAATGTATTGTTGTTTGTTGTGTAATAAACCCAAACCAAGACATGCAAAAAAATAAAATGTCGATATTACAAAGGTGAAACAAGAAACCAACTATGATGAAGTTTAACAACAATATTTTGATTCTTTTATACATTCATTTTGAAAACCATTTGTCATTAGTAGAAAAGTGGGATGTAGTTCACTAGCCTAAATTGCTATGGGGTTTTAAAAGTGGAATAGGTTCACCCCTCCTCAGTCATTTCACCTTGACAAAAATTATTTCACTATAGGGTCATTATGTAATCATAATGTTTCACTACAAATTGACATAATTCATTATTAATTAAAGTAATTCATTGCAAGAAATAGGTTTCTTTTGATGTTATTGCTTTAAATACCCAAAAAAATTATACCTTACATTGTTGTACCCTAGGTTATGCCCTAGGCTATTCCAAGCTAAATAACTTGTACCCTAAATTATTATAGGTTATTTTATGACATACCTTAAGTTATTTTAAGTTATACCTTAGGTCATTGAAATTGTTATTATTCTACCTTAGCCTACTATAACACTAGTAGAAAAAGGCCTTTTTCAATTGGTCTTTGTCGTTGATTTTTAATTACAAGTGACATTTAAAACTAAAATCCTTCTAATCGCTTCAGAAAAGTTGCATAAGACAATTGTTGTAGGTGACATAAATTGTGGTTGTAAGAAAAATATAGTTTCATCTTTTGATTTATTATAGATGTATTGTCATTTGCAACTTACCATGCAACTAGTTTGGTCATTGTAATAACAAATCATGTGTTGCCACATGGCAACATTAAAAAATATTTTTATTTAATTTGGAAAATTTTCACATCATCCATTTTGTATGGTCTTAGTATATGACACATGGCAAAATAATTTTTGCCACATGGCATACAATTTGTGTCCATTTATCTTTTGAAGGCCAATTATTTGGTGACATGTGGCACATTTAAGCCTTATTTAATATTTAACATATTTATTTAATTATTTAACTATGGATTATTTAATTTTAAATCAATAGGATGTCAACACATGGATAAGTAAGGATAATATATACCTAAGGAAGTAAATAGGTAGGCTTAGGTTAATCTAATAGGTTTAAAATAATCCTATTTTATTTGGGTTTTAACCTTTAACTTTTAAGGTTGAACTATTTTTATTAGCTCATCCCTTGAATGAAACTTACACTTTGAAAACTTCTAGTTCACCTATTTATACAATATATATGAGAACAATGGAAGGCAAAGGATATGGGTTAAACATTTTAACTACAAGTGTCACCAACCAATTCGCATTTTATTGGTAATTACTTCCTATTACCCATGTTATGTTAGCCTAGTTTGCCTACAAACAATATTAATTATTATAAGTAATAAAACCTCATAGGTAATAATAGAATAATAATATATTTTATTATAATAATAATAATATCATTAGTTATAATAGTCTTTTCATAATAGTTCATGTCATAATGCAATAATATGTTATAAGTTAAATAAAATTTTATAATAATTATTAAAACATTAAAATAAATAATAATACAATTAGTAATTAAATTATTATTATTGATAGTGGTTAGCTTTGGCTAGCTAATTTGTTGTTATAAGATTTTTTACTATCTCATTTGTTATATATATTATTAATTATAATAATCAAATATGATATAATGATAAATGATAATAATTTCAGTATCCAAACATATATTTACTAATAATTGCTATAAAAAAATTCAAATATTTTTTTTCAGATTTGAAATATTAATATCCAAATTCAATATATGAATAATATAAATACACATGCATAATTTATATGCACACATATATATATTATTTGTAATATATCCTAAATAAAATTTTAATACATACATAAAGTGTACCCCTAAATCATTATAGAATACTTGTAAAGGTGTGACTAACTTGGTGACTATTGCAACAAATGGGACATATCAGCCTATTCATGGATGCAAATACTTTTATAAATTATGCAACCAATATAATGAAGTTTTCAAGAATCATAACATAGTCACAAGAATGGCCATAAATAGTGAAAATTTGATCTTATAGTTACAAACATTCTCAAAATTAATTACAAATGATTATAAGTCATATGTAATTGTAAATTGAATGGTTACATTTTGGTTGATTTCTACTAATGTAGGTTATTATAAAATATTTTATGTTATTGTACCTTAAGTTTTTAAAATTATTTTGAATTATATTACCTTAAGCTATTCAAGGTTATTTAAAGCCATTATGTTATATCCTATTATACTTTAAGTTGTTATACCTTAATTTATTTTAGGCTATTTAACCCTAACCTACAATAACATGTAATATAATATATTGGAATAATTGGAAATAATGTAATATAAAATAACTTATATTAATATAAAATAACCTATAATAGCCTAAAGGTGAATTATTTTAAAATAACAAAAAAATAACTTAGGGTATAAATAACTTAAAATAATTTAAGGTGGATTAGTCTAAAATAATCAATAATAATTGGAGGTAAAATATCCTTGAATAACTTAAGGAAAAATAACCTTGAATAACATAAGGTGGAATATCTTAGAATATTCAAAAATAGCTTGGGGTGGAATATCCTAGAATATCAAAAAATAGCCTTGAGTAGCATAAGGGTGAAAGCACACTATAGAGGGGCGGGGGGTGGGGGGCAA
>Ga0209611_10005833_pt1 | contig 20461 bp, 14 predicted proteins | sample S1TSphgellanicum_3_FD_187693 | JGI IMG/M metagenome (GOLD analysis project Ga0209611, IMG submission 187693) | Host-associated microbial communities from peat moss isolated from Minnesota, USA - S1T2_Fc - Sphagnum magellanicum MG (SPAdes) (version 2) | ecosystem: Host-associated > Plants > Peat...
GCTCGACGCGACCCGCCTCGCGATCCTCGAGGCGCTCCGGCGACCCGACTCCGCCGCCGGCGTCGCGCGCCGGCTCGGCGCCCCCCGCCAGCGCATCGGCTACCACGTCCGCGCCCTCGAGGCGGCCGGCCTCCTCGCCGTCGTCGGCGAGCGCCGACGCCGCAACACCGTCGAACGCCTCCTCCAGGCCACCGCCACGGTGTACGTCGTCGGCCCGACCGCGCTCGGGCCACTCGGCGCGAGCGATGCGATCCCGCCGGACCAGTTCGCCAGCGCCTATCTCCTCGCGGCCGCAAGCCGCACGATCGGCGCGGTCGCTGCCCTCGAGGATCGCGCGCGCGCCACCGGCAAGGCGCTCGCCACGCTCACGATCGAGACCGAGGTGCGGTTCGCCACGCCCGCGGCCCAGCACGCCTTCGCCCGCGAACTCGCCGAAACGCTCGTCGCACTCGTCCGCAAGCATCATGACGCCGACGCCGCCGGTGGTCGCGCATTCCGCTTCGTCGTCGCCGGTCACCCGGCCGTGCGACCGAGCGACGAGCGCCGAGCGGACGCGACCTGATCCGGCCTGATCTACCTTCCCTGTTGAGGCCGGCCGTCAGCGCGCGGCATGGCATCCGTTTACTGGGCGACCTAGACTACGCGACCGACTTCATCCACGTGACCGGTACGCATGTACCAACTGCGCACGCTCGGTGGCCTCTCGATCCGCGGCCCGGACGGCGCGGAGGTGCTCTCCGGCGCGGGCGCGCAACGTCGGCCGCTCGCCGTGCTCGCGCAACTCGCGATCGCCGGGGACCGCGGCGTCCTGCGCGACAAGCTGCTGGCGGCATTCTGGCCCGATAGCGACGACGACAAGGCGCGCCGAGTGCTGACGCAGCTCGTCTACGCGCTGCGGCGCGACCTGGGCGCTGACGACGTCCTGATCGGCACCACCGAACTCCGCCTCAACACCGACGTCATGCGCTCGGACGTCGCCGCATACACGGCCGCGCTCGACGCCCGCGCGTGGCGGCGCGCGGTCGAGCTCTACACCGGCCCGTTCCTCGATGGCGTCCGCGTGCACGATGCGCCGGCGTTCGAGCGCTGGGTCGATGAGGAACGCGGTCGACTCGCGAGCCGCTACCACCGCGCGCTGCGCACGCTCGCCACCGACGCGGAGTCGGTCGGCGACACGGCCGGCGCGGTCGAATGGTACCGTCGCCTCGCGGCGATCGATCCGCTCGACAGCGGCACCGCCCTCTCGCTGATGCGCGCCCTCGCCGCGAGCGGCGACCGCTCCAGTGCACTGCGCCACGCACGCGTCCATGAGTCGCTGCTCCAGAGCGAACTCGAAGCCGCCCCGGATCCGGCGATCACCGCCTACGCCGCAGCGCTCCGCGACGCCAGCACCACCCTGCCGACGCCACCCCGGTCGCGGCAGATCGCGTCGCCTCCCGGCCTCGCCCCGACGCGACCTCCCGCCGGCGGCGACCCGGCGACTCCGCCCGCGGCGCCGGGCGGCGATGCGTCGGCCGACTATCAGCCCGCCGGACAAGGGGCGGCGCAACCCGCCGGAGACCCCGCGGCGCACGCCAACGAGCGCCCGGCCGAGCGCCCCGTCCAACCGGCCGCGAGCCCCGCCACTGCGAGCCCCGACGACCCGGCGGTCCGCTCCGGCGCCCGCCGCCTGATTCCGCGCGTGCGCACCGGCGAACACCCGCTGGCGGGCGTCGCCGCGCTCGCCGCCGCCGCAGCGCCGCCAGGACGCGCGCGCCGTCTCGGGCCCGCGGCCGTCCTCGGCGTCTCGCTCGCCGTCGTCGGCGCGGCGGTCACCGCGACCGTGCTCCTCTCCTCGCGCCACCGCGTGCTAACGCCGACGCGGGTCCTCGTCGCGCCGTTCGTCAACAACACCGGCGACACCACCCTGGACGCCGTTGGGCGCATGACCGCGGACTGGGTCACCCAGCGGCTCGACGAAACGGGCCTCGTCGACGTCGTCGACACGCGCACGGCGATGCTCACGCCGCGCGGGGCGACGATCACGCCGCTCGTGGCCGCGACGCCGGGTGGCGTCCGCACGCTCGCCCAGGAGACCGGTGCGGGCACCGTCGTCTGGGGCAGCTTCTATCGCGATGGCGACTCGCTCCGCTTCCAGGCCAACGTCTCCGATGCGGTCGCGGGGCGGATCCTCAAGACCGTCGATCCGGTCAGCGGGCCGGTCAAGGCGCCACTCGTCGCCGTCGACCGCCTGCGCGAACACATCACCGGCGCGCTCGCCGTGCTCTACAACCCGCGCCTCAGTGCGTGGATCGAGCGCACGACTGCGCCGCCGACCTACGCGGCCTACGAGGAGTTCATCACCGGGATCGACCTGCACGTGCACGGCGATCGGCGCGCGGCGATCGCCCACTATCTCCGCGCGGGCGCCCTCGACTCGACCTACGCCCAGCCGCTCCTCTGGGCCGGCGATGCGTATCTCACGCTCCACGAGTACGCCCGCGCCGATTCCCTCGTCACCGCCCTCGCCGGCCGCCGCGCGCGACTCGCGCCCTTCGACCGCCTGCTGCTCGACAACACCGCGGCCGAAGTGCGCGGCGACTGGCCGGCAGCGCTCCGCACCGCGCGCGAAATGGATGCCGTCGCGAGCGGGCCCGAGACCTCGCTCGATATCGGCTACTACGAGCTCGCCCTCGACCACCCACACCGCGCGCTCGACGCGCTCCGCCACCTCGACGCCAACCGTGGCTGGCTCCAGGGCTGGGATGGCTACTGGCAGTTCCCGGCGGCGGCCGAACACCTCCTCGGGCAGCACGACGCCGAGCTCGCGGTCACGCGCGATGGCCTCGCGCACTTTCCCGACTCGTGGCGCTGCCTCGCGGCCGACGTGCGCGCCCTCGCGGCCCTCGGGCGCGTCGACGACGTCGCGGCGCGCGTCGACGAGGGGGTCGTCCTCGCGCCGAGCGACACGATGAACGCCGGCCGCCTGATGGTGCTCGCGGCCGATGAGTTTCGCGCGCACGGCCATGCCGACGGGGCGACGCGTTTCTATCTCCGCGCCGCCAACTGGTACGCGGCCCCTCCGGCCGGCACGCTCCTCTCCGCGACCGATCGGATCTGGCAGGCGGCGGCGCTCGACGCGGCCGACCGCACCGCAGCCGCCGCCGCGATCTGGCGCACCCTCGCCGCCGATACCAGCGCCGACATCGACGCCTTGGGCGCCCTGGGCGTGGAGGCGGCCGCCGGCGGCGACCGCGCGGCGGCGCTGGCCCGGGACCGGCAGCTCGCGGCAATCCACCGGCCGTATCTCTACGGCCGCCCGGCGTACCAGCGCTCGCGCATCGCGGCCCGGCTCGGCGACCGAGCACGCGCCATGCAGTTGTTGCGCGCCGCGTTCGCCGAGGGACGACCATATGACCTCGCCCTCCACACCGACGGTGCACTGGCGTCGCTCGTCGGCTACCCTCCCTTTGACGCCATCCTCCGACCCGCGGACTGATGCCCGATCTCGTCTTCCTCGATGGCCGCTACGTCCCGCGCCGCGACGCGCTCGTCTCGATCGAGGATCGGGCGTTCCTCTTCGGCGATGGCGTCTACGAGGTGACGCGCGCGGTCCGCGGCGCTCTCGTCGAACCCGAACGCCACCTCCGCCGCCTCGAGCGCGGGCTCTCGGCGCTCGCGCTGCCGTATTCGGCGGCCGATGCGGCCGGCCTGATCGACGTCTCGTACCGCCTGCTCGCCGAGTGCGAGCTGACGGGCGGCGAGGCCCTCGTCTACTGGCAGGTGACGCGCGGGGTCGCGGCGCGCAGTCACCAGTTCCCGGCCGCCGGCACGACGCCGACCGTCTACGCGAGCGCGTCGCCGTTCACGCCGCCGCACGACCGCCGCGGCACCGGCGTCTCGGCGATCACGCTTCCCGACCAGCGCTGGGCGCGCTGCGACCTCAAGACCGTCAACCTCCTGCCCAACGTCCTCGCCAAGCAGGCCGCCGTCGCCGCCGGCGCCTTCGAGGCGATCCTCGTCCGCGACGGCGCGGTCACCGAAGGGTCGACGACGAACGTCTGGGGCGTCGTCGATGGCGTCGTCTGGACCGCCCCGCGCACGAACTACATCCTGCCCGGGGTCACCCGCGAGGTCGTCCTCGAGCTCGCGCGCGAGCGCGGCGTCCCCGTGCGCGAGGAGCCGATCTTCGCCGCCGACCTGCCGCGGCTCGACGAGATCTTCCTCACCGGCACGACGAACGATGTGATGCCGGTGACGACGCTCGACGGCGCACCCGTCGGGACTGGCCGGCCGGGACCGGTCGCGGCGCAGCTCTACGCGGCGCTGGCCGAGCGCATCGGAATGGCGCGCGGGGACTGACGCCCCGTGTCGACGATCGCGATCGTCGTAATGCTCTTCGCGGTCGCCGTCGCGTTCGATCTGCTGGCCCGACGCCTGGGGATCGCGCGCCCGGTCCTGCTCATCATCGGTGGCGGCCTGCTCGCGTTCATTCCGGGCCTGCCACGCCTGACGGTCGCGCCCGACACGATCTTCCTGCTCTTCGTCCCGCCGCTCCTCTATCAGGCGTCGCTGCACGCGTCGTTCCGCGAGTTCCGGACCGAGTGGCGCTCGATCGCGCTCCTGGCGACGGTCCCGGTGCTGCTGACGACGATCGCCGTCGCCGCCGTCGCGCGCGCGCTGAGCCCCGAGTACACATGGCCAGCGGCGATCACGCTCGGCGCGATCGTCGCACCGCCCGACGCGGTCGCGGCGATCGCGTCGACGCGCCGGCTGCGGCTGCCGCAGCGCATCGTCGCCCTGCTCTCCGGCGAGAGCCTCGTCAACGATGCCACGGCGCTCGTCACCTACCGGATCGCCGTCGCGGCCGTCGTCACGGGCCAGTTCTCCGCCCGCGCCGCGGTCCCCGCCTTCGTCCTCGCCGCCCTCGGCGGCGTCGCGATCGGGCTCGGCGCCGGCTGGCTCGTCGGTGTCGTGCGCCGGCGACTCCCCGAGGCGCCGGAGATCGAGAACACGGTCTCGCTCCTGACTCCGTATATCGCCTATGTCCCGGCGGCGGCGCTCGGGACGTCGGGGATTCTCGCCGTCGTCGCCTGCGGCCTCTACCTGGGGCGCGTCGGTCCGTCGATCGTATCGCCGGCCACGCGGATCATGTCCGTGGGCCTCTGGTCCGTGGTGACGTTCCTGCTCGAGAGCCTGACGTTCATCCTCATCGGCATCGAGCTTCCGCAGCTGGCGCCCGCGCTGCACGCCGTGTCGGCTCAGCATCTCGCGGCGATGGCGGCACTCGTCGTCCTGACGACGATCGTCGTGCGGCTCGTCTGGATCTTTCCCGGCGCCGCCCTCTCCTACGTCGGCCGCCAGTGGCCCGGGTGGCGCGGCGTCCTCTTCGTCGGCTGGGCCGGCCTCCGCGGCGGCGACTCGGTGGTGATCGCGCTCGCGCTCCCGGTCGCCGTCGCCAGCGGTGCGCCGTTTCCGGCGCGGGAGCTCACGATTTTCCTGACGTTCGCCGTGATCTTCGGCACGCTCGTCATCCAGGGACTGACGCTGGCGCCGGTCGCGCGACTCCTCGGGCTGCATGCGGACGATGGGCAGCGCGCCGAGGAGACGCTCGCGCGACGGACGATGCTGGAAGCGGGGCTCGCGCGCCTCGATCAGCTCGCCCGCAAGGGCGCGCCGGGGCCGCTCGTCGAGTACCTCCGCGTCCGGCAGACGCAGAAGCTCCGCTCGCTCGGCCAGCCGGCCGGCGCGCCGCAGCGGATGCCGGTGGCGGCGTACCTCGGCGCCCGCCTGGCGATGCTCGCCGCCGAGCGACGGGCACTGCTCGCGCTGCGCGACACGTCGACGATCGGTGACGGCGTCATGCGGCGACTCCAGGAGGATCTCGACCTGGAATCCGTGCTGTTGACACACGGAAGCCTCGATAGTCGTATGGAGGATACGGACGACGACGAAGACGACGGCTCCCCCGAATCCGGGGGATCGCCGCCGCCGGCCGCACCGGACACGCCCGATCGCCCGGAACCGGCGCTCGCCGCGCCGGTCCCCGCGAGCCACGACCCTCTTCCCACGGAGCGATAGATGGCGATCCCGACCCTCCACCCGACGTCGATTCACGACGAGCAGTACGCGGGGGTGACGTATCACCTCGAGGGGGAGCTCGTGCCGGTCCTCCACCTCGAACTGCAGCAGACGCCCGTCTACTTCGAACACCACGTGCTGCTCTGGAAGCACCCGCAGGTCGATATCGGCGTGAAGGCGATGAGCGGCGCGTTCACGCGCCTGCTCGCCGGCCTGCCGATCTTCATGACCGAGGCCGCCGGGCCGGGACACATCGCGTTCAGCCGCGATGGCGCCGGGCAGATCGTGCCGATGCACCTCGAGCCGGGTCGGGCGATCGACGTGCGCGAGCACCAGTTCCTCGCCGCGACGGCGACGGTCGACTACTCGTTCCACCGCACGCAGGGCGTGGCGAACATGCTCTTCGGCAACAGCGGGTTCTTCATCGACACGTTTACCGCGACGAGGCAGCCCGGGATCGTCTGGCTCCACGGCTACGGCAACGTCTTCACCGTGCAGCTCGCGCCGGGGGAACAGCTCGACATCGAGCCCGGTGGCTGGATCTACAAGGACGCGTCGGTCCAGATGGAGACGAAGTTCCAGAAACTGAGCACCGGGCTCCTCGCGAGCGCCGGACAGATCTTCTGGAACCGGTTCACCGGTCCCGGGCGCATCGGTATCCAGTCGATGTACTATCACCCGCCGACGGGCGCCGGCCAGTCCGAGACGCCGGCGGCGAGCGCGGTCAAGGGCGGACTTCTGGGCGGCGTCATCGGCGCGATGCTCGACAACCGATAGGTGGCGTCATGCTAGGCGCCGCGGCCTTCCTCGTCGCGGCGCTCCCGTCGTGTCTTCCGGGCCATCGCGTGCCGGAGAGACCGGCGGCGCCGCCACTGCTCCACGTCACCACACCACCGCCGGCCGGGGGATTCAACCTGCCGGCGGTCGGCGACCTCCCGATCGCCGGGCCCGCCGTGCGCTTCGACGATGTCGCGCTCGACACGACGGGCGACCGGCTGATCCTCGCCCACGTCGATGCCAACGCGCTCGTCGTCGTCGGCCTCGGCACCGGCGCCGGCGCTGGCGGCGGCACGGTCACCGTGCGCCCCGGGTTCACGCGCGTGCACGGCGTGACGTCCGTCGATCCGCTCGATCGGATCTATGCCTCGACGACCGGACATGGCGAGCTGCTCGTCGTCGACGGGCGCACATTCGACGTGCTCGCGCGCGTCCGCGACGTCGGCTACCCGGGCTCGATCGTCTGGGCGCCAAACCCGCGGCGGATCCTCGTCGTCGATGAATCGCGCGACGCGATCCTCGTCGTCGACGTCCTCGCCAACACCGTCGTCGCCCGCATCCCGCTCGGCAGTCGTGCCGGCCGGATCGCCTACGATCCCGTCAGCGCGTGTGTCCTGGTGACGCTCCCCGGCGCGAACGCGCTCGCTGTCGTCGATCCCGAAACCGACAGCATCGCGACACGGATCCCCCTGCCTGGCATCACGAGCCCGCACGCCGTCGCGGTCGATGCGGCGCGGCGCCTCGCGTTCGTCACCGGCCCCGGCGCGTCGGCGCGGCTCGCCGTCGTCGACCTGACGACGATGCAGGTCACGTCGACCGTCCCCGTCGGTCGAGGCCCGGACATGATCGCCGTCGATCCCGGATGGGGCCGGGTGTACGTCGGATCGGAGACGGGCCAGGTCTCGGTCTTCACCGAGACGAGCGGCACGACCGGCCCGATCGCCCTCGTCCACGAGGGGGACGTCTTCATTCCGCATGCACACGTGCTCGCCGTCGACCCGCGCACGCACCGGGTCTACCTGCCGCTGGAGGAGGTCGGCGGCCACCCCGTCCTCCGCATCACGGCGCCCCGCCCGCCGGGGTAAATTGCGGGATCCCGGCTGGCCGAGTCGGCCACCGATTCCGGAGGATTCCGCCATGCCCGAAGTCTCGCTGAGCTCGACCTGCCGTCGCATGATCGCCGCCCGTCGCGGTGCCATCCGTCGTTCGTTCGGCGGCCGAGCCGTCGCCGTCGTCCTCGCGGGCCTCGGTCTGCTGCTCGTCCCCGGCGCCCGCGCGTCGGCGCAGGCCCGCCAGTTTGGGTATACCGCGGGCACGCAGCGCTACCGCGTCACGACCATCACGCACAACCAGCGCGACCAGACGGGCGGCCGTGCGCCGATGGAGTACGACGTGACGACGACGGAAGTCGTGACGGTCACGCTCGCCCCGCGCGGACGCGACACGCTCGCGCTCTCGGTGCATATCGACTCGATCGACGGCTCGTCCACGAACATGAACGCCCCGATGCCCGCCCTCGACTGGGCGCGCGGCGCGACGCTGTCGGGCACGATCTCGCCGACCGGCCAGATCTACCACTTCGCCGCCGCCGACAGCGAGGCCAACCTCGCGGCGCTCTACGCGTCGTTCCGGCACTTCCTCACCCAGTTCCCGATGAAGACGGTCGGCGTCGGCACGACGTGGTCGGACACGTCGCATGAACGCGTCCTGCACCGCTCATCGTTCGACAGCGTGAAGACCGAGACGGTCGCCACGTGGAAGGTTTCCGGCGACACGACGGTCGCCGGGCAGCCGGCGTGGAAGGTCGAGCGGTCGTCGGTGATCGCGATGACCGGCGAGGGCGCCGAGGGCGGTCTCGCGCTGCACCTCGATGGCGACGGCACGATCCGCAGCGTGAACTACGTCAGCCCGCGCGGGATCTACCTTGGCGCGCGGTCGACGCAGACGATGCGGATCGTCGAGTCGTTCAAGGAGAGCGGATCGGGCGCGCCGCAGACGCAGACGATCAAGTCGACGATCGAGCCGCTGCCGCCGATCCGCACGGCGTCAGCGCGCTGAGCGTCGCGCCGACCGGAACGGACGGCCGGAACGCACGACCGTGTCGCGCGGCTTCGTCGATGAGGATGCCGGCAATCAGTGGGGCAACCCGGGCCGGCGGTTCGACCTGCCGGACCGGGACGACCCCGGGTTCGACGCGGCCGCGGCGGCGGCGCTGCTGGAAGCCGCGCGCGATGGCGAGACGGGCAGCGCCGAGATGGCGACCGGCTACTACTGGGGCGAACGCCGCCTTCGCCCCCACGTCGCGCGCATCCTCGAGCGCGCGATCGCCGACGGCGACGAACGCCTCGAGCAGCTCGCCGAGCGCTTCCTGACGTAGCAGTCCGCGAGCCACCCCTCAGCGCGCCCTGGCCGCCGCCGTCGACTCGAGCCGGCCGTCCGTCGGCGCCGGGTCGAGCGCCAGCAGATCCGCGACGAGCGGATAGATCGCCACGTTGTCGAGCGGCGGCAGCACGACGCCGCGCCGGAGCCCGGCCCCTGCAGCGATGAAGATCGCCTGCATCTCGCTCGCCGCAGGATCGTAGCCGTGGGTGCCTCCGCCCGTGCGACGCGGCGCTCCGCCCGGTGACGCAGGGAAAAACTGCCACCCGACATCGGCGACGAGCAGCAGATCCCCGATCCGCGGGATCGACGCGTGATACCGCGCCGGCAGTTCGGCCCGCGCGTAGACGTGCGCGTGCGCGATCGTGTCGAGCACCGCCCGCGTGCGCCCGAGCGCCGCGCTGTCGGTGAACCACCACGCGCCGACGACGCCGTCCGTCAGCGACACCGTCGTCGCATCATGCGTCGCATCGTGCGTCGCATCGTGCGTCGCATCGCGAGCGTCAGGCGCGACCCCGGTCGTGCCGACGTGCGCGACGGTCGCCATGCCGTGGTCCGAGACGACGAGCAGCGTCACGCTGTCGCGGATCGCCAGCGCGCGCAGCCCGTCGTAGAGGCGCCCGACCAGCGAGTCCGCGCCGCGCACGGCGGTGCGCGTCTCGACGCCGTCCGCGCCATGCGCGTGGCCGGCCTCGTCGACGAGTTCATCGTAGAGCAGCACCAGGTGCGGCCGCTCGCACGCCGGGAGCGCGAGCCACGCGAGCGCCGTGTCCACCCGCGCCGACGGCGCGATCGCGTGGTCGCGTGCCCAGAGCTTGTACCGCGACGGATGCAGCCCGCCGATCGGTGCCTCGCTCGCCGGCCAGAGGAAGACCGCGCTCCGCACCCCCTGTCGCTCCGCCGTGACCCAGATCGGCTCGCCGCCGTACCACGACGCGTCGCGCACCGCCGTCGTGTCGCTCACGCGATAGAATCGCCGCGTCGCGGGATCGTAGAACTGGTTGCCGGCCAGTCCGTGGTGCTCGACCGTGAGCCCCGTGACGATGCTGTAGTGGTTCGGGAACGTCTTCGAGGGAAAGACCGGGACGAGCGACCGTGCCCGAACCCCAGCCGCGGCGACCCGCTCCAGATTCGGGGTCGCGTCCGGCCCGAGGTACTCGGCGCCGAATCCATCGAGCGAAAGCATCACGACGTACCCGCGCCCTGCGCCGCAGTCGCCCCGCACCACCGTCGGCGACCCGGCCGACGCCGCAGGCGTGGCGCGACTCGGCGCCGCCACCGATGCGGCCCGATGGCAACCGGCGCCCAGGGTGACCACCGCGACGACCGCGACGACCGCGACGACCGCCGACAGTGGAGCGATCGGTCGCGTCGGCATTCGCGTTACCCGTCGCACCACCGGTCGCGCCAGCAGCCTCGTCACGGGTCGCGTCAGCACTCGCGACTCACCTCTCTCGACTCAACGCGCCGCCGGAGACGCCGAGCTGGCGGCGGACGTCGCGCCGACGGCCGGAGTCGCCGGCCGCGTGACCGTCACGAACCGCGCGACGGACTCGTGCAACAGTTCCAGCTGGCGCACGACGCGCCCGTGCAGCGACCGACCGTCGTCGGCCAACACCGGCATCGCGGGGAGCGGCGCCGGCGCGCGCCGATCGCGCAGCGCGCCATCGAGATCCGCGAGCACCGCGTCGGCCGCCGCGCGAAACCCGGCCGGCACCGCGGGCGCGGCTTCATCATGCACCGTCGCGATCGCCATCGTCGTCGCCATCAGGCGCCTGAGGATCGTGATGATCGCGAGCCCCGAGGCGACCCCCGCGGCCCGGCGCCGCCCTTCGCTCGCGGCGCGCTGCAGGGCCCCTTCGGCATTGCCGAGCGCGACGGCGAACGTCCGCCGCGTCGCGTTCACCTCGACCGCCGACGGCACCGGGGCGAGCGCCGCGCCGACGCTCGCGCGTGCGGCCGCGATCGTGTCCGCGAGCAGCGTGCCGCCGACCGCGCCCTCCCACTCGGGCCAGAGCACCAGCCCGCAGACCAGCGCCAGCGCGCCGCCAAGGATCGTGTTGAGCACGCGATACTCGGCGAGCCGCGGATCGCTCTGGAACCCTTCGGCGATCAGCACGATCAGTGGCGTCAGGAAGAGGACGAAGTAGCCGTAGCCGATCGGCCGCACCGCGACGGCGACCACCGTCAGCACGAAGACGACGAACGACACGGCAAGCGTCCCGTGCATCGCGAGCGTCAGCGCCGCGGCGAGCAGCCCGCCGATTACGGTGCCGACGACGCGCTGGACGCCGCGCTGCACCGTCGCCCCCGCGTACGGCTGCAGAATGAACCCCGTCGTCAGCGTCATCCAGTAGCCGCGCGGCAGGCCGATCGAGGCGGTCAGGAGCTGCGCCGCCGAGACGCCGGTCGCCATGCGCAACGCATGACGGAACGCGAGCGACCGCACCGTCAGGTTCTCCTGCAGCGGCGTCCAGAGCGCGCCGAGCAGTCCGCTGCCGACCGAAGACGGCGCGCGGCCGCCCACTCCGTCCGGCGCCACGACGCGTGCATCGCCGGTCACCTCGCCGTTCGCGTTGCCGTTCGCGTTGCCGCTCACGTTGCCGTTCGCGTTGCCGTTCACGCGGCTCACCTCCGCGCGCGGCACGAGGGGCACCGTCCCGCCCGTGCGCACCACGGTCGCGATCTCGCGCGCAAACGACAGATCGTCCGCCAGCCGCGCCAGCGCCGGCACGAGCTCCGTCCCCGCCAGCGCCGTGGGCACCACCTCCGGCAGCGCCCCATGCACCGACTCGGGCTCAGCCCCAGGCGCCGCGGCGTCCGTCACGCCGGTCACAACAGCGCTCGCCGACACGGACGCGGCCCGCGATGCGACCAGCGGGCGTGCGCCGCCGAGCGCGAGCGAGGGCGGCGGGCTCACTGCGGTGGCGACGGCATTCGCATCGGCGGCGAGCGACCGGCAGCGCTCGCGCACCGCCCTCACGTGCGGGCCGTCACCGGGCAGCCCGGCATCCTCCACGAGCACCGGGAGCCCGATGCATACCCCGAGCGCGTGTTCGCCGATCAGCATCAGCGTCATCAACTGCTCGCCGCGTCGCATCTCGCCATCACGCGCCGCCCGCACGGCCGTGATCTGGGTGCGGGCATCCTCCAGCGCCGCGCGCACCGACGGCGCGAGCGCACGGCCCCGCGCGTACCACGCGTCACTTCCGCGATCCGCAGCGCCCGGCAGCTCGGCCAGCGCCGCCAGCAGATCCGCCAGTCGCCGATAGCTCTCGGCGACCGCGTCGCGCGCGGGCTGATACGGCTGAAAGGGCCACAGCAGGAGCGTCAGCACCGCGGCGAGTGCGGCGCCGACCAGGAAGTACCCGGCGTGCGCCGCCGCACGCGGCAGCCCTTGCGGCGACGCGAGCGCGACGAGGAACAGCGCGAGGTTGAGCAGCCCGACGTTCGAGCCGTTGCTCCCGTAGGACCGGACCATGCCGCTCACGAACGCGGCCGCAAACGCGAGCGGCACGGCCACCCCCGGCCACGTCCCACCGACCGATCCGATCAGCACGGCGAGTGCGCCACCCAGCACCACGGCGATCATGCTCGCGGCCCGCACGCGATACGGACCGCCGTTGTCCGCGAGCGATGCCTGAAACCCGCCGAGCGCGGCCCACGTGTACGCGCGAGGATCGCCGAGCGCCGCGCCGACGAGGAGCGGCAGGACCGTCACCACGCCGGCGCGCACGCCCTGGGCGATCGCCGGCCGCGCCCGCATGTGCCCGAGCGCCGCCCGGAGCCGCTGGGTCCACATCGGACTCAGCCCCTGTCTACCGGCTCACGGCATCGCGCGAAAGGCCGCGGTCGTGTTGTGTCCGCCGAACCCGAACGCGTTGCTCAACACCAGCCGGATCTCGCGCTCGACCGGCACGCCAATCGCACACGGGAGATCGCACGCGGGATCCCGGTCGCGCACGTTGATCGTCGGTGGCACCACCTGGTGCACCAGACTCAGGATCGAGAGAATCGCCTCGGCCGCGCCGGCGGCACCGAGCATGTGGCCGGTCATGCTCTTCGTCGACGTCACCGTCAGCCGATCCGCATGCTCGCCAAACAGCAGCCGGATCGCCCGGCTCTCGGCGGCATCGCCGAGCATCGTCGACGTCGCGTGCATGTTGATCGAATCGACATCGGCGAGCGCGATGCCGCCGTCTCGCATCGCCGCTTCCATCGCCAGGCGCGCGCCCTTGCCGTCGGGGTGCGGCGCGGTCATGTGGTACGCGTCCGCCGACGCGCCGACACTCAGCACCTCGGCGTAGATCCGCGCCCCGCGCGCCTCGGCGTGCTCGAGCCCCTCGACGATCAGTGCCGCCGCGCCCTCGCCCATCACGAACCCGTCGCGCGTCCGGTCGAACGGGCGGCTCGCCATCTGCGGGCAGTCGTTGCGCGTCGACATCGCCTTCAGCGCCCCGAACCCGCCGACGCCCAGCTCGCAGATCACCGCCTCGCTCCCGCCGCAGAGCACGACGTCGGCGTCATCGGCGCGGATCGCGGCGACGGCGTCGGCGATGTTGTGGTTGCCGGTCGCGCACGCGGAGACGACACAGTGGTTCGGCCCCGTAAACCCGTGACGGATCGAGATGATCCCGCTCGCCATGTCGGAGATCATCATCGGCACGAAGAACGGCGACAGCCGGTGCGGGCCGTGCTGCTGGAAGACGATCGACTGCGCCTGCAACGTCTGGATCCCGCCGATGCCGCTGCCGAAGATCACGCCGACGCGCGACTTCTCGATGTCGGTCATCGCCGCCGAATCGATCCCCGCGTCGCGCAACGCCTCGTCGGCCGCGACGACGGCGTACTGGCAGAACGGGTCGAGCCGCTTCGCCAGCTTGCGGTCGAGATACGTCAGCGGGTCGAATCCCTTCAGCTCGCACGCGAACCGCGTATCGAACGCCGACGCATCGAATCGCGTGATCGGCCCCGCGCCGCTCTCCCCACGCATCGCCGCCGCCCAGAACTCGGCGACCGTGTTGCCGATCGGCGTCAGCGCGCCCATCCCCGTCACGACGACGCGCCGGCGCCGCCCACTCCGTTCACCACCCGTGGCCTGCATGACGTCCCGTGTTGCGTGCATCGGTGAAGAGTACGTGCCCCCGCCTGCGGCCACTACGCCCGCGGCGACCGAATCGTTGCCCGCCCGACCGCCTGCGGCGTCGTCCCGTTACGGTGTCGTCGCCGCCGCCGCGAGGTCAGCCGTCGGCAGGAACTGCGGCGGCCGCCTGACCATCGTCGCCTGCTCGAACGCATACGCGAGCTTGAGCAGCGTCGCCTCCGACCACGCGCGACCCATGAACGTCAGCCCGATCGGCAGCCCGCGCGCGTATCCCGATGGCACCGTGATGCTCGGATAGCCGGCCACGGCCGAGGGCTGCGTGCTGCCGCCGGCGCCGTAGTCCCCGTCGATCAGATCGATCAGCCACGGCGGACCACCGGTCGCGGCGACGATCGCGTCCAGTCGGTGCGCCGTCATCACCGCGTCCAGCCCCTCGGTGCGCGACAGGCGCCGGCAGCGCGCGAGCGCCGTCGTGTACTCGGGCGACGTGAGCGGGCCCTTCGCCTCGGCCTGCAACAGCAGTTCCTGCCCGAAGTACTGGAGCTCCGTGTCGTGGTGCGCGGTGTTGAACGCGATCAGGTCGGCCATCGACCGCACCGGCGACTCACGCAGCTCGGCGAGGTACGCGTTGAGGTCCGTGCGGAAATCGTAGAGCAGCACCGTCTGCTCCGCGTCGTCGAACGTCCCCGCGTGCGGGATCTCGGCCGGATCGACGATCGTCGCGCCCTGCCGTCTCAGCACGTCGATCGCATGTTCGGTGATCGCGTCCGTCAGCGCGCTGTATCCCCAGAAGTGCTTGCGCGGCACGCCGATCCGCGCGCCCTTGAGTCCATTCGGGTCGAGCCCCGCAGTGTAGTCGGCGACCGCGTGCGGCCCGCTCGCGGCGGTCGCGGCATCGCGCGCGTCGACGCCGACCATCGCGCCGAGGAGGATCGCCGCGTCGCGCACCGTGCGGCACATCGGCCCCGGGGTGTCCTGCGTGTGGGAGATCGGGACGATCCCCGCGCGACTCAGGAGACCGACCGTCGGCTTGAGACCGACGAGCGAATTGCACTGCGACGGCGAGACGATGGACCCATCCGTTTCCGTGCCGACGGCGACCGTGCAGAAGTTGGCCGAGCATGCGCCGCCCGATCCGGCACTCGAGCCCGAGGTGTTGCGGTCGAGCGCGTACGGGTTGCGCGACTGTCCGCCGCGGCCGCTCCAGCCGCTCGTCGAGTGCGTGGAGCGGAAGTTCGCCCACTCGCTGAGGTTCGTCTTGCCGAGGATCACCGCACCAGCCGCCCGCAAGCGGTCGACGATGAACGCATCGCGCGGCGGGACCGACCCGACCAGCGCGAGCGACCCGGCGGTCGTCTGCATCCGGTCCGCTGTCGCGATGTTGTCCTTGATCAGCACCGGAATGCCATGCATCGGTCCGCGCGGCCCCTTCCGCGCCCGCTCGGCGTCGAGCGCATCGGCGATCGCGAGCGCTTCCGGGTTCCGTTCGATCACGGCGTTGATCGCCGGCCCCTGCTTGTCCATCGCCGCGATCCGCGCGAGGTAGCGCTCGACGATCGATCGCGAGGTGTACGTGCCGGCCGCCATGCCGCGCTGCAGGCTGTCGATCGTTGCTTCCAGGAGATCGAACTCCGGCGGTGGCGCCGCCGTACCGGACGCTGACGGCATCGGTGCGGATTCGCCGAGCGCGGGGCGCGCGGCGCCGGCGACGCCGAGCGCGCCGCTCAGGAGTCCCGCGACGACGAACGCGCGGCGATCGATCGAGTCCTGCGGTTTGTTCTCCGGTGTCTTCTCTGTCATGCGGCCAATCTGCCGGCAGGCGACGGCGTGCACCAGACTGGTGCATAACAGCGTCGCGACAGGCTCGACCGTATATGCCGTGGATCAGGAACCGTCCGACAGACGCGACACTTGCTTCCTGCGGAGTTGGGCGTAGCGTTCCTGACATTCCAACCCGACGAGGCTCGGGCGTGATCGCTCTCTCGCAACCATCGGCCCAATCCGACCCCCTGCTCGTCATGCCGGCCGCACCCGTGACGCAGCATGACGTGCTGACGCTGGCGATCGACGGCTTCGTCATCGCCCGCGAAGGATTGACGGCGCTCGAACACACGCGCGACCTGCTGCGCGCCGCCGTCGCCGATTGTTCGCGCCTGCTGGAAGTCGCTCCGCCGATCGACGCGGATTAGCCCGCACCGTCCGCGCGGCATCTCGCCCGGCGTGACGCGCGCGTGACGCGCCCGGCGTGACGCGCCGCCGGGGAATCGATCAGGCGCGCGGCTTGTAGAGGGCGGCGTCGAGCACCGACCAGAGGTGCACCGCCCAGCCAAGCAGCACGAACCAGAGGATCACGGCGAGGCAGAACTGCACGATCGCCATGAGGAGCCGGCCCTGCAGCAGCTGGCCGAGTCCCGGAATGAAGAAGCTCGCGAGCGCCGCGATCACATTGCCGGTCGAACCCTGTCCCGCCATTGCGACTCCTCGTCGTTCGAAGCCACGCGTGCCTCGCGTCACTCTGACGCGCATTCCCCTTCGGGTGATTCTACGCGATCGGGCGCGAATTCGTGTCACGCCGCGCGCGCGTCCCGCGCACCGCGCGCCTGAACGCACGTGATTCGGCGTCTGCATCTCCGGCGCCGAATTCACCTGTTTGCCGCTGACTGACCGCGACGATCGCCCCCGCGCGGACGTTGCGATGCCCGCTCTGCCGGCGAGTCACCGTCGCGACGACTGCCGTGCGGGGCGGAAAGGATATCGCGACGGACGTCCCGCCCGGCAAGACCGGACCTGCTGCCTCACGGGTCCGCCCCCGTCGTGGCGGGCGCCGCGCCGGGTCGTCAGGTGAACGGACCACTGTAGCGCAGGCCCCCCTGCGGAGCACGAACGTGTCTGACGTCGCCACCCGCCGCCCGTCAAAATCGATCGTTGCGCCGGGTGCACCCGGCAGCGCTCCCCCTGCCGGACTTCCCGGTATGCCGAAGGAGCTCTCGGACGCGCTGATCGAGCTCTCCGTCGCCACGCAGCGCCGGGCGATGTACCCCGGCGGGCATCCGACGCTCGCGTCGGCGGAACGCCGCCTCCTCGCCCGCTTCGAGCCCCTGCTCGCGACGCACGAGATGCTGACGATCGGCGTGGCGCGTGACCAGCTGGTCGTCGACGGCACGCCGACCGACGGCCGCCAGCCGCTCCTCCGCGCGTTTGCCGAGCGACTGCATGGGCACCGAATCGCCGCGGTGCAGCTGTCGGCCGGTCTCCGCGGCGACGAGCTGGCCGATTTCCTCGGGCGGATCGCGCGCGACCCCGCCACCCACGACGGGGAGCCGCTGACGGCGCCGACGGAAGTTCCGCCGACGTGGACGCACCTCAGGGTCTTCCGCCAGTCGTATGAGCGACTCGAGCTCGCCGCCGAGGACGACCCGTCGGCGATGCCGCGCGCCGACCAGCTCTGGCTCGCGCTCGCCAGGGCGGCGATCAACCCCGGCGGGTTCGGCGACCCGGGGACCGGCGAGACCGACATGGATCCCGCCGAGATGGCGCGCGCGATCAACGCCCGCGCCCACGACGACGCGTACGAGAAGACCGTCATGACGTATCTCCTCCAGATCGTCGGGGAGATGCGACGGAGCGAAGCCGCCCTCCACGCCGCGGCGACCGCGGGGTCCGACGCGCCGCCGGCCTCACCGGGTGCTCGACGCGTCTCGGGCTACGTCGGCGTGGTCCGATCCCCGACACCCGATCCCGCCGCGGCATCCCCGGGCGCGTCACCTGACGCCGGCTCTCCGGGCACCGGTGCGGCGTCACCGTTCGGCGCAGGTGTCGGTCCCGGTACCGCGATCGGCGCCGTCCATTCGACGAACGGCGCGACGAACGGCGCGGTCGCTGCCCCGGTCACGGCCGCTGGCGCTGCATCGACGGGCACACCCGTCGCCGGCGCGCCGGCTGCGGCCTCCGGACCCGCCGCGCCCGGCGTCCCCGCCCGTCGCTCCGTGCCGGTCGTCCTCACGCCGGCGGGCGCTGCTTCGGCGGGCGCTGCTTCGGCGGGCGCGACCCCGCCGGGCGCGGTGCCGCCTGGCACCGCGCCGACTGCCGTCGCGCCCAGCGAGGGTGCCGCGCCGTGGGGCGGCGGCGTCGCTGGTCCTGGCAGCGGCTTGGTCGGCGAGAGTCCGGAGGCGCTCGCGAGCGGCGGCGGCCAAACGATCGGCGCCGGCGACGGCCCGGGCGGCCCCGGGGGCGAGGCCGGGCCCGGCGGACCGTCCGCCGTCCTGCGCGGGCGTGTCTCGCGTCTCGTCACCGCGCTCTCGCCGGACGCGGTCGACCGGCTCCTTCAGATGGGCGGAACACTCGGGCAGCAGCGGTCCTTCCTGCTCGATGCGACCTCCGGGCTCGCGATCGACGCGGTGCTCGCCCTCACGCTCGCCGCCGCGCGTGTCACCAAGCGGGCGATCTCGCAGCCGCTGCTCCGACTCCTCGTCAAGCTGGCGGGCCACGCCGAGCGGGGGCGGCCCGCGATGCGCCAGGCCGCTGACGCGGCGGTGCGCGAACACGTGCGCGAGATGATCGACGGCTGGACGCTGCCGGATCCGGCACCGGGCCAGTACGGCGCGATCCTCGACCGGATGGCGCGGCCCGTCGAACGCGTCGCCAGCGAGAGCGGCATCACCCAGTGGTGCGAGCCGGAACGCGTCCTCGAGCTCAGTCTCGAGCTCCGCAACGCGGCGCCGCCGCTCTGGGACGCGATCGACACGCTCGTCGCGCGCGGCGAGATCCACCGCGTCCTCGACGCGCTCGACACGCTGGCCGACGACGACCCGATCCGCGCGATCGTGCGCACGAAGCTCTCGAGCGTCGAGTATTTCCGCGCGCTGCTCACGGCGCCGGCGATCACCGTCGGTCGGATCGAGGCGTTTGCGCGGAAGATCGGCGACCCGGCGACCGACGCGCTGCTCGACGCGCTCGCCGATGCCGACAATCGCGCCGCCCGCCGCCGACTGCTCGACGTGCTCTCCGTCCTTGGCGAATCGGTCGCCCCGCGCGTCGTCGCGCGACTCCCCGGCGCGCCATGGTACGTGCAGCGCAACCTCCTGCTCCTCATGTCCGGGATGCCGCACTGGCCGGCCGGGTTCACGCCCGCGACCTACGCGGGACACGCCGACGCCCGCGTCCGCCGCGAGGCGCTGCGCGTGCTGCTCAAGCGGAGCGAGACGCGCACCGTCGGGATCATCGCCGCCGTCGGCGACAGCGACCCGCAACTGGTGCGCATCGGGCTCGACGCGGCCCTCCGCGACTGTCCGGCGGCCGCCGTGACGCGCATCGTGCAGCGCCTCGACGCCGAGACGATGCCGCCCGAGCTGCACGTCCCGGCGCTGCAGGCGCTGGCGGGGAGCGGCGCGCAGTCTGCGCTCGCCTGCCTCCTCTCGACCGCGACGTCGTACACGCGCTGGTTCAAGCGCCTCCGCGTCGCGCCGCGCAGCGCGCAGGTCCTCGCGGCGCTGACGGGGCTCGCGACCTACTGGGCCGATGAGCCGCGCGCGGCGGCCCTGCTGGCGCGCGCGACGACGCACAGTGATCCGGTGATCCGTGCGGCGGCGCGACCGGCCCAGCCGGCGCCGGCGACCGATGCGGAACCGCCGACGATGGTGCGCGACCTCGGCGCGCGCGGGCCCGGCGGAGCGGCCGCGTGAGCCCCGAGATCGCGTTCCTCCACGCCTTCGCCCAGGCGCTCGCGGCGAGTGCCCTGTACTCGCCGGCGCATCCCGCTCGGCGGCGCGCGATCGACGCCGCGTTCGAGCGCCTCCGCATCCTGCAGGCCGAGGACGCGCAGCCCTGCTTCAGCTTCCTCGGGCGCGATGTGATCTACAACCGGATCCTGCTTCGCGAGCTTCGCGACTGGGAGTGGTCGGCCAAATGCGCAGCTGCCGGCGTGCAGCGGATCGAAGTGTTGCGCGACGCGACCGGTGACGAGGTCGCGGCGTTCATCGATGACGTGATGGCGCGGATGTTCGCGCCGCCGGGCGGGGAGACGCCGCCGCCGCGCCAGACGGCGATCCGGTTCGGGGTCGTCGGCGTGCAGCCGACGGGCGGCGACGCGGGTTTCCTGACGACGGCCGGCGGGTCGTCGATGATCGGCGACCTCCTGTCGTC
>Ga0209611_10005834_pt1 | contig 20460 bp, 15 predicted proteins | sample S1TSphgellanicum_3_FD_187693 | JGI IMG/M metagenome (GOLD analysis project Ga0209611, IMG submission 187693) | Host-associated microbial communities from peat moss isolated from Minnesota, USA - S1T2_Fc - Sphagnum magellanicum MG (SPAdes) (version 2) | ecosystem: Host-associated > Plants > Peat...
TGTAAGTAGCAGAGTCATTACATGAAGAGTCTATTGTTGGAAATGCAATTTATGAACTTAACATGCATCATGTGTGACCAAAAGATGGGATCCAGGGCTTGAGGGACAGAGCTAGATGATCAATCAAATACATGTGCATATAGAATTGGGAACAGCTCAACTTCATTGTTGATCTTTGAACATTTAATGAGGCAAATCAATAATTTTGATGAGGTCAATGTCCAATATATTCACAATTAGCAGTTCTTCATCCCAAGTCTTGGATTGGCAACTTAATCCAGAGCCTTGGTAAAAGGATAATTACCAATTCTATAATTATGCATAGATTCAATGTTTGAAGTGGAGTTATTAAGTAAAGTAGGGCAGAGTTCTGAAATTAAGCACAAGTTTTAAGTTGGGAAGAATAACCTCTTGATGCCTACCAAAGGCCCTAACTTCTACAGCCTACGACCCTAGACATAGCTACTAAAGGATCGGTGCTACCTGGAGCATAAGGTTAGGGCTCTCCATCATGCTAGCAACTTCAGCTAGCATCAAGATTTTAATATGCCAACTTGTAATATATATATATGGTCAATTGCTAATTGAATAAGATGTATTCCTCTGCCCAGGTAGCTCTTGGATAAATATTACTTCATATTACTAAATAACATAAAACCATCATGGCTAGGATGCTGCAGGATTAGGGATTCCCTATTGATCACAAGTAGGCATGTCTAGACATTGATGTGTTTCTTCTACATGAAGTCCACAATGTTACATAAACACTGTCTATATAACAGACAAAGAAACACAAGAAAACCACAAATTAAAACATTTGTCTTTCTACATTGATTTGTCATTAAATTAGGTCTACAAACCAAGGAGGAAACTTAAAATGAGATTGGGATTTATAAATCAACAAAATATATTTTTCCTCTTTTCTCAAGTACAAACTGAAATCACATGCTCTTGAGGCTTATGTATGCCTTCCAACCAGAATTTTGTAAATATAACTAGTTCAAATACCTTTGTTAAATGATACTCCATTAATACATTTTCATCCACTATTATCATTTTTCCAGCCAAAATGGGGCATTTCAGAAATTGTTTATGAAGGTTTCGTAATTGATGAGACTTGTGGAAGGCTTAAGGATGCTTCCATAGCTGTCAATCTCCCTTTAGTATGTACAGGTACATGTGATCTAGCAATTTGCTACCCATACATTGATGAACACTACTGGCAAGTGTGGCCTTACAACCTAGTCTTCTACACTTTCCATATATCCATGTTTCATTTATTTTAATTCTCATAACCAGATGTGACAATAACATGCTTCCAGAAATCAACTTCCTCTGGCTGCCAACATCCCTTGGCCACTAGTCATGCCTTATACTTATTTGGTTTTCCATTAATTCTATTCTTAATCTTGTAAACCCATTTGGAAGGAATTGGTCTATTTCCTATTGGCAATTGTACTGACTCCCAAGTTTGGTCTTCCCTAATGGATTCCATGTCAAATACCATTGTTGTTTGCCATGCATGACTTCCTACTATTTCAAAAGCAGTGGGTTCATAGGGTGCTTGAACTAATGCAACTATAAAATCATCATAATGTGTTGGAAACTTGGTTCTTTTCAATGATTTTTTAATCTCCACTATTTGGTTATCTATGTTTTGTGTTGGTACATTAACATCTTGGTTAATATCCTATAGCTCTAATGGGTGTTCATCTCTTCTTCCTTCACTAGACATGTTATGAACAAATATGTCATTTCTTAGATTTTCCTTAAATGAACCATCTTCTTCATCATTCTCACTAGAGTCCTTTGGCGAGACATCCCAAAAATCACCATTGTTAATTCCATTCAAGTTGACATGGATTCTCACCACCTAATGTGTGGGTCCTCCAACTAAGCTAGTTATTCCAATTTGAATTGTTTTTGCCTGCTTTCATTCCTCCTTGGTAAAGCTAGTTTTTTCTTCATTGAACCACACATCCCTACTTAGTTGAACATTCTTTGATTTTAGATTGAGCAACCTATTTGCTCATCATAGCCAACTAAAGGAAATCTAATGGACATTGCCTCCAACTTTGTTCAATTTTCCCATGGTACATGCACATGAACTTTGCAACCAATGATGTGAAGATGACATAGATTTGGTTTTCTGCCAATAAATACTTGCAGAGGAGTCATCTTTTGATTTGCTTGAGTTGGAAATCTATTCACACGCTAATTGGTGGTGTTTACTGTTTCACTCCATAATGACTTTGGTGCATTGTTTTTAAGCAACACTCCTAGCTATGTCCATGATTATTCTTCCTCTCTGAAACTTTGTTTTGTTGAGGTGTTCAAGCTTGGGTAAATTGACACTTTATCCCATGATCACAACAATAATTCTTCAATTTTTTTTGAGTTGTACCCTTCTTATGTTAAAACAAAACATTTTGACTTATTTCCCAAATTCTACCTTTGCTTCTTGTTTGAACATCTTAAATATATTAAAAGATTTAGACTTTGCTTTCATGAAATAGATCCATGTACATCTTTTGTGGTCATTAGTGAAAGTGATGAAGTACCTTGACCCTGACATCAATGGAACAAAAAGTGTGCACGATGTACGGTGAGAAAATAGAGTAGGGAAAAATTCCCACCAAAAACATTTCATAAGGTCAAAGCTATGCTTGAATTAATTCACACGAAAAGATGAAAATCATTTAAAATGCATGGGTGTAGTGTAGACATAAAGGAGTCACAATTTACTAGTTTTCATTGCAAAACAGTTTTTATGTGACTCTTTACAATATGTGCATTCCACCAACTTGGAAACTTAGTGTTGTTGTTTTTTGAATTGGTTTACATTGCACGCTTGTTAAATAGTCAGGTTTCCTTACTGACACATCAATACCATAGCCATATGAATGTTTAATTGTTCATTCTAAAATATTGTTTTCCAACTTAATGCCTTAACACAATATGTATATAATAACTTGTAATGGTTGCATGGATTATTGTCTATTTTTGCAAAACCTCTTTGCTTTGTAATAAACATATTGTATTTATGTTTTTGTCTCTTTGTATCAATAGATCTTTTTTTAATGTTTTTCATTCTAAAGTCAAGTTTGTTTATAACACAAAATGAATTTTCAATTTGAAATTGGTGACTTTCTCTTAAGATGTACTTGAGAACATTCAATTTGATTTCACAGGAGTATTAGGTGCTTGTCACATCCCTCACGGGATTGTGTATGTGTGCATTGTGCATGGTGCCTAGAACTTAGGACTTAATGCCTCCAATTGAATTGCATCTACACATGTTCACCACACATACATATGGTTGCCAAATTGCTTGAGGTTATTTTTGTTGGGCCATACCATTAGGGCTTTCGGCAACAACTTTGAATAAACTTAGTTCTACAACATCATAAATAGCTTGAATCTTATGGACATAAATTAAGTGATCTTCAAGCATATTTGTATAAAATTAATAACTTAAAACTAGCTTAAAAACTATGTACGATGGACTTAAAGGTCAAGAAATAGGTATGTGGAGGCAAATGATTTGATATTTCATTTCAAAAATTTACTATCCTGGCATGCATCTCATTTTATTTCATTCTTGTGCAATTTTGAATTAAATGGGTGTAGTCACAATCAAATAAGCCAAAAGGCACGTTGAGCGACCGCCAAAACTCTATTAAAACTATAATTTTGTTACATATATTTTTATGGTGTCACTTTAATGCCATGTTAATCATGGAATGTAGTGTTAAATGACTAATATGAATGTTGAGAAATTCAAAAAAAATAATTTGGGTTTTGGTTTTAATAAAGGACCTTTGAACTTAAACAACAGTTGTATCAAAAGCAATTAATTTTGCAAATTACTAAATAAAGGATTTTCTTTATAAAAGAATTTTGATGAGAAAGAAATTGAGATGATGTTAATTGATTATCCACATTCAAAAAGCACTCACAACTTGAAAGTTGTGAAATTTTAAAATTTTGAAAACTAAAAATCTATTGAACAAAATTAAATTTCAAGAATCCTTTATCACATGTAAATGGGGTGTAATGTACATGACATCTAAAACAAAATTATAGTTTATGAAACAATAAAATAAAACATTAAATAATTAGCATATTTTCATACAATTTGAAATTAAGATAATTTTTCAAAACAAAACATAAAATTTGGTAGAATTTGTACAATTTTTTTTAATTCTTAGTTATTCATGAAAAATTAATACAAAAAATGTGATGTACTGAAAAAATTATATGTATTTCTAGTAACATATTGCAAAAGATTTGATCCCAAAAGTCCTATCTGTGAGAAAGTGAAATGACCACAAAAAGGATTGCAAGCCTTGAGTCCTTTGTCACCGTTGGCTCATTTGATTGTGATCACACCCAAATAAATTTCTGAACTTTAATGGGTGAAAATCTTTTAAGGTGTACCACACAAGATGAAAAAAACCTAATCTTTACTGCAATTTTTTTTTACCTTATGTTTTGATCCCCAAAAAAATAATGAATCAAAAGTTGTCAAAATTTCAGAAGGACTATATTTTAGATAATTACAATTTTAGATTTCATCATAATCATTCAAAAATGTGTCTTTACATGATAAAAAAAACTAGAAAAAAAGACAGAAAAAGGTGATGCTATGACAAGATTTTGGTACATCTTAAAAAATTTGCACCCTAATATGTTAAGGAATAAAAATTATTATGTATGCAATATTTAATGAGGTAACTTGAAATGCAATTATATTTAAAACTTAGTAAGTAAAATTGATATGCATATCCTAGCATGGATTTCATTTATTTTAAACCAAAAGTGTTTTTTCATGCTAAAGCTTGATTGAGATTTGAATATTTGTGAACATGTTCCAAGGATATAGAAACTATGATTTAAGACTAAATAGGCACATTCCTTCGGAAGATGGGTTTTTTTTTTATAGATGTGCAACATATGGTTTGAAATATTAGTTTTTGTTGTTGTTAAACTTGATTTAAAACATTTGGTGTTAAATTTTTTGTTCTAATACCTTAAGACATTACAAGTAGCTTGGACCTTATGGCTAACAATAAATTATCTTTTAGCACACTTGTAGTAATTAAAAAATTTTATAATCAGCTTAATAGACTATAGCTTGAAGCTCTATGAGTAAGTAAGAAGAGACAAATGATTTGATACTTCATTTAATTTACAAATTTGTGTAAACTAATTTGTTAAGCACCTCATTTTATTTTTTGGTTCAATTTTTGGATGCTAGTAAATATTTTCAGTTATTAGTTATACATTACACAAATTATTTTGAAATGTGAATATAATTGGAATCTAGATAAAATAATACAAATATAATGGCATGGCTATCATATATTTTACACATTTATTCAATCAAGGTTTAAGCACCTAGGTTTAAATGGTTGCAACAAGAGCATCAAACAAATGCCAATTTGGTAAGAAAATGAAAAGTTATTCATGAAATGCATTCTTTTGTGCATCCATGGCCCTTTACATTTGCAATCTTCATTGAGGAATTTTTGTGTACAAAGCTCATGTGTTGGTGTCAAATTGATGGAAATGTATATGGCTTACCATTGCCTTCAACAAATATTTGTTTCCAAGTCTCAATTCCAAACAAGAAATGACCAAATTCATAGAGAATGTATGAAGTGAGTTTTCGGCCTAGGCTAGCTAATACCTTTGCCTAATAGGATCACTAGTATTAATGTTGGGCAGTTCTCTTAGTTTTTTGAGAATTGCTAATCCTAGTTATTCTCAAAACTTAAAGAACCCTTGGTTCCTTGAATTAAAAAGAAATTCAAGCTTAAGAGAACTAGCCAAGGTTTTAGATTTTCAAATATCTTTATCAAAAAGAAAAAATTACAAATTAAATGTCACATTGTTTTTCTAAGCATCCTATTAGTCTTTGTTGATTATATTTTAAAGGGAGAAACCTAGGTGCATGATATCATTTTTTGGGACAAATTCTCTTTCTAGGACAAACTTCCAATCTTTCCCTACTTTGTACTATCTTGTAATGAATCAAAGTTAGTCTTCACATGCATTGATCATTTTTTAAGTTGAGACTTGATACCTCTCCATTTAGACTTTGGGTTCTTTGTACTCTAATTCATGACAATTTCATCCACTAATGCAAAATCATCTTGTGATTAGTGGAAGCTTTTAGAAGAAGCTACATAAAAGTTTAAATCCTAGTTACAAATTTTTAAGATCATGGATTCTACATTTTACATTGATAATGCTACCTACTTGCTTTGTTGAGAACTACCCCTGAATATTTTATGATTATTTTCGGTGATTTTCACTTTAATGAAAACCATGGTGAACAATTTGCAATATGGGTTTCACCAAAGGTGATACACATTGGTTTTCAAAATTCCAGCCCAATGTGAAAATTACCTGAAAATCATGGTCCATTCTAATAACCACCCAACATTAATGGGTACCTATTATTTCTGGATTGGATGAATGTCTCCTATTTGGCACATGTGCCACATCATGCATCAGCCTAGATATGTAAGCTCTTCAGTTTTGCAGAGATTGCCAACCATTTGAGGATGGTCTTGATCATCTATTATATGCACCTCACTCTTCATTTCAATCTAGGTGCAACCAAATCCAGCTATCTCTTCACACTCTTCCTTCCTTTAAAATTCAACATTCCCTTGGAATCTATAGTGTTTTTTTGTTTGAATTTTGTAATAGATCTGAAATGGTGATCATCCATACGACAATTTAGTTAAATATGGCTATAAAAAATAGGAAAGTGAAAAAATAAAGCATCCTTTTATATTGTTTGCTACCTACTAGGAACTTAATAAAAAAATTTGGCAATTTTTCTTTAACTTTTTGAAACAGTTGGTGACTAAAAAACCCAATAAACATTTTTTTCCATTAAAAACAAATAAATTAAGTACCCAAAAAAAAAATTTGCTGCAAGTCTAAGATTCTAGTTGCCACTAGTAGCATAAGCATTTGAAAGAAGCACATAGCCTACAACACATTTTCAGGGTGTGGTTCAAGAACTTTTTTCAGCAATGTATTCTCCCATCACCAACTTCCAACTAGCACATTTATCATCAAGGAACTACAATTGCCAAGTATTTGACACATTTATACAATTATGTGAAGAAAGGCACAAAGTGAAGAATCAACTCTCAATGTGTCTTGGGTGTGACACATTTTCATCATTGAAGATTTTTTTTCATTTCATGATGTAGAAACACATTACATTAATTTTAAATATTTACTTCAAAATTACAAACATCTATCTATGAAGAAAGGTAGTTCGTTTATTTTGTTTTTTTTTTTTTTATATTTATGAAATCCACCGAACTAGGTTGCTTCATATCGCATTCTTGGTCTCTCTTGAGGAGGAGTGCATCAGCTTGGTTTCATGGTGTTTGGACTTGTAGTGTAGAAGTTTTTGAATATTGAATGATTTCTTCACTGAAAATTAAATTAAATTGTAACTAAAAATTTCGAAAGAATTGGAATGTGCCTTTGGTGTCGGTGGAAAGACCTTGATGAGCAGGATTAATGGAATTTATTTGGTATGATTTGGATTTAGAATGTGGGAGATATTGATTTTTAAGTGATTTTTACCATTGAAAATTCAAATAAATTCCAAAAACTAGGTTTTGGAAGGAAAAATTAGTTGAAAATGGGTAACACTTGGGCCAACGGCACATGCCACATTTATATGTTTTTAAGTTTTGATTTGGTTTACAAATTCAAATTTACATATTTATTTACATTTAATTTATTTTTATGTTTTAATTAAATTATTTTTATAACATCTTTATATCCAAATGTCAAAACATTACACTAATTTGAATATTTTGATTTGAGAAATGGAGGTTGTATAAATCCAAAAAACCATTCTCAGAATTGCACAACAAGGTTCTCTTATACTAAAAGAATTTGAAATCAAAGGTTCCTTTCAAAATCAAGAACAGAACAAACACCAATTTAGTTAAGTTTTATTGTACTATTATTGTTTGGGGTGTTAGTTTTAGTGGTCTTTTTTAATGAATTTTGTGATCCAACCAAAGTGGTGATCATCTATAAGAAGATGTAGCGAAAGTGGAGATCATTCAAATAAAGCAACTATTTCAACTTCTAACAATCAAAACCCTAAAAGTTCACTGCATTCTTTAAAAACAATATTTGACTTTTTGCCAAATTTTGCAATCAAAAAATGCTACCATTGCTATGAACTAGTTCAGTTTGTCCATTTCTAGAAAAATATATTTTGCACTAAAGATTCATCTAAGCTATATATCATTAGGGGTAAGACTCTCTCACATTTCTCTTTAGGGTCTCCAAGGCTTCTTCCATCTTGGATACTAAACTTTCATCACATTCCACAATTCTACAATTTGCCTCTATGTTATAAACTCCTTGGCATTTTGCATGTTATCATGGGGTAAGTGTTTGGGCACCTTTCTCTTATCTCCAATACATAATTTCTTGTGTCATGTGACATTTTTTTACTCATGCCATCACTTGATCCTCAAGTGACATAAATTGCCACAATGCCCCACTGGGTTGCTTGTAGTCATCTCACTCCAACGAATTGTGTGTTCAGAACCTTCTCTATACTCTTCCCTCATGCCTACTAAGTTTAGTACTAAAACTTGAACCATAATCCAGCAAGAAAGGGAAGTTTGATGATGACCTTGTAATGCCAACATATTTGATAGGAACATAAGGCAATAGCTAAAGACCTCTAGTGCCCCTCAAGTGTAATAGGCTACATCAAGGGAGCAATCATGGCCAAGGAAAAAATAGAATTCTAGAAAGGCAAAAAGGTTTAACACAAAGGCACCAGATGCTCAAATCAGTTCAAATTGCATCAAATAGAAAGAAACTTAGGTGAGCAAATTGGAGGCTTTAATGAGCATAGTAGAGGTTTGAATGAGCAAAATGGAGGCATGAATGAGACGATTGGTTGCTTAAGTGAGCAAAATGTTGGATTGAGCTGGCACATAGGCAACATGGTTGCATCGGTGGATGACCATGATGTGAAAGATCGTGACGTTGATTAGTAAGATGTTGACATTGATGTTAATGTGCTAAAATGTAATTTGCAAAAAAGAAATAAGGATGTAGCAAAGCAATTGTAGCCAAGTCTAGCATCCCCTAATGGTTGAGTCCACGGTTCTAAAGGATTGAAAGGGCAATCAAATCATTTATCATGACAGTTGTGAAACCTCTAAAAATGTGAGTGAAGTGTCAAAGCAACTAAACCATAACTGTAATGGTGATGGGTTAAAATCCTTGATGCTTACTATATATCCTTGTGGAAAATATTATTCCTCTTAATGTAATGAGTAATATTGGGCAACAAGAATTTTGGCAAGCTCATAAGGCCATTTTTAGGTGGGTTTTCCTAGTTTGCCTTACCCTTCTTTTAAAGAATTGGATCAAAGATTCTATTTTTCTTTCATCATTTGTTTGGTGCATCTATGTAGAGGAGGGAAAACACATGGGATCATGGATCAAGTTGGGATCATACTGTTTGTTTTAAATGTATATGAAGCAAACTATTTTGCCTTTCAAGGTATTTAATTGTGACAGGTTTGTTGTGGTTTTATGCTTCAATCCTAGATATTCAATTCCATTTTGTTGTTGCATGATTCATTTGGGAGACATAAGTGTCTTGAATGTACACATGATGTTCGTAAAGTTATGACTGTTGTGTTTAAATATTGAGTAATAGGTGAATGACAATAACCAATTGTGCATCTTCCATACTTCCTTCATGGCTTTCCACAATTTTGTGTTTTACTAAAAACCTATATTGCAAGTGTCAATATACTAAAATGCAACATTCTTATGTGTAGGCAACAAAAGATGTTTTTAATGTAAGTATATGAACTTCATCGGTTGATGGAAGTTTAGAAGCAGATTGCATGTGTCTAGATTTAACACTGGAAGTTGGCAAGGAAGAGATGGAGGAACAAGAACAATGATAGGAAAACTAATGGCCAGTGCCTAAACCTATGTTTATTACTCCAATTCCACCATAGGTGCCTAAGTTATTTGCCAAATGCATAGATGATGATGGCATCAAGGAATAGGACAATAATGGGCCAGTGATCACAGAGGCCCTTCAACTCATGTATCTAGTTCTTATTCCCACCTACATGGTTTAATTCTTTCCAGGACAGCCTTAGCAAGTAGCACCTTATGCACCCAATGAATGGACTCCACAAATTGGACCATTTTACATGTACCTCCCATATCCACCCCCATACACCCTTGCATATGGGTTTCATATTATGATACACCCATCAATGGTGATGTATGAGCAAAGTGGGGGAATGTAGCATGCTCAAATGCCACCATGATAACATCTAATATTTCTTCACTCTTTTGGTATGTTTGGACCTGAAGCAACATGGTATAATGCACCACATGTTTTTGTTATCGAATTTGCATAGTAAGGAGTCCCAGTTAGTTCCTCAAAATACATGCATCCCCCTAGCCAAGGGGAATCTTTAGGTGCATCTGAGAAGATGCATGCAAACATTCCCAACAATAAATAAAGGGGTGGTTAGTCTCACAAGGTTGGTCAAGGCCAAAATGATGGATGGGTAAAAGGTTGGAAAATGTACCTTGTGGAGTTTCGTATGAAGGACAATGCACAAGGTGAGCAACAAAAACATGAACAACTTCAAGAGCAAGACAAATTGGGAGGAATGAGGCACATTGAAAATCATTATGAAAAAACATTAAAGTGGGCCCATGAAAGCACCATATCTGATCCTTCACCAAATTTCCCACAATTGCCTATGCCCAACAATAATAAGCTTCAAGGAAGTGTGATTAAAGTAGTTCCATGAGTGACTTTGGCAACACCAAAATCAATAGCTAGTAATCTATTATCCATTCAATAAGGAAGACAACAATACTAAGGCTTATGAAGGTTGGTGGTTCATTATGGAATACAATAGAAGCAACATGATAGTGTCTTAAGGTTTAGGTGTGCCAAGGAAAAAAGTTTTTTTTGTTCAATATGTGTTCATGTTTATTCAAATTACTATGTGGCAAAAAGCTTGTGTGAATGTAGGTGATTTGAATTGAGTTGCAAAGACACATTGTGCTAAGTTTGACACATATGCTTTCAACAAAGAAATTGTGTGCGATGGATGTCTAGTGTGTACTACATTAGTAAGGTTAAGTCCTTAGCTAATTGGTTGCCACCACCATGTTTGCAAAGGTAGGAATCTTACTATGTTTTGGAAGTTGAGATGGAATGACAAACAATCCTTCAAGCTTTCTTTGAAGTATGGCATATTGAATGTTAATGTTTCAATGTGCAACTTTGTAAGACTTATGGAAAACAACTTAGTATTTTAGTATTACAAATTCCAATTCCAATTTTGTTACTTAAGGTTTTGATTTAACGTTTGTTCAATTGCTTATGTTTGCCTTATGCTTCTTTGATATGGGGGTAGCGATGCATACAAAGGTCCATATCCAAACAATTAGAAGTCAATTTTATAATGTTTCATGGTTGTTACTTCTATCTTGTCTATGTATCGTATTAATTATCGGCCAATAATAAATGTGTCCCAACCATTGGTATCCAAGAATTATACTAAATTTGAAGATGTATTGTGCATGTGGTAGGTAGCTTCAAAGCATTGTGGATTGTTGCAAAAGTGGGATCATGGTTCTATTTCCTCAGCCTACTACAAACAAGTGCATAAATTTCCTACTTTCAAATATCCCAATTAAACCTTAATTAGGTTATCATGTACCTTGGTTTCCCATGCATATTCTGTCTACATGGTTTTAGGTCAACTTAACATAGTCACAGTGAACCTCTGCTCTTATAGTTTAATTATGGAGTGAATTCAAGCATTGTATTTACTTGAACCTTCGAGTCCATTCTTTTTAAAATACACCCTTCAACAGAACCCCACACCTCCATTTTTTAATTTGTTCATGCAAATCCTTAAACATCAATTTTTTTTTACCATGTTTGTGATGATAAAACTTATTGGATTTTTGCCCCAAAAATAGCAAACTTGGTTAAAATTACATTAGAAAAACACATTTTCCGAGTATTTCCCAAATTTTATTGTTGAAAAAATTGAATATTCCTTGAAAAAAAACATTGGTTCAAATCAATTGAGCTGCAAAACATTTCTACATGCTTAAATATAAAGGTAAATCCCTAATTAATTTAAGTTTTGATTAGGGATTAGGGTTCAATTAGGGGAACAAATTAGGGTTTCCTTATGGGGCTTATGGGTGAAACTTTACTTTGAAGGTTTTAGCATCATTATAAAATGTTCATTTACACTCCATCTCCACCCATAACTTTCATTGATATCATATTTAAAGTTTATGTTTGTAGGAATTGCTGCTTAGAATTTGTGTGGTTTTTTGTGGGAATCAAGGTTGGGAAACATGGACTTAGATTTGGAAGGAGGGGTTGGTTGGGTTGTGAACTAGGTCATGTTTGTTGTTCATCAGGCAGTTGCCCAACTCCAAACATACATGGATGAGCTCAAGGGACAAAGGGCTACTCTACAGACCAGCATTCAATCACAAAACTTGAAGGTGTGAGAATGCAAAAATATCCTAGAAAAGGCCATCATCAAGCAATCAAAGGAAAAGGAACATCTTGAAGCACGTGGTTTTGTAAGAGATGAAATCCAAACAACAATTGCAACCTTTAGAGCTAAGATGTTGGATCATGCTTGGTTAGGGGAACTTGACTTTCTTGTAGTCACAAAACTTTGGCTCCCACATGCAATTAACTTGTGGGAGGTTGCTGAAGCAAAGTACCAACAAGTGGAGGCATCCATTTAACAAGCCCAAGATCTTGTGAAGAAATCCTGGAGCCTTACCATGGAAGAGTTGGAGTACGTAAGTTTGTGGTCCAAGCTACACGGTCTAAACAACTTAATTTTAACAACATCCAAACGGTTAGATGATGAAGCAAAACACCACATGAAAATGCTTACCTATTCTAAAGACAATAACCATTGGCAAGTCATGGCTTCCTACCCTAACCCAACCAAGCATTTTCCCATATAGACATTAGAACCATAATCATTGTTAATCGCCCCTTGCCTAATCTATGGGTGTTTTTTCCAAAATTTAGACATTTTAGTATCGTCATGTTTGTGTATGTACCATTGTTGGTGCATATAATTTTAGACAAAGATCTTTGTAGCATGCGCCTAGAAATCTTGTGGCAAGTTGTTTGATCCTAAGTGGGCTAAGAATGTTGACCTGGAGTTTAAGCTACCCATGGGTGGTCACCTAGATGCCAAGCAAGAAGGTTTTTTTCATGTTAAAGGTAAAGATAGTTCCTCACCTTCCCAAAATGTGTTTGAATTCAAAAATTTGGGGTGTTGGTAGTCTAATGTTTAGATTCTAGAACTCATCATTTGAATGTTTGATGTAAATGCTAATGAGACAACCCCTTGAATGTAAGCATCTGATGATGCACTTGGGTGAAAATCAAAACCTAGGTGTTGAGTCTAATAAATTGTGAGGTTGAAGAATAGTTCATTGTCCCTAACTCCCATGGATGGATACCCATGGTGTACACTAGGGTTGTTGATACAGTAGATTGTGAGCCCTAATGACACATTCATGTGCGATGGTCTCAATTTTCAAGAATTGCATCATTGATATTAAGGTGTGATAAAATTATTAGGGGTTTTTAGCGATTTCATGTTAGAATGAAGAATGATGGGTGCGCATGGTTGCATTGGGGGGTTGTTTTTGTTTCAGAATTTGATTATTTTCTTGAACTAAAGCCAGTAATCATAGTTTTAAAACTTCAATTACATGACTGGGGGTGAGAAGTTTGTAGAGGGTTAGGGTTAAAAGTAAACAACAAAATTTGTAATGTTTGGCAAAATGTTGGTTTCGTTTTGGTATTTAGTGGATAGTCGCGTAAGCAAGGATGATTTGAGATTCTTGAAGCAATTGAAAGATGTCAATGAAAGGTCCAACGGATATAGAATAATTTTCAAACATTATAAGCATGTAGGATTAATTCCAGATAACATAACAATTAAAATGAGTAGAGTGAAAGGTGGTAATTGCAACATGGATTTCACGATGAACAAATTTTTTTTTTAGGTTATGGAAAAATTTAAGGAGTTATAAATACATGTTGAGTCCTAGGTTATGCCACAATGTTAGTTCATAATTGTAGGAAATCTAAGATGTGTTGGATGGTGTGAACTAAGTAATCCACCTTGTTATTAGAAGGTAATTAACGAATCAAACTGCACAACCAATGATAATGTCCAACATTAGGATTTGAAGACCATGCAAAAATTGAGGTGTCTTTAATTTGGTAAAAATTTGCGTAAACAATTTTTGGTTCATTGCTAGAAACGAGGTTAACCTGTAACAAAATCACCAAGGTATGAGAGTTCGAATAAATTCGATAATATCAAGCTTGAAGGGGTTTGATTTTGAGACGAGGGAACAGTTCTTGCGGTTCAAAATATTCATCATGAGGGTGCAGGATTATTATCAAATTAAAAGATAATTTTTGGGGCGATTCTTTGTTCATTTGTGTGGCTTAAGGCTTGTAAGACATAGTCATGCACGATGCTATGAATTTAAGGAAAACAAAAAATATTCAATCAAAATCAACTTGGCGATGAAGGTGTGGAAGACTTAGTACTTCGAGATGCGTGATTATAGTCTATAGGTCAAGGAAAAAGAAAGAAAGATGCGAAATAATGGTCTAGAACCATGGTAAAACAAAACCTTAAAATCAATGGAAAAAAAGGTTTAAATAAATTTTTTTGGGGTGAAAAGTGGAAGGAGGTGAAAAGGATGTTTCCCCTTCTGCTTCCAAAGGCAACCAAACATGGAACATTCCAAAGGCCACCAACCTTAAAACCTTCCATTGGCCACCAAGCAAGATGTTTCCCCATTGGCCTCCAAGCATTAGATTCATTTCAAGGGCCACCAAGTATGGAACATTCCAAGGGCCACTAAACTTAGAACCTTCCATTGACCACCAAGTTGTGGTCTTTTTTCGCCTCCTTCTTTCCTTCTTTTTTTAAAGCGCAAATTTGGATCACTTGTTTATCTATTTTCAGATGTAATTTTCAATTTGAATATTTAAACTTGTTCCTACAACTTTCCTTGGGAGGAGAAGAATGATTGATCCCAGTAGATGGTGAAGAAGGAGAATAAATTGGATCATAGTAGTACTTTTGAAAGAATGAAAATGAGTAGGGGTATATTTGGAACTTAAAATCTTAAAGAAATATCATAAAACATTTCAGGTTTTGTAGCATAATTTTTTTAAAACTTAGTTGCAAAGCTTAAGATTTGGTAAGCAGATGCGCCTTGTAGCTAACTTTTCAATGAACTAATACAAGCTAGATTTGGATAACATATGTGATGGCAACAATGTTTTGAGTGATTGGAGGTCTACTGTTAAGTTGAACATTATGTTGGCTCCTTAGAAGTTGGTTTAAGTGGGTGTAGTTTAACATAAAATTCTAGGATTTGGAGAGTTTGAACTTTGAAAATATATCTATCAATTCCAAATCATAAATGATGCATAGGAAATAAACTATTTTTTTTCAACTACAAACATAATTTAATATCTAGAAATACATTTTGCATTTTTCCTTCACCAATAGAATATGTACCTCCAAGTATAATCACCTCATAGAATCGATAGTAGAGGGATGGAAAGTCACCTCACATAGACAGTTGTATTGTTACAAGAAGTTTTGGATCTATGCTTGTAGTAGTTTTAGTGGGCATCAATCTACATTACATGTGCAATCCATAATACTCTATTTATTTAGCAAGTTTTGCTAGAATGAATATAATGACACCAAAGATTTTTGTTTAATACTATAATTGGGTCTTGACTTTGTTAATATATTTGGTTGTTAAGATCAAAAAGAGTATGGATACTAAAATTTGGGTGTGGAAAAAGATAGTTGAATTTGGTACTAGTAAACTTTTGGATTCCCTAAAATCTAAATATTGCAATTGATTCATCCAAGGGAGGTTTTTGTGTTGGATGTGATGGAGGTTACATCCTGGGAGTTGTGAACGCTCAAGTAGATTTGGAGCATTTGGAGTATTTACGATCCTTTGATCACGAACACATAGATTTTCTCCATAAGTCATGAAAGGAATTTGTATCCAAGTTGGTTGTTGGTTGAAAATTGTTATTCCGCTAGTTTTTTCACAAACATATTTACATAGTAAAATGTTGAGAACCACCAATCTCCTCCTTTTGAAACTTCCTCTTATTACATTTTAGCTTAAGAAGGCGAGATGTGAGATCTGGAAACCAAAAGGAAATTTGTTAAGGTACACAAGTTAGAGGTGTAGATCTTCATCTTGTATCTTTTACCACAAAATTTAGGAACGACCAATTACTAATTTGACCCAATACTTGGACTTGTAAACATATGCACAAATGGAATAAATGGGAAGAAAAGACTCATAAGGAGAGTTTTGATTGTGCAAAAGAAAGTATGTCAGGTTAAACTTTTGTCATGCTGCCTGAGATGTAATACAAACAATAAAAGGACTTGTTTCATATTTGTTTCAAATAAACACCAATCGCTATCAACAAAAAACCATTCATTAAAATGTGGTCTATTTAGCAGGAAAGCGTTAGAAGAATTCAAGAGAGGAACATTGCATGTGATGGTTGCATTCAATGCACTTACCCATGGCATGGATGTTGAAAACATTGCCAATGTCATGAATTATGATGTTCCTATTTATGTGAAAACCTATCTTCACTATGTGGGTCACATTGCAAGAGCAGGGCAAGGTGGGTCGTGCTTTCATTCTCATGGTCAAAAAGGACGTATGTTTTCCCTAAACTAGGACCCTAGTAGTCCTTGAATGTTTTGGGAGGTTCTTGCAACCAATATAGGAAATTTGATTGTTATTCTGGTATATCCTTCAGTTGTGAACAAAAAATGTGTTTGATTTATGAATCATCATTGGGTGGATGGTAGGCTCACCACTTTAAAATGGAACTGTTCAACAAATTGGAGGATGGCATTTGCAAAGACTATGAACTTCCAACCTCTTTCATCAATGTGATTTTACCACATTTCATTGCAAGTATAATAATAACCACTACTTACATTAAAAGTCAACTTGATGACGTGTTTAATCCTTCCATCCCATAAGTAGATTATGATATTACAATAATTAACATATGTCTTTTGAGTGCTAATCGACATCAAGATTGAGTCTTCATGATGCTTTTGGAAATGTGATAAAAATTCAAGTGTGTGTTTAACAACTCATGGGTGTGTTTGATTGATGTTTCATTCTAGAGAGTCTCATGACTTCACCCTCACATAGTATTTGCCTCAAGATATTTCTTATGCGGACAAGATTGAGTGTATTTTGTCAACCAATCTATACAATATTGAAACATACCTAAGTGGGTTGTCAAGTCAAGTGGATGGCCAATGTGAGGGTTGGGTTGAGTGGTATTTCCCAATATGGTTGATATTTGGAATCCTGCTTTGTAGCTCACAAGTGTTTTGAGGAGGAGGCCCCTAGGAAAGACATTGACATCTTGATTAATGAAGGTCAAGATTTGACTACCAAGAACACAATTCCAAAAACTGCACAAACTAAATAATCAGTAATATAGTAAATTATGCATATCATTAATTGGCTTCCCTTTTCATCATCATTGTGGACAAAACATGGTTGATGAAGAAGATTACTACTAACATTGTAGGTAAGTTTATTGACTTTACAGCTTGAAGATAGCTTGTGAGAGGAGATTTAAAGATGTTGCAACTTGTGAATAATCAACTACCAGAACAAATCACCAAATTTGCCAATTTTAGTTGATGCATGAAGCTGATACTTACATTTCTTTCATATGAAACCCTCTTTCACCTATGGGAAAGTGTGAAATCAAACTTGTGTTTCAAAGTGGACCCATCTTCAAAGCTCCAATCCTTTCTTGTTTCTTGCATGTAAGTCATGTGATTTTGGAAATTCCAAATTCCATTAGTTGGATTGTCAATCTTATGACCTTTAGTCTTGCCAATGCCATTGCCATTGCCACATATTCCAAGTCTTGTTCTTTTGACCACAATGCAACTTCATTGATTGGTGTTTTCATAGGTTTAGTCTCATATCACTAAGCACCATGATAATGTTGTAAAGGTCTCATCAAGGATCTATCAAGGTTCCACATATGCATCATTTTTGAAGCCAACAAATTATAATTGAAATGCAATTCTAGATAAATTTGCATAATAAGCCACATTGCCTAATCTGTAATTTCAAAAAATATTGTTTTTTGGTTAATGTTGTGTTATACAAAGCACTACTTTAAGGTAGCAAATAGAACCTGGCAAGTGATGGAACTACAAAAATTGAAGGGACCAGGAGTCTAATCAATTGTCGTGAGAGTAAACAAGCAAGCAAGCACTAGTGTGCTTGTCATACAATAGTGCATTGATAGTTCCTCTTGTTTTCCAATTTAATGAGCACCACCACCCTGTTAGTAGACATTAGAATTTTTAAACAATAAGTCATATGGAACATTTGTCAATAAATTGGAACAACATGGCATCATCATTCATTTATTCACTCATTTGAAGCATGCAATGTCAATGGTTTTTATCATAATTCATCTGCACAAAAGTTTTATTTTGAATATATAAAACAAAAATACAAAGGCTCCCATCAACTACAATGGAAATCCACATACATTGAAGATTAAGAAAAAGAAAGCTTTGAGATTACAACCTATCCAATACCCAATCATGAATGGATCCAATTTTACAAATTTGCGACAAGCTTCAGGAGCTTGAGATGCACATCATGGCTTTACTTTTGTGAATTACAACAAGGAACTAGTCCACTTCAAACCTAAAACCCCATGGATAATTAAAAAAAATTCAAAAGAGTCCAGGAATTCTAAAGTACATACATAAAAATATGTGTTCATAAATAAGGTGCCCCCATTACCATAAGTCCCATTAGTCTAATCATAAGTACTTATAGTCATATTTGTAGTCATGTAGTCATAAAATTGACCATAGTCCCAAAAATGGTTGTGACTAAAGACAAAATATGACTACATGACTAGGTCTCGACAAGGTAAGGTAGATAACTGGTTGTTACCTGGTAAAACAATAAAAGTTAGTGGTAAAGGGCGAAGGGAAGGCAACAGGTAAAGTAGCGGGTAGAGTAAAGGTAAACGAATGGATTACCCAATTACCTGGTAATTATAGGTAACTGGATAAATTATTTATTATGCCCCCAGTGCCTTAATGGAGTCCACCATCAGTCCGCACGGAGTCCACCATTAGGCTTGAGTCTGCCATAGAGTCCACCCCGCCACGGTCTTCCGCTGCGGTGCTGAGGGAACTAAAAAGTACAATGTCGAGCAACAGTGATCCTATTGTGAGCGTGGTCGTCGCCAAGGACGCTGCTATCGTCGTTGCGTCCGATGACAGTGACGGCGACATGCAGGCGGCCATGCATTATGTCGCCAAGTCAAAGCGGAAGCGCTAAAAACACCAGTTTCCGTGGGATTATGTCAATGATTGGTAGGACGGCAACTCCGCCAAGCATTGCGGAAAGCGCCAGTGCACGGTGTGTCACAAGTGGTACTTCGGATCGACCAATGCGTCAGGCTGGAAAGCCCACATGAAGAGCGCACACAGCATCACCGACAGCGACACCGCGTTGTCTGCCCTGTCCTGCAAGGTCATATTCCAGTTGACGTTCAGTAGCAAGCCCGTGTTTCCGGAACCCATTCTGCACAAGTACGAGAATGTCGTCATGGACTACGTCGTCGAAGGTGGCGTCACCCTACGTGCGGTTAGCGACGTTTGTTTCAAAAAGTTTGTTGTCTCGTTGACAAATGGATACAAATCACCGTCGACTCGAACAATCTTACGTTGGATCGTCGAGTTGTACCGCATCTTAGAGCCATTGTTGGCGGCATTTCTATGCAGCCTGGACGTCGCCATCTCTCTGATGCTGGACGGTTGGTCGAACCACAACCTAAAGGGCTTCTACATTGTCACTGCGCACTGGGTCAACGTCACTTCTCTGACCAACAAGAACATTCTTTTAACGATCCTTGACGTCAACTGCGAAATTGGCGTCAATAAGCGCGTTTAGGTTGCCTTGTTCGAGTACCTGAAGCGCCTGGGCCGGGATGTCATGACACGCCTGCTCAACGTCGTCAGCAACAATGGGTCAGACGCGACGGTTGCTATCACGCAGCTTTTCCAACTGGTATTACCTTCATCGATTACGAGCAGATGCGCAAGGTCAACCACGTCCGGTGCGCCAACCACTCCATCCAGCTCGTTGTGCTCAAGGTGTTGACGTTCATTAAAGAGCCCACCGAACAGCTACGGGATGCGCTATCAGAATCCGCTGCAACAAAGTCATGCGGTAGTAGTATCG
>Ga0209611_10005837_pt1 | contig 20451 bp, 18 predicted proteins | sample S1TSphgellanicum_3_FD_187693 | JGI IMG/M metagenome (GOLD analysis project Ga0209611, IMG submission 187693) | Host-associated microbial communities from peat moss isolated from Minnesota, USA - S1T2_Fc - Sphagnum magellanicum MG (SPAdes) (version 2) | ecosystem: Host-associated > Plants > Peat...
CCCATTGAAAAAAAAAAAAAAACCATCAAAACATTTGTGCTTTCGAATATATCACAATTAATATGAATCACAATAAATACAATAAGTATCTAAGCTTGTGTAAATGCTACAATAAATAACACTTAGTAATAAAAGTTATTATTGAATTCTACTCATAAAAATAGTAGTAGTAATAAAAGCAATGAGGTGGAGCAAAATGTGTATTCAAAATATTTCTTGGAATAACACCACCATAGTCCCATATTGGTAGAAAATGCTAATACTTGGGGAGTATCAAAATATCATGACTTTTTATGAAGGACCAATCAAAGTGGCCAATTGTAAAAAAATAAAATTGAGCTTTGAGATGCACTCACAACTAATTAACATGGACTTGCAAGAAGGTATAATCATTAAAGATATATATTATATACACTTACACATACATGCCCCAAAACATATATATGGGGCCATGTAAGTGTAAAAAGTTCAGACCTGTAAACATAAATGATTTACACATCATATAAACAACTATTGATGCTTACATGCACAACATTGGTGTGTACCATTGTCATTTTTGCAATCTTGTGATAACAATGAAAAGTGAATAATGTTTAATACAATGTGCATGTATAAAATTGAGTTTGTAATCTTATGCCTTTTTATGCCTCTTACAATGTACATTTTGCATATTGTACATTTGATAAGCTTATCTAGCCTTAACTTCCTAGCATTGTTCCATGTTGCAACCAATAAATTTACATGATTCATAAAACATTTTACGTAAAGAAAGAATCAATTGGACATGAATACTTTAGACACCATCTAGTTTGCAATGATTAGTCCAACCTCCTTCAATTTCTTCACATGGTCCAATACCATTGAATTTTTAAGCACAATTGGCGGTGGTTACCAACTAACAAATGTTGCACCATCTCATTTATTTGGGAAAGAAATTGTGTTGAGATCAAAATTGAACATAATTGTTTGTCCATGTGTTGATCAATTTTCATTGTTGACAATGTTGGAAAAACTTGCATGATCCACACATTTTAGATGGTGGGTTTTACTTGACCGTCTTCATGAATAAAAATGTGCACAATGACAAGAACAAAGTATAATATTATGGATTTTTACAATATAGATTGATATAATGTATACTAATAACAATATATATTAATACGTTATTAACATGGAGATACATTATTCACAACATAATCAAATAGGCATCGGGGATAGATACACAACTAATCTCCACCTTCAATAAAGGCTATGTTTAGTTTTTCAATGCAAAATTTGTCTTTGAAATGACATTATTTGTTGAATCCCAACACATGTTATAATCCTCACATTAAAATTGGGTACTATGCTAACCACAATCATCATAAAATTCCATGGTTATTTTACCTCTAGTATTTTTAACCCAATTGTCACAAAGGTCTTTGATGATTTGAAATGGGCACCAATTGATAGAGGTGTTGGAGAGATAGGGAGGAAAAAAAGGTTACGTAATAGATGAAACCAAGGTTCTATTTCCATTGGTACCTTCCAAGTTATTATTGTTTTCGTGGGTTAATTTTTTTATTATAATATTTTTGGAATTTTGAAAAATAATATTTGTGTGATTTCTTGAACTATTGCAATGTATATTAAGAGAGTTGTAATTACAACCACTAGTTGGTTACCTATTTCATTATTTTGTTCATTTACGCACCTGGGTTTGTAGTGAAGCAATAGGTTAATGTATGTAGGTATGAAAACTTTAGACAAACAAATAAACATGATTAATAAAGAGTCTTATGAATATTTGTCCAAGATTAATTCATTTATTGGTTAATCTTTGCATTGTGCAAGGGTATTAATTTTAACTCAATGTATACTAATGTAACTTGTGTCATGGAACACACATTGCAACACTCAAAGTTTAACACTCTCACACCACAAGTTTGAAAATTACAAAACCACCTTGACATGGCCCATTCATTGGGGGATTTCCAATAGTACAAAAGCACGCCCCCAATTTTCCTAAATATTAAAATTTAAAGAAAAATATTGAATTTTTTGCAATGAAAATACTCAAATTCAATAACTCCTACATTGCAAGTCTAAAATCTAAACATTACAAAATCACCTTGGTGAACCCTTACTTATTGAGGGCTTTCTAGCAGTACCAAAAGCACAACTTAGGGCTCCATGGTTTGGGGAATTCCAATTCGAGAAAATAAACAAAACCAATAACCTACCGGCCTTTTAATAGCAAGATACCAACTTAATATAAGGCCAAATGAAACAATAATTATTATGTTACCATCTTGATGGAATTGTACACCATGTGATGTGATAATCTTTTTTTTTAATTGCATGAGTTTACTTGTACTTTTCTTTCTTTGGACAACATTGTATGTGCAACATTTCATTTGTTTGTTCCACAAATCAAACCATATTCAACATGGTTTGAGCGATGTTTTTTATTGTGGCAAATTCTCATCATTTTTCCCCAAAAAAAAAGAAAAAAAAAGGGCCAGCAACATCAACAAAGGATTTTTTTGTGTGTGGAAAAGACCCTTAAATTCATCAGATTTTCTATTTTCTATTTATTTATTTAAAAAATTGCTAAATTTGTACATTAGGCTCTAGTAGGTAGTCAAAAGATTGAAGGATTTTGAAACAAATATGAATGTGAAATCTGTTCTGTAGCCAACTGTGGCTAAATCTTGCTATTAATGATTGCCACTTTGACAACATTGAATTTTTTGTTCTTTTTTTCTAACACTGGGTTTGAGTGGTGTATTCTACCTTATGTGCCAAATGTGGCAATCTTTCTTGCATGAAATCTGGCGCAAATTGGAATCTATGGTCAAAACCATGCCATTTAAGTGGGATTCCAAACCATGCCATAATTCAATATGCAATTGTGAACACTTTGTGCCACATGTTGTTTTTAACAAGAGTCTTAAAATTACAACTTATTAAATTTGGTTATATGATCTATTACCATAACTACGAGTTGATGCCCCCTTCTAGAGTTTAATTTTGTGAGGTAGGTGGATTGGCAATCATTCAAAAGAGACTACCTACACAAATTTGGCTATACAAGTCATAAAAGAACATAGAATTTTTGCATTCCCTCCCCCCTTGGAAAAAATCTTTGTAATTGGATTCACAACCCCATTTTATTTTATTTTATTTTGTAGTAAAGTGGCAAAATTTTGCCCAAAAAAACACTGGGCCCTTCTTGGGTTATGGCCAGATATCCAACATATAGGTAGGTATATGCCCTATTTTTGAAATTTAAAATTAAGGTTGTAATGGCCCATATGTATGTAAGGCAAAAGAGTCGAGCCTAATGAACCCAAAGGGACTCACCTAACCTGAGCCTAACCAACCATAGGGACTCACCCAACCTCAGCCTAATCAACCCATAGGGACTCACCTAACCTGAGCCTACTCAACCATAGGGACTCACCCAACCTGAGCCTAATCAACCCATAGGGACTCACCTAACCTGAGCCTACTCAACCATAGGGACTCAGCCAACCTGAGCCAAATCAACTCATAGGGACTCACCTCATTTGGATCCCTAAAAAAACTCTTCTCTCTTTAGTGTTGAGCACTCAGCATTGGGCACCCCATTTTTTTTGCATTGGCTAGAGGCCCATGAGAATCCTACCATTAAGGAAGGTACAAAGTTTGTTGGCCTTGTCTACCAAGGCCCTTAAGGATATTGTGTTTAGATTCATTATAGAGTAATAATAGTAGCTTAAGGGATTTTGGCCCCAGCTAGGTAATAATAATAATAGGTCTATTTTTCATATGAGGATTTTTGAAAGGTGATATTTTGGCTTGTGTTGTTGAAACTTGAGATTAGTTATTATAGAGTTATAATAATATCTTGAAGGATTTTGGTTTCTTTTTAGAGGATTTTTTGAAGATAATGTTTTTGCATTTGTGAAATATTTGTGAATTTTCATAATTCTTCTTTTGCCATAAGATACTTTTTTTTAAAAAAATGTAATTGGCAAGGCCACAGTGTGAGACACCCCTGGTTTTGTTTTGTCATGGTGAGATCTCTTGGCCTGGATGGGGGTACTGGTTCTGTTAAATGGTTTCATACCGTTTAGACCTATGGTTGAAAGGCTATTGAATTTTGAATATTTTTGTCATTGAAAATTCAATTAAATCAAAATTAAACTTACCCAAAAGCTGGGGCATGCTGTTGGAAATCCCTCCGCAAATAGAGTTCCATGCAGTTGATTTTGTGAATTTTAAACTTGAGATGGAGGAGATATTGAATTTTGAGTAAAATTTTCTCATTGAAAACTTAATTAAAATATTTTTAATGGATTATCAAATTTCAGATAGAGGTTAAAGAAGGTGTACCGTTTGCCCTTCCAAAATTCATTCATAACTTCGATACATGTTCAACAACACAAGTCACACTAATCAAGTAGAGAATAAAACCAAAAAAACTTTATAATCACATGATAGAGAATATGGCAAAAGAAGTAAGTGCACACTAAATAAGTGTTATTGGACAAGTTGAAACATTATCATGTAGATTGTAAGGAAAATAAATTATAGTGAACATGTAATTTATTGTTTTGGATTGATATTTGAAATTTGTCCAAAGATAAATTGGAATAATTTGTGAAAAAGGCCTTTCAAAACAAAAAGAATATCAAAATTCAATTGTGAATGTGCTTCGTTTTGGATACTTTTGATGTGACTAGCATTATATAGGAAACAACTGGAAAATATGAATTACTGTAGTACCTAGGTTGGTTCAATAGCAAGGTCCTTAATAAATAAATTATTATTTTTAGGTTTGTCTACATAACATTATTTTCCATTATTAATTTATTATTATTATTATTATTATGTTTGGCAATAAACATAATAATAATAATTTATAATTCAACATTATATTAAATTATGAAGCTATCATGTTTAAAAACCTTTTCATTCATATTTTTGGCATGGTAGACACATTATTTTCAGAACTCTCGGCAATTAAAAATTAATTAATTAATGCCTAACCATGCTAGGTATTATGGCAATAGGCATAATTTGAAGTAAGGTGCAACATGAAACATTGAATCAACTTTTTTTGGGGACTAATTGTAAAAAAATTGAACTTCTATTTTATTTATTGTTTCTAAAGTGATATGATATGGGTTTATGTTTTGGTGTGTGAAAGGTCAAGAACTTGTCATTGTTGTCATATGCAAAACAGATAATGGAAGGCCTATTCCCTTAGGCCTCTCCTAATTTGTCCCAAGGGTGGTAGGCTAGAAGGTACGAAAGGTGTTCAACTTGAATTGGTGAAAGGTGTGTATGTGAATGATAGATTGTCTTTTTAAACAAAATGCATCATGTTTGTGCAAAACTCAACCTTTAGCAATGACTCCTTGTGGTAGAAAAGAGTTGTGTCTTGCACACCATAATTGCATTGTTTCCTTGATGGTGGAAACACTCCTTCTCAAAAGCTAAGCAACGATATTTGCACAACAAAAAAAAAACAATGAAACTTTTACAATCACAATAGTTGATTGTTTAGGGATTTTTAAGGTCTTTTAAAAACACCCATGGTTTAGGGAGGCTAACAATCTTTCATTTGATGTGAGAAAAAGTTGCATGTGAGGGAGAGCTACCTATAGATTTGTGATGTTCAAGCACTCTACAATTGGTTAAGACTCTATTGGTAGAAGCAGTGTTTCTAATTCAGGAACAAGAATGTTTATGATATAGGTTGGGTTATTATTTTGTTGATTGTCTAGGAAGCTTAGCCCCTTAATGGTCATGGGAAATGTGAACACTATCCTTTCCACAAGTCACATGAAAGTTTGGTGGTTGATTTAATGTATTTGTTTTGTGAAGTGTGAATTTGGGTTGTGAGTTTACATTTTAAGTGTTGTAGCCCAACAACAATAAACTAACATTTTTTTCCATCAACAAGCTACCTACCATTTAGTGTATCCATAAATGCAAAAAAAAAAATGATCATTAGAAATGGGGAATGATTGAAATTTGTTGAAGATTCTAAGAATCTATCCATGAAGGAAGGTTGTTTGTTTGTTTTGTTTTGTTTGGACATATGAAATCCATTGAATTGGGATGGTTCATATCATGATCTTGGTTTCTTTGGAAAGCTCTTGAGAAGAAGGGGTGCATTAGCTTGGTTTCATGGTGTTCGGACTTGCGGTGTAAAAGTTTTTGAATATTGAATGATTTTTTCATTGAAAATTAAAAAATTTGTAGCTGAAAATTTTAGAGGAATTGGAATGTGCTTTTGGTGTTGTTGGAAAGATATTGATGAGCAAGATTTAATGAATTTATTTGGTAAGATTTGGATTTAGAATATGCAAGATATTGATTTTTAAATGATTTATGTTGTTGAAATAAATTCCAAAAAACCAAGTTTTGGAAGGAAACATCAGTTGAAGATGTGTTAACACTTAGGCCAATAACACAAGCCACACTAATTAACAGTAAAACTAAGAATCAAAAATGGTGCTTGGGCACCATCACTGAAAGCCAATGTCCAAACCCCTTTTGCACCATTACGTGCACCAACCAATTAGCATTACTTGGCTCTTCATTTTGCAACATCATTTGGGATCTTTTTTAAAATTTCATTGGAAACCTCCAAATTTTCATTTCAATCCTTGATCAAGACCTCATTTAAAATGTTGTCCACCATGTTGTTTTTAAGACCTCATTATGAAATTTCAATTGGAACTTTGTTTGGGATCACATTCAAAACCTCATTTCTAAACCCCATGGATTGACATTATTATTAAAGTTGTTGCATGGTTTATCCCCATCTAGGTAAGTTTATGGTAAAATGACCCATTGCATGTGTTACTTTTAAACCTTAATTGACATTTGACCAAAGCAATCCCAATACAAAAGTCAGACTAGTGTCATGCATGTATGCATGGCCTCATACATGACGGCTAGTTATGGGCATGCCAATCATGCCTTTTAGGGTTAATGTACGTTTTTAGGTTATTGTACGCTATTAGGTGTTTTAAAGTTATGGCTTGTTTAGGGCTTCAACTTGTTGATGGCTATATAGAAGGTTAAGCTCTTCCCTTCTCTTGTTAGTTTTTCTAGAATTCCTTTGTCAGGGAGAGTGTCCTCCATAATTAGACTGGATTTCTAAATGCTCACGATGGCTATTGCATGGCCACCATTTACATACACTACGGATTTTTTCCTTTTTTGTAATTTAATTCTAGAAAAATTGCTCTATGTCACTTAATGTTGAAAGCGACAAATTTTCCTTGGTTTTGAATTTTTTAGGTTTCTTTTGCTTGCTGGTTTCTTGCGTTCTTGACTCGTTGCTACTTTTTTTCTTTTTTTACTCTTGTTTTGCAGCTGCAACAAGAACAACAACCATAACTAGTAGTAGCGCAAGTAAAGGAGAAGGGGCATCGAAAACAAGCTACAAGTTATGAAGTTATGAGTTCTGGAGCTTTAGAAGGAAGAAGGAGCAAGTAGCTCCAAAGCTTGTTTTACTGCTAACTTTAGGTCTTGGGAGCACGCACACACACCCACAAGGTTTGATTGCAATACAAGATTTGCACCAAGTGATGCAACCCCACATACATTTGCTTTCCTTGTACATGGGTATTGAGGTTAACATTTGGGTTATGCACTCTTGTGTGTTTCTGAGCTTGCAGTCATATAGTGAGTAGCCCTTGTAGTAACTTTGGAAGAAGAAGAAAAAGAAGAATAAGAAGAAGAGAAAAAAAAAAACAAAAACATGAAATAGAAGAAAAAATAATTCTCTCTTTATTTATGCACGCCATCGTTGCAGAGTTTGTGGATACGAATCATTTTGCAATGTTGTTGTCGGGAGAATATGTTGTAATTGCAGTCTGTTTTGTTCTATTGTTCCATCATAGTTCGTTCCGTTTCGACGTTTTGCCGCAATCCGTTCTGTTTCACCATTTCGTCGCGTTATTTTCTCCAATGTCCATTATTGATTCATCTGACATTCGTTGTTATTTTGTTTCACATCCATCATTGTTCCGTCCAACGTCTATTGCCGTTCTATCCAACATTCGTCGCCATTTCGTCCAGCATCCATCCTCGTTCCGTTCGACGTCCGTTGTTGTCCGTTCATTCAACCCCTTTCGTCCATAAACGTCCATCCACCGATGTCCATCCGTTGCCGTTCATCCCCATCGACGCATCCTATTCTTCAAACTGTACATTGTGTTAGAACTTTGTAGCTAGTGCTCTGTATTGTTACAAAATTTTGGGGCATGGGACAACACCATGTCCTTGGATGATAAGAGCATTACCACTTAGCCAAAGCCAAGGTATTAGCAACGAAATAACACACAATCATTTGAGTCGATTTTTTTGAGTTCGCGATTTTCATGATGATACCATCAAGCGTCTACAACACCACCGTCATCCGATACAACTCTTACCAAGAATTCAAGTTCAAGTTACATTACATCAACAATACATCAAAGTCCATTTGGAGGGGTTAATCAGTGGGGTATGCCTATTACCACACCAACTTTCACACCATCACCGTATATTCCACTAGAAGTCGTTACCTCTATATCCATATACACCATGGAGGTTAGCAATTCTTGTAGGAGAATTAAGAAGTTCAATGGAAAACCAAGTACCATTCTTTGAGGGAATGCAAGACAACTTTTTCCATTGTGGTTTGAGAATTACAGCTCAAGTATGGTGCTAATTACATCGAGGCGTTCGCATTCAAACAACTGGCCCATTATGTGCATTATGAAGCATTGGATGTCTACGAGCAACATTCTTCGAGGATTTTGGGTGTCACCCATATCCCCAATCTAGTTTATGCCACAACCATCACCACCACCTTTCAAGTTGCACTACAAGTTGCCATTGCACATCATGGGCCTATGCCCAATAATCTAAATCTGGTACCTACTTCAGTAAACCTTTCTCCTCAACAACTCATTGTTCTTATCGCAAACATTCCTCACACCATCAATGCACTAGCTTTTGCTGATCCAATGGGGGAATGTTTTCAAATTCTTGAGTTAAAATTTTTGGTTAAAAATTTTGAAAAAATTTTGTAGTTCGCCACCTTATTTCGCTTGAAGGATGAAACCCTTAAAATGTTTTATAGGAGGCTTCTCAAGCTTAAAGAGGATATTTAGAACATCACAGACCTGGAAGTTGCCCATTGGTATCTTCGTTCATTGGAAGGTACTCCGACATTCCATGCGTAGGTTTTATAATGGGTTTTTGTAGAAATTTGGAATTTTGTACACTTTGTTGGATGTGTACAACATTTCTGAAAAGCTTGAACTGGCTCATGCACACTATGAGGCCAATATTATGAAGCCTCCATCACATTTAATGCTTTAGCTTCCACCAGCTACACCAACCAGATCATCACATTCTTCTTCAAGGGCTAAAGCAGTGCACTCGGTTGCACCCATCCTACCTTCTTGCAACTACTGTGGCAATCCTACCCACAAAGCCAATGAATGCAACATTCCTTCCGAGGATCTCTTTTGTGATTATTGTGGGAAAAAAGGACATCATGAAGCTGTTTATTTTGCCAAGTTCCCGGAACAGAAGTAACTCTGATTACCATAGCAAAATATGTTAGCATCTTCCGTTGCCCCTTAACCAAAACCCAAGGCACCTAAGACTTCCACTTAGGTTTTCCCCACCAAGGGTAATTTTAATAAGAATTTAAAAAGAAGGTGCACAATGCTGACAAGAGGGAGGTGCTTCAAGCCCATGTTGCTCAAGTTCAAACTTTGCAAAATGAATTCAAATCATTGAGGGCCTAACTTGCTAATTTAAAAGGCAAGTCTTCCCAACCAGTTAATCATGCCCAACCTGTATAGGGTTAAGGATCACAGGAGGGACCTCCTATGTCGTTCTATGGCCTCTCACATGATGCCATGGTTGGGGAATATGTTATTTCTAGTGCACACAATTATAATCTCACACCAGAATTTGCCATTTCTTTTTGCCCTTCCTACTTTGTGGCACAAGAGGCTAGTGTGGCACTTAAAGTTTGTGCCACTAGTCAGGTAATTCAAATTAATGGACTTGCATCTAGTTCAAGTTTTATTACCAAGGTTAGAAGAGCTTGAACACTCATGCCACAATCTTTTTATCCTCTCAACACGAAAGAAGAACGCACCTTGTTGGTGAAGGGGGAGGAGATTACTACACCACAACCTGCTAAGGCATCAAATTTTCGTGTCCCAGGAGTACATGTACATTAGAAAAACACACAATTTTCCACTGATCAGCTTATGGAGTGCTAATTTCAAATGTGTGAAGTGGCACAAAAGCTTGTGAGTACATCGTTTTTTAGTTTTCAAGATTTGAAGCTAAGCACTAGGGACATAATTACAATACTAAACGATATCTTGAACATTACATTAGGTCCTCAACCAATCTTTGATCCACATGATATAGGGGTCCCATCCAACACCTTGGAGAAACATTCGATTAGTTCATGTGTTGCAGATGGCGTTTATAATCTGGTCAATAATTCTAACATGGCTAAACTAGTGGGCTTTTCTACCTTTGATTCTATATTCACATATCAGAAGGGATATAAAAACACTTCACTTGTGGATTTGTTACTCAGCAAAGGCGTTTTGGATAACCATTATCTCCACAAAGTTTCTCACTCATTTTCGAAGGTGGTACCTAGTGAAACTTCCATCGCCATTGGAATTGCCATTATTGACAACATTGAGTCAATAATCCAGGTGGGAGGACATACACCCAAAGTGGTATTTCTTGATACAAGTGCCTAACCAATGATTCTTAGAGTTCAATTTGCCAAGAAGATGAGCATGCTTGATTCTAAATTATGGAAATATATGTGGCAAATTCGCATTGCAAGTGGGAACGTAGAGGAGGTACTTGGGAGAGCTCAAATTTGATCGCACTTAATTTCAATGAAGGTAAGGATGAAGAGTTTTGCCTACAAGTCAGATGTTTAGTCACCAATGCCACTAGTTACAATGTGTTAATTAGGCTAGAGGCCTTGTTTCCACCAGGTTTCACAATTGACAATTGGTTCGAGCATGCGTACTATCGAATGGATTGGGAAACTAATGGCCACCACTTGGGATACATACCCTTTGATTTACATGGGAACCATAATCCTATGGTTCACCATTGTATGTTCAAGGAAGCACACACCATTTCCTATATCTAATAAGTTAGCCACAAGTGGATAGAGGGAGATAAAGAGGGGACAACTTACACCTAAGCTACTAAAAGTTTGAAGGTGGTTCCTATGGACATTCAACACAGACCAAAGGTTTTACAAAGGTTCAAAGCAGCCCACGAGCCCTTGATCAAAGCTCTATTTAGTTTTGAAAACATGGAAAGCCATGGAGAACAGATTGAACCAATACTTCATCAACTAATCACCTAGACACCACCTAAGGAGGGGATTACATTACTAGAGCTCTTTGGTGGTATTAGTACAGGTCTCAAAGCCCTATTACAGTCAGGGATGGTGGTTCGGAGGTATTTTTACCTAAACATTGATCCTATTACAAGGTAGGTGGTGGCATCGATAATAATGGAGCTCACAACCAGATTTTCACAACAATTTGTAACCATCGCATGAAAGGCCAGATTCACTTTCTTACCTTTTGACATACAACTAATTCAGAAGAAGCATATGGAATTATTTGGCTTCATGGACCTCATCATTTTAAGTTGGGAGTGTCAAGGATTTTCAATGGCTAGATTTGGAGAAGGCTTGAGTGACACAAGATCAATCTTTTCATGAACATGGTACGATTGATCATTCGAGCTCAATCCATTTCTCATACGCTTGGTTATATAATTGAAAACACCCCTTCTCAACTTGACCAAAGGGAGAAAGTCCAAGAACATTACACGTTGGTCAAACATTACCTTGGAAAGCCACTCTTACTCAATTCGGCACAATGTGATTCCTATGTGCACCAGTTGTGCAACTAGTGGACCAACCTTGCACCACTTTCAATTCTGTAGTTGGCTCTAAGATACACCATTAGAGACCCCAACTTGTAGGTCTCTCACATATTGGATGATTAAAACTCTTGACAACCAGTTACAAGGCAAGAAAAACTTCCTTGGTTTCTTATGAACACAATAAGAAAACCAAGAAGTGTTTGGCCCACTTTTGTCTCCTTCCCATGAGCACACACCTTTTAGGGAGATGGACCAAGCCTGGTGTATTGTCATGTTTTAGCCACTTGGGATGAACCAGACCTAGAAGAAAGAGAAACGGCTATGGGGTTCCAAATTGGCACTACTAGTCACACCAAAGTGACTAGATTGAAACGTAATGCTATATTGGGGAGAGGCATGGACCTGAACTCCCTTACATGGTTATTGGTAACTTCTATACTTTTTCAAATGTACACAACACTAACATTGATTCAATCAGCTTGCAGTTCTGGTGATGCGACTACATGGCACCTTGATCAAGTACACTTGCTTATATTCAACACTCTACACTTCACTCTTAGTGTTGGGGGGGAGGAGGTACCATGTAATTTGATTCAAGTTGTTTCTAATACATTTGGAGGTACATTAGTTTTTGGAGAAACAATTACAACCTTTTACTAATCTGCATAGTTGGATAGTGGAAAACCCAATACACCAAGTTCTTCAAACACATTTTTCAATTCCATTCCATGTGTTTCCAACTACCCTTTTGTTATGGAGAACCAGCTCACCAAGAAGGAGAGAGACCAAGTCATATACTTGCTAATTAAGTATGAAAATGTGTTTGCATTTTCAATGAAAAACTTAGGTAGGTGTAAGACCATGCAATTCTTTATAGACCTTACAGATGAAACACCCATCTATCGAAAGAGGCATAGGTTAAGCAAGCATGTGGAAACTGGTAAATGAAAAATGCAAAGAGTTCCATGAGGCTGGTCCCATTTAGCCATCAAGTTCTGATTTCGCAACTGTTGTAGTAATGCTAGCAAAGAAGGATTCAACTAGATTATAGACTAAAAAAAGGATGTGCGGGGATTATAGGCCTTTAAACTTAGTTACACCTTAGGACAGGTACCCCATGCCCATCCCTGAAAAACTATTTGATAGCATTGGAGACTCAAACATCTTCATAATTGTGGATCTAAGGCAAGGTTTCACTAGATTGTGCTCGTTACAAAGGATCGCAAGAAAACAGCATTCCATGGAAATAATAAGTTATGGGAATGGCTTGTGATGCATTTTGGATTAAAAAATGCACCTGTTTTCTTTCAGTGAATCATGGACTAGGTTCTCAAAGGGGTAGATTTCTTGAAATGCTACATAGATGACGTCCTAGTGCATAACAAGGGACTCCTACAGCACTTGGCTCATCTTGAGGAGTTATTCTAGAGGCTCCACGAAGTCAATATGAAGATCCATCATAAAAAATGTGAGTTTGTTGTCACCTTAGTAGTTTACGTTGGACACAAAATTTTGCCAAATGGTATTATGGCTCATTGGGCCAAAGTAGTAGCCATTTTGGAGATCCCCAATCCTACTGATGTTTACACTTTGAGGAGCTTCATCAGACTATGTAATTATTACAGGATTTATGTTGAAGACTTCAGTACTATTACTCATCCTCTCTATGCATTGTTAAAGAAGGATGTTGGTTGGACATGGAGTGAAGAGGTTCAAAAAGCTTTTAACACACTCAAAGAAAAGTTTTTAGAGTTCCCCATTCTGAGAAGACTTTATTTCAGCAAGGTCTTCATTCTACACACTAATTGGAATGTTCTTGGTATTGGTGTTATTCTTGGCCAACTTTATGAGGAAGGCAAAGAATATGTTATCGCCTATGTATCCTGAAGTAACAACAAGGCTGAAAGTAACTACTCTTCATATGACGGGGAATGTCTTGCTATTGTATGGGCCGTCATACATTTCAAGCCCTATCTTTATGGCACCAAGTTCACTTTGTATACCAACCACTAGCCTATTAAATGGTTGATGACCAACGATAAGCTTCCTAGTAAGTTAGATCGTTGGGCGCTTATATTTTAGGAGTATGAGTTCAAGGTTATTCACCGACTTGGTATTACACATCAGAATGCAGATACCATGTCACGGAGACCCTTCACTACCTCTAAAGATTTATTAGAAACCAGGCAAGACTTCAACCTATTCTAGTAGTACATGTATCTTATGCATCTAATTATCTTGCACTATTGCAATGTAACCTGGTTAAACATCCCATTGTGGATATATGGGAAGATTTGGATACTTTGATGCAAATGAGTTAAAAATAAGTTTTCATATGATAATTTATACACATCATACATACATATGTAGTAAACCGTGTTTGTTTTTTTTAGGAGTTACATTATGGTTATATATGGCAACTATTTTAGAATTTTTGTAAATATGTCACTCAAGTAACAACTATGTTGCAATTAGGTACAATGTACATACATGTGATCATGTCATGTGTCCACATTTCCACCACCCATTATGCAATACATTTACAACTAGTTTTCGATTATAATTCACATTGATACAATTAATATGACCACTAGTGCATCACTACTAAAATACTATTATTCAACTATGTTATGACTATAATACAACTACTTATAACTTAATAAAGATATATATTCATAAATTATTTATATTTTCATCATATGTGTTTCATTTTGAATGACTTAAAATGTTATGGGAACATTACCTCAAGCTTTAGAAATCACCTTTGAAGTGTAATGGAAAAGGACAATGAAAAAATAACAAGAAAAGAAATAAACTTTTAAACTTACAAAACATTTTTTTTAAAAAATTTTTATCTTTGGACCCCTCCTACTTTCAAAGCTCGTAACTTTCTTATTTCTTATTCATTTAAATGATTTAAAGTGATATAAGAGTGCCACCTAAAGTTTTACAAATCACTTTTGAACTTTAATACCAATAGAGCAACATACAAATATTTTTTAAAGTGTTTGGGAACTAGCTTTTGTAACATTCGATGGTTTATTTTTTGAGTTCTTGACCCCCTCTACTTTGGGGGCCCATAAATTTTTCAATTCTATTATTTTTTGACAATTTTTAATCACCAAAGGCACCAATAGGAGGGGTTCAAGTTTTGTTTGGAGACCAAAAACAATGGAGCCTTCCCCTTGAATCTAATTTGCCCTAAGCATTTAAGTGTCATGGTTCCAATTCAATTATAACTTAAGAACAACTAAAAAAATTAACCTATATTCTTTGTTTTGGAATCCCATGTTATAAAATATATATAGAAGGCTTGTTCTTTTATATTTTCACATTAAAATACAAGTGTCCTTTTGGGATGAACTAAAAAAAACTTAACATAAAGGCAAAACATAAAATGTTTTTAAAAAGTCATGGCTATTTTTTAGTTCACTTAATCTTGTGCTTTCTTGCCTACTTACTTACCTATGTAAGTAAGTAGGTCTTAAAACCTACCAACATGTACCTACCAACATATATATATATATCCAAAATATAATTAATATGCCATTTGACAAAAAAATTATTGTGTCACATGTCACAACTTAGACCATCATTAACAATCATAATGAATGATGGAAATCAATATTTCAAGAAAAATAAATTTCATGTCCAAAAATCTTCATAGTGCCATGTGTTAAATTTTAATAGATGGATGACAATAAATACCATCAACATGACATCATGGGTGTAGTTATAATGGAATTGCATACTAATTGAAAATGAGTTGTTTTGATAAAGTTACAATTGAATTGCAATGAATTGTAATGTATATATGGTGAGTTACAACTCATGCAACTTGTCTAGTAACACTCACAACATATAAATACAATGTGTTACAAGTGTCTTCTACAACTCAAAAATTGAGTTGCAAGGCTAGTTGCAAAACACCTTCTTTTTCATAGTGAAATCCTTTTAATACCATAGTAAATATCCTTATTATATCCAATTAACATTACCCCCATTTTAATTTGGATTATGTTTTCATAAGTCTTTTTTAAAAAATCCTAAAACCACTAGTTCATTTTCAAAACATATCATCAAAATGAATGTATAAAATAAAGTACTACGCATGTGGTTCTTCATTCGCAAAAATATAAATTGTGGAAAAAATATAAACAATCCAATATACAATGATAACATCTTTGAAAATATGGTGCTTTGGTAGTTTGGTTGTGGTAATTTTGATGTTCTTTATGGGAGAAGGGTTTATGTTTAGATCTTTCTAGATTTGATGTCCTTGTCCCAAGGTTGGTAAGCTAAGGTGAAGGGTCAAAAATTGAAAAGGGTTTAAACTATTTTCCGGAAGTTAAAATTGTAAAAAAATTGCAATGTATTTATGTAGCCACAATTATTAGTATGCAATCTTACAATCAATGAATGAAATATTTTATTTTATGGAATTGGATAGCATTGGAATGTGTTGTTTGTGGATTGCATACAACTACTTCCATATTCAACAAAATTGCCATTGCAACCTCCCACATATATGTCAATGTCAATAGCCCATTAAATGATGAAATCATAAATGGTATGCAATATGCACCTAGCATCATGCATTTTTTGAGAATCACTAATGCTTCTTGAGTCATAAGACTCTTGTTGTGCAAACCAATCAACATGTTGTATGTCACAATTATTAGCATTGTACACACATGAGATTTCATATCCTACATTCTTCATGTCTTTTACAATTGCAAAGACCTTGGACATGACCAACCTTGGCAAAACAACGAAGAATCTTGTAAATGTGCATGTGGGGGATAAAGCTAGCATCACATGGTTCCTTGTATATCTCATTTCACCTTTGGTAGGTTACGTTTTTTCATGAAGTAATGAATCATGGTGATGCAACTATGTATGTTTGGGTGAAGCCCTAATTTTTCTAGTTGATGATAAGTATTTGGTAGTTCATTAGGCCTTTCAGATGTACACAAACAATTCATTATCATAGTCTTAAAAATTTCAATAAAATTTCATTCCACTCTAATTATTTCATCTAAAGCTTGTCTAACAAATTTGTATTTGTCCATTTGCATAAGTAGCTAAAAACACATTCCATGTTTTGTTATTAAGGGGCACCAAAGACTACAACCCTTGGAAGACACTCTTAGCTTTCTCCACATGCATTGTTTTGCAAAAGCTTTAATGAATGAAATGTGGATAATTGAATGTCTAATTCCGATAAACATAACATGTACATGTTAAAACAACAACTATGTTCACAAATCTATTGTAATTGTTTCAAAACCTACAAAATGTAGATGACCTGTAAAAAATTTACATTGGGTTGTGAGGCATGATCTACATTAAGTTTACATTGGTTTTTTACACCAAAACCTGGTGTAAACAAATTGTAATATTTTCCTCTTAGATTTTTTTAAAGAATTAGATGTGGTTATGATTTATTTTAGGACCTTATGTGTAAGTTACCATTCTTTCTTGAGTCAAAAATTATATTGAGGAAAATTTGAATAATATTTTTTTTGAATACATGTTTTTTTGAGGGAGGTTCATTATATGTATATGGGATTATTGTGTTTCCAAAAAAGTGTAATTTATTGAATGATTTGTTTTTATGATTTTAATGATTATTTTTGTGTTTTTGTAATTAAATTAAACTAAAAAGTAAAAAAATTAGAATTCTTTTCATTTTGGGATAAAAAGGGATGTTTACTATATGCAATACAAGGTATTTGTCAAATTTTAATAATACATTAAAAAAAAAAACACACAATGTCTCTTGTTTATCTCTAAAATATATGTAATTATATTGTTACATTTTATATTTATGTACAATTTTAAGAAATTAATTGTATGTCTTGTTTATCTTTAGAATATATGTGGGTGTGGATGAGCTCAAACGAGCTAAAATTGATGTCAAAAGGTCAACTTTTATGCAATTCTTGTTACATTTGTCTATAAGGGTAGAATTTTGGAGAACATGAAAAAAAAAGGAGAATATGAAACATGGAGTTTTAGAGAAGAGTAGGAGGAGTTGTAGGTACTTGTAGTGGAAAACCATAGACTTTGTTTTGATATAGCACAAATTTTAAGTGTTGTTTTGGATTTTTTTCAACAAAACATGGAACTATGTTATAATTTTGAGAGATGTTTTTAGTAATACAAAGAAGCACATACTTCTAGAGTGAATTCTATGTTCATCTTTTGTGTGAGTTTTTTATAGTATTAGATTATGATGAAATGAATTGTAATTTTGTTTTCAAAGTTTTTTACAATGTATTTTGAAGTACAGATTTTGGTTATATGCAATAACCATGAATTTGATGTTGGAATGAATGATAGTATTAAGTTTGTTGAGACTTCAGACATGAATAGTGAACATATGCATGTGAAATGCAAATATGTTGTTACAATAGTGTGAAATGTTCTGCAGGAATTTTGATTTAACTTCTAGCATTTGGTGACCATGTTGGGGAATTACTTTTTTTGTTATTTCTTTTAGTAATGGGAAGGTTTTCTAAATTTTTTGTTGTGCATTATAGATGAGAGTGTTCAAACGAGTAGTGTTGTTTTTTTTTCAATTAAAATTTTTAAAGGGTGTGTTAGAAAGTATCAAAGGTCTACACAATTGATGTCATTAAGATTGTAAAACAATCTACAAACTCTAAAGATGAAAAATTGTGAAACAAAATGAACGGGATATTGGCCTAGAGTTTACAACGACAATTGGACTTGGAGACAAATTAACAATTATTGAAAGTCAAACAAAAGAAAATTTTGAAAATGGAGAGGAGAGGAGTATGTAGGGCTTATAGAAACCCCATATCAAAATCTAATGTTGAACAATCAAGTTTTGAGAATAGAGGAAAAGCTTGCGAGGCACATGTTGTTTCTACCACAAGAAGTGCTATGATGGGATGTATGGACTGGGGTCTTCAAAGAAGGCATAATTCCAAACGACAATTTCCATAGAGAGAGATGTAGTCGACATCTGAATGAACCAATGTATTATACTTTTCAGCTGTAATCTGTTGTTTAAAGTCGTAAAGATCAAGATGGAGCAAATACTTCTGTAGTACCTGATCAACCATAAGAAATCTCAAGTCCAAAGTCGGTGATTAGCTACGGGAGGGGTGTTATAGGGGGTATACAACCCAAGTTTGTGTATTAGTCTACATCTCTGAATTACTATGAATTAGTGAACATTGGGAGGCAGATGAAAGCACCAATGTTGATGTGTTTGAGGAGATTAAAGAAAATTACCCATGATCATTTGAACATGCAAAGGCATAAGTGAATGCATTCGATGAAGTATCATAGTCATATTCACATCAACGGAATCCAAAGTTGGATCAAATAAGGCACATAGCTGAAACACACGATCATGAATTTGTGGATTCAGAATTGATCAGGTTACTTTCAAGGGTCTATGCATTTTGTGAGGAAAAAGGACATGCAATCATGGATTATCCTTTTGTGCCTTTTCACATCAAAATAAATATTACTAGGCCCATGATGAATCATAAAATGTAGCAGGAAAATTAATGGATCAACCATAGGAATAGGAAGATTTCCTACAATCTAGAACATATTTAGAGGCATGGAGTTGGGAAGCCAATTAGGACCACATAGTTGACAAATTCATCCATCTATTTAAACCAGGAGCCGAGAACAAGAAGGGTATTCACATCCACATACTGCATTATAGGGGATATTAATGGGTAACCATAAATTGGAACATTGTTGATTTTACGTCAGCACAATTCCACCAATAGTTTTAGAAGCAATAGTTGTTGAAACCCAGAAACAACATGCTAGAGTAGGAGTTGTTTTTCACTTGATGCAAATATTCACAACCACATGAGTGGAAATGGTTGTTGCGCCCAACATAAATGTTGTTAGAAGGGGAGTACTAATTGGATTTATAGCAAAGTTGGGTAGCAGATTAGGTGGAGTCTCGGTAGTAAAGAATTTGAATCAAAATTTGACACTATTAATAACTATTACTAGAGTTGTTGGCATACCTCAAATGATGTTTACTAATTCGATAACAACTATTCATGTGAACCATTAATGCTCATCGACCATTGATGAGTTTAATGGCTACTAAAGGATACAAAAATATAGATGTTGCACATCCAAGAGGAGGATACTAGGAACCAATCGTTGTAACTGCACCAATTATTGATCACATTAATGGCCATTATGTTAGGCCAAACAAGGTAGCTTTAAAGTATCTGGATTTCAAAAAAGATGTTAATCTAGATGTTCATGTTAGAATGTTCAATTCTATAATATAAAAAAATAGAAACTTCTGAAGAATATATCATCAATGCGTTTAGCTATATGCTAAGAGATACAATATTGGATTGGTGCCATAATTACATGTCAAAATTTCCTAACTCTATTTTTTCAGAGCTTACACAAGCATTTTGCAAATGTCATCGAAATATTCAAAATGATGAGCAAATATACATGGAGCTGAAGAAGATGAAGCAAGAGGGGCGAGAG
>Ga0209611_10005838_pt1 | contig 20450 bp, 10 predicted proteins | sample S1TSphgellanicum_3_FD_187693 | JGI IMG/M metagenome (GOLD analysis project Ga0209611, IMG submission 187693) | Host-associated microbial communities from peat moss isolated from Minnesota, USA - S1T2_Fc - Sphagnum magellanicum MG (SPAdes) (version 2) | ecosystem: Host-associated > Plants > Peat...
AAAATTGGACAAGGTCAATGATAGATCCCAGACCCAGTTTTCAAGCTTGTTGTCCACATGTCTAGGATGTAGAATAGGGGGTTTTTTTTTTCAAATTTATGAAGTACTGGTGTCAAGATGAGAATCTTTGAACAAATTTAGCATTTAATAGTTAAGTGCTCCAGTGAACAACAGAAGATGATGAACATGAAACTATGCAAAACTTTATTAAAACACCCACCAAATGGAGAGAGGAGTTTTTATAGATTCTTGCTTATAACTGGCAACCCAGGTAACACCAATGTTGAAAATTTAAGTATGTCAAATTTCATTTGTTTGCTTTTAAAAATGATGAATATTTTTGAATTAAAAAAAATAATGCAAATCGTATGGCCTTTTTTGGCATTTTCCTCAAATTTTATTTTCTTTAGGTTTTCAAGTATTCCCTAACTTTTAAAAAAAAATTAAAAATAATAAATTCAATAACCAGGTTGTGAGAACCAAACGTGGAAACTGATTGTTATTACATTTGTGAAAACTGGAGCAGGGTGGTTCTCACAAAAGTGTGAGAACTGCCCAACACTGGTTTTTTTCTTCTCATATCAAGATGAAGATCAAGAGTCAGTTTGGAGAGAATTTTATAAAATATGCACATTAGTATATATGTTCGTTGAATATTCAATCTTATGCATTGGAATTTGACTTGAGACACAACCATTTTATGTTTAGGGGTTTAGATAAAATGGTTGTGTCTCAAGTTAAATTCCAATGCAGCATTCAAGAATTTGACCTAAAACTACCTTATGTATATGAAATTAAAGCCAATCATGTGTCACGCACAAAGTTTTTTCGCGTCAGCTAGGTAGCATTATTACTAAACTGTTTTCAACTCTACAGCCAAGACTCAAGCATATGGCTATCACTGTAGCTGGGGATTACACCATATTCTTCATATATCTATATATAATAGGTTGTAAAATATTATGTAAAATTGACAATGAGAAAAAGTTCAAATGAAGTACTTACAAATATGTCAAATTTCCAGGGCATGGAGTGGTGTTTGTAGTTATAAGGTTGCCAAATAAATTGTTTTTGGATAGGTCTAAAATACTGAGATTGGGAATATTCCAAATTGAAGGTGGGATTGATCCAGTAAGTTGATTGCCACTAAGATTCCTTAACACCACCAAACAAGAAAAGCAATATTTAAAACATCTTATATAATTGATGTTGCAACATTCTAAACTTGGTGCCTTTGAATATTTCCATTTCAAACATTAATATAACTATGCTTTAATCTTGTATTACAAGTTGTCTAGCACTTTCAAACTGAAACCGCAGATATTTTATAACTATTAAGGTGAAACAAAATTATTGTGTTTGAACTTTGAACTCCTTGTCCAGCTACTTCCTAATTCAATGTATGTTAGTATAAAGACAATTAGATGCAGCCTGAGCCATCTGTCAGGAAAGGTTACTTACAAAGCGAGGAGATTCAGAAGATTGCCAAAGCTCCGTGAAATGGGTCCAGTTAAATTGTAAGCTGCCAAATTCCTGTCGACCAACACAACACCAAATTGAATAAAATTATATGACACAATATGAAAGCCCCAGAGCTAGGTGGGATGCACAAGGTCGTTGGAGGAAGAGGCTAAGTTGAATTAAAGACAATGAATTTCTTTTCCAATTAAGACCTTACTCGCCTCTATGATTTCAATATCAAAAAGATCTATAGGAAATTTGGAGGGGGATGGATTCAAATCACTTTACAAAAATTTGAAACCAGCAATGGATTGATATGAAAAGCTGGCACAATTTGTGCCATTCCTAAAAACCAGTCCACATGAATCACATATCATCCTGGAAGAATCGCTAAATTGACCTTTCTATTTTAGTGTTCTATCCAAAACTAAATAATGTATGCTAATATAAAGATAACGTTGACTTGCCAAACTTAAGTACCATATAACATTAAGTGAACATTAGGTAATTAGAAGGGAATTCTTTCCATCATTTGTTATCTTAGTTTTGTTAGTAAGTCTGACTACTTGCAACATAATTAATTAACCCCCGAATGTGACTAGCAGATCATAGTTAAGATAAAGAAGGAAGGGTGAGTGGGAATGTTAGTAGAGAGGTGGCCAACCTTTTTGAGGCTAACATTTTCATGTACTTAGGGAACTTTCACTCCAATCTAAACAAGTGGCGTGTGACATTATGTCGAACATTACAGAAGTGAAATGAATTCAATTGACTTTAAGTGAAATAGTTACTGTAGTTAAATGATATAGAATGTGGATGAAAAATTGATAATACTTAGGATGGAATTGGTAAAATGTTCGAGGGTATATGGGACAAAGTGAGGGCCACCATGCTTATATAAGTTGCAAAAGTAAAACTTGGGGAAACATGAAGCAAGAGGTGTTTTCAGTAAAATGGCAGCTTATTTTTATTGAGGTGGTCAAATTTATTTCATGAATTTGTTTGTGTAACAATGTAAAGCAAGAGGTGTTATTAGTGAAAGAACATCTTGCTACATGAACTGGCCAATCTTCATTCCTTCCCAGTCTTAAAAATAAACAATAACACTAAACAGCATCGACGAAATCTCCAACTTTTAAAAATCTTCTACAACGTCATTGAAATGGCTATAGTTGAATAAGAGAATTACTCACACTTCTCTAATTAAAGGGACGGAGTTGCTGCCATAGCTACATGCGATCCAGGCATGCGGAAATGGAAGACATGGATCGCCAGTCCAATCGGTAAGGTTGTAACTTGACTTTATCTCCTCGATAGTAAGTGCTGCATGCACACCTCAGACTAGTTTTCGTTAGCTGTCACAACCTTCAGCAATACTTTGAATGGTAATGTGGTCAATTAAAATTTAGAAACTCTGGAATGTAGCTCATCCTTCCTTTTGTAAAAAGATGGTTCACAATGGAAACCCATTGCTCTCGATATTGGCCGTTCTGATGCACTTGAGACTTGTTAGGTCTAACAAGAGTTTTGTGTGGGATTTGAAGTTTTTTTGAACAAAAAATATGTCCAACAACATAGAAGTTAACATCAGGAAATTCAACACTGAATTTTCTCGAGGTTGCAAAATGACTGAATTGCCTTGTGAGTAAACTCTCGTCGACTTGAGCTTACCTGACATGTAGAAATCATACCCTCGATTGTGTGGAAAGTCTTGGGGTGTCTTTTGATGAGAATTCAACTAGCAACTAGAAACTAGTACTTAATGGTAGAATAATAACTCACCATCTTCAGGGTTTGTACGTATGGCCATGGTGCTTGTGCTAAGTTCCAGAACCTCCAAGGCATTCACCAAGGGACCCAGAGGACTGGAATTTTTTTGGTCTTGGTATAGAACAATATCCCATCCAGCGAAATATTCGAAGGGACCAAATCCCTCGTAGGAAACACTGAATTTTTGTGAAACATTGACGATTGGATTGATAAAAGTAGTTATAAATCCCGGTACCTGTGCATAGAATTGCCGTGAAGTAGCATTTGCAGTTGCATCCAATTCAGCATAGTAGAATATTACGAACGCTTGATAGGCGTAGTAGTCTGGGAAGAAGATTGTTATGTTGCCACCTGTGGTTGTCAGGGCAGTATCTATGACAGCCGCAGGGATGACGTCAGGAAATATAATGTTTTCATCAATGCTGTGGTTTGTTGTTAGAATTTGTGGCGGTGGAGTGGTACTCTCTAGAAACGTTGAGTTCGACCCTTGGGGATACCAATATCGATCATAAATGTCATCGGGATATCTGCAATAACCCGAAACACCATAATGAAAGAACAATCTAAGCAATGATCAATCTACGACTCCTTGTTGGCAAATCGGCCAACATATGTCAAGGCAAGGTAATAATCCCGAAAGGTATCCAGTGCCAATTTAGGACTAGGATGCATCAAGGATAAGATCAAAATCCTTGTCTAGAATCGTGACTATCTGGTGTGTGGACGAGGCTTCAGCAAAGAAGTAAATCTAATGAATTCATCAGGAAGACTACTTTTTGAACCCATTACTGATTTCTTTGTTATTCTATGTTATCTCCTTGCTGCTGTGATTATTCGTTGATATTGGGTGAGTATGAGAATTCTTCGAGCAGCAACTTAATCCCACTTACTAAGTTGTAACAAATTTGATTAGTACAGGAAGGGCAAGGCGGCAACGTTGGAACTTGGAATGAACATAATTTGGCTAGCATACCTGATGAGTCTGTTTCCACCGAAGTTCAGCCGATATTTTGTCTGGAAGTAGTATCCTTGATAGAGGGTCGAAGGAGCAATATAGAAGAAATTTTTCAGAAGAGGCGAAAAAGATATCGAAGAAATAAACGGAACTGAATTAGAGGAGTCTCGTAATAGGCACAGAAACGTTGTGTTAAAATTCAGCTCAGACACATAACTGAACTCATGATACACAAATGTGGCATTGTCATCAAAGGTAACGTTGGCAACTATAGTACCGTCTATACCCAATTGAAAACTGGGTAAGAAACTAGCATTGTCATAAGAACCATAGAAGAAAGTCCCTCTAATCAGATACGTCTGATTTGAGATAACTGGAAAGCTGTAACAGTTTTTCGCGATGGAATCGGGAAAGTATCTCACAGTTGTGAATTCGGAGAAGTTTGGATAATTCGTTTGGGCACTTGGGACGTGTCCGTTTACACCAGATGTTATATATGGGGCATCAGTAACCCATGAGACATCTGTGACTTTGTCTACATAGCCGACGTTTGAACCACAGTCAACAAAGATGGATCCTGCATGCCAACAAGAAAAAACATGAAGTCAACTCTTGTTGAAATATATCTTTGAGCCACCCGTGTGCTGAGAACTGAAGTAGCCGACCTTACACAGTTGAGTCTTTGAGAAAACAGAGCCGAACCAGACCCGTGACTGTTTGATTACGCACTGGACATCTGGTTAAGCCAGGTGGGATCGAGTTTTCCTACTCGATTTGCACCTTGTTTGGTTAATTATAATCGTTCTTGTTCAAAAGAGTATTATGGTTGGCTTGAAATCAAGCTCTGGACAAGGCTCCAAGGTCAAGAACCGATTTTCAAAATACTAGGAGATAACGTTGGTGCACGTCTCCTCAAAGAATTCCAAACTCTTAAAAAAACTAGTTAAAGCTTTTCTTCAAATTGCATCGCATTTTGTCAGGAAATTCAGTTTAGCATTTCGAATTAAATAAACAATATTGAAAAGCTAGTTTTAAAAAGTGGAACACGAGTGTTACATACTACGAAAGGGGAGCACGATTCAGAGACAGTTTTTATTGATGTGCAACAAACCTTGAGCGCCCAACACTCCTGGAACAGTGGAGAGACTGGACACTAGAGCTTCCAGCACTGCAATCAACAACAAGGTGGCCGTCCAGACTTCCATTTGTTTGTCCACGGATGCAAACCACAATTATCAGATGATCTTAACCTGGTCACTCCACGCTTCACCTGTTAATGCGAACCCTGCTTGCCAAAGACTCAAAATTGTGAGCTCAGCTTGTATCCCTCTCAAGAATTAGAGCAGCGCACCTCCCAGACCCAATCTGTAAAGTAACAACCAGGGCTTTCGTTTCTTTGTGCTACCACTTGCAAGTATCGGTAAAACTGGATACCTAGTTCCGCACCAAGCCGATGGGATCGGCTAAGCGGTAGCTGCATACAGCTGTACCTCAAGTTGAAAAGGCGATATTATTCCAAAAGTAACGTACTAAGGTTGCAAACCTTAAAGGTCCTTTGAGATCGAGCAGTTTACATGCCACCTACAGCAGCTAACGTCAAATTGACATGCATGTGCAGTAGCCTCTAGATATCTAGATTCTTAGGAAAGAAATGCGTTAAATCCAGATCATCAACAAAAATCTGTCCACCAGATTTACTATTAGGGCCACCAGTCCAAAGTATGGTTGATTTGCTTTGATGAATTTTGATTCCACTTAACCCTGATTAATGGGCCTGGTTAGACAATAAAATGAGATATAACCAAGGATGCTAGTATGAATAGGCCCCTTTCTGCTACTGCCATTTATCTCCCACTTATCTGCATAATTAGTACTGAGTTTAGTTCCGTTCAAACTTCACTTTCATATCTCAACTTCTTCTCTGTGGTGGAAATGGTCTAGAAGTATCTGTACTGTCTTCGTAAAAAATACAAAAGCTTCAGTACCTTCATGTAGGTAACCATGATCAAAGAGGGGGCTAGTAGTCTAGCCAAGAATGGGTGGCAGACACAGGTAGGAAATTATAAATTCTACTCTGCCAATGAGGTGATACAGGGTGCAACCCAAGAGGTCCCTTTTTATCATCAAAGACCTGTAATGCTTTATTATGAAACACACCATAGATGAGGGAAATGTACAAAGGAGGAAAATGAAGGAAAAGGGAGAAGTGATAGGACATCAAGTTGGTTCAAAGTAGCTATGAAAAGCTCTCCATGTCCATAAGCGACCACCTGTGGTAGGTAGGTCAGCCATAGTTATATGTCAAAATTGATAGCTTGCAATAGATTGGCCGTGGTGATGGGAGGCATGTCATGAAGGGGTGGAAGTTAGGAAGTAGCTGAACCTATGGCTATTGCCCAACTTAAGATGAAAGATGCTTGCATCCTTTGTAATGTGATAAAAAAAAAATTACGAAGAAAAATGACCAAGGTAGAAAGATGAAGGCCTTTTATCCACTTCAAGCTCCAAATGGCATTGACACAATCATGTAAAAACACATTGACATGTTTGTCTAAGCAACCAAATACCTCAATTGTTAAGGGGAGAAATCGATTAGTGAGATGTCGGTTGTAATAGCTCCTTTCCTTGGCTTGAGTTGCATTGAAGGTAACAAATCTTTAAGTTGTGCAAGATCAAGGAAATAAATTTGGTCACATTGGGTCGACAATGGCAACATTCGCTAAGGTGCGAACGCCATTTTTGGTAAGCATAGTGTTGACTTGTCAACAAAAGGAGTTCAATGTGGTTGAAAAAAGCGTATGTAATTGTTTTTGTTGCACATGAAAATCAACATCTCGTGCAATGGCGGCAAAGGTGTCGACCACAAATTACATCATGGGTTCCTTTGTGCTCCTTGTTATGAACACAACATAAGAGGTGGATACCCATAGGGTCGATGGGATGTGTGCACACACATTGAAGGATGCTTACAATTGTCAAATCATGTACAAAATGTTGTTTTGGGCATGATGGACCTTAAATGTCCCATTGAAGAGCATGTTACAAAGGGCATGATGATGAAGACGCTCCGAAATGGAATCTTGAAATTGAACCATTTGTTGCCCAATGAATTATTCAAATGGAAGAAGACATGCATAAGCTACGAGTGGTAAAAGATCACATGCTGCCTTCAAGTGTTGTTGGAAAGGAAATGTGTTGTTATTGACTTGTATTAAAGCTTCAAAAAGGAAAGGACATTGATCAACCATAAATCTAGCGGTTATGATTGAAATGACAATGGCCCAACTTTCTAAATAGGCTATTGGGGCGATGGTGGATGTCAATATGATGTCACTGCCACCAAAAGTCATTGGGAGGGAGGCTTATTTATGAGCTAAAGGCCCTTTTTGGCTATCGAAGGATCTTGGACCCAATAGGCATCCAAACACTTGAAGGAGGGAAAAGTCAAAGGAAAAAAAAAACTTTATGAATGTGGAAGATGGAGGTGTGCATCGTAAAATATACAATGGGCATTGCACAAAATAACGAGTTATAGTTCCGAAGGCCACCTAAACATCACCCATTTTTAAAACAACATTCAGATGTCAAACATCCTCTAACAAGGCATCTTTGATGGAGGATGATATGAGAGTTAAAATGACTAACGGAACCCTAAAGATTCTAATTTGTTTGGATGGGGTGGTAAACTGGGATGGGGTGTTGAAATCTAGTGGCAAGCTAGAGGGTGACCATGCAATGCATTTCTGAGGTTGGATAGAAAAATGTATCACACAAATTTGGTCTAAAAATGTTCATATGCATGTGATACAATTCAAAGGGGACCTCTGATGTGAGTGTCATCTACAATGGATGGAAATAGACAAAAAGGATAATGATTAATTATAAAACGTAAAGCCTTAAAATGGGCTAAAGCAAGTAGTGCCCCCCCACAAAAGATCACCTTGACGAGTCCCCATGGCAGATGGGATGATTGTGACATCACCTTCATGATTATGATGACTGTAAAATAAAGGAAATTTGAATGCATAGAATGCATAAATAAAGGGGATGAATTGTATGATGTCCCCACATGTTGCATAAAGTTCTTGAAATATGAGCCCTCTTGACATTGAATTGAAAGTGTTTGTCATGTCTAACTGAAGAAAAATGAAATTTGGGTGAAGGCTTAAGGTGCACCTGATGCCGTGGATTATTGCTTCATAACCATCTTTAATTGTAACTCCAAATTAATGTGGGGAAAAATGTGTTACAAAAGTTTGGTGGAATTGAAGACATAAAATGTGGTTTGTGAGTTGATATAATGTTTCCCCCATTACAATGGAATGAACTCCACCTGAAGGTCATGGCTAAAAGGTGGGCCGCCCCAAGGACATGTGAAATTTGTGGTGAAATGTGACTTTATGCAATATGAAAACAAAGTTGGAACAATTGAAGGAATCCACTCGCTGAATCTTCAAAATGAATATAGTCTCGAAAATGTTCAAAAACCATCCCAAAAATACCACTTGTCGATAAATGCAACATTTGTTGGAACATCAATTTGAAGGAATCAGAAGAAAGCTGAAGGTCTTGGTTTAGCTCGTAATCTTCGAGAAAAAGCAAGAAATAGCCATTTGATTTGGGGTGTAATGCGGTGAAAATTGAGGTGGTGTTGGAAGAAATGGGTGTGGGAGAAAATGGTGCCAAAGTGTGAACTGCTCAAAAATATTCCCATACATGGCCAAATGTAAAATTACGGAATAGGCGTTTATGAGTTAAAAGATCATGTTTGGGAAAATGTCGCAACGCTACCTTGGGAGAGTGTGAGGATGAAACTCACACTCCCAAAGTTGGGACTTGGGAGTCCTTCGAGACTCCCAAAACTTCAGAGCTTGATTGTAGGGGCCAAAACACCTTGTATTAGGGTGTTCTTTATATCATTGGAAAGCTATTGATGTTTAAATGTCAAAAATGACTTCGCATGGGCCATTTGGACATCTACAACACAAGTTATGGGAAAAAGAAGGGCCGAAAGTCAAACTGGCAATTTGACTCTTGACCACTAAAAATTGGGAATCGACCTGACCCCGGTGTGTGCAGGTGAAGTGCGACACACCATTGAAAAGCTCTCGAGGAGAGCTACAAGTTTGCTTTAGACCTCATCCCAATTAGAGGTCTGAGAAAAGAGTTATGATTACTCAAAGTCTTGGGAGTCGAAACCGAGATAGTTTCGGGACTCCTCCTTGGGAGTCCCGGGACAAAAAAACCATTCGGATGTGGGTGCCACAGAGAGGCATAGAGTATATTATATGGGGGAAGGTGGTGGCTTCCTCCGAGTCCGGGCCATGGTGAATCAAATGAATCTAAAGTTGCCTGTGGTTTGTCCTAGCACCAAGGGTGCTCCAAAATGTGAACTAACCAACTTATTGGTTAGTTTGATGCAAGTTCAAATAAGTGAATAGTTTGTCACTCTTCCTAGTCCCATCCCAGAGCTTCAACATGCATTTTTACCCTTTTTAATGTTGAGAGCTGGGAGCGTGCTTCGAGTCCCCGACAATTCCGCAACTTGAGTAATTTAGGCCCAACTTGGGCTAACTAGGGACTTGGGAGCACGTCAGAAAAGGGATTGAGTTCAAACTAATTGACAAAGCTTGGGCCCACAAAAAAAACTCTTCCTGCAAGTTTTCCTAGTCGTTACTAGAAAACATTTGAATCAAATTTGTGTTTCCCTATGCCCTATCGCCCCACCACGAGGGGACAAAGTGAAATACCATTGGGTAACAAAAGGAGCAAGTGCCAAACTACCACATTATACGCATCCTAATGTTAGTTTATCTAATGGAAAACGAAATGCCACTTGTACATCATGTTGTAGAATGATGGGGATGTGATTATACAAATAAGGACAACAAAGGCCTAAGTGAAAGGACCCGAGAATATCCGATGTTGAAACTCAAGTCCAAGTTAATGTAGGTGGAGTGGGAATTAGGGAAGGTATTGAGCTAAGATGATCACAAGGGTTTGGATTGGATGAATTAAATGTCTAACAAGAATGTTGATGACAAATTAACCATAGACTAGTAAATTGGTGCCCATAGGTGGGGCACAAGACTTTAGGTGGAAGTTAAGGGCGTGTTGAAAAAATGTGGGTAGGTTGTGGGGTATGATCATGGCCAACTATAGGGACCAATAAAGTGGAAGGGGAAAAATGTCCTAGTTGTGCATGATCGAAGGGGTTTGAGAAAATGTAAAGTTGGGACCCCACATTCACATGAAGGGTTGGGGGCTGGTAAGGGGCACTAATAGGTGGTCTATGTTTTGTTAAAATTGGAGGGGTAATGAATGAGTGGTTTATGGTTTGCATGGGGGATGAGGTCGAAGATAGGTCATTGGTGGTGCATGATGAGGCGAACGGGCAATGGGAACTACAAAGTTCAATGAAACATGATAAGTTGGGGAAAATGGGACATTTGGTGCCCATGAGGTAGGAGGTTTACTATGAACACGGGTTCCACTTTCTAAAAATTGCCTACCATTATAAGGTAATCTTAAATCTACAAAATTAATCACAAAATATTAAAGGAAATGAAAGAAAAAAGGTAGGAAATTTTCCAAGGAGTCTTATGCTGAGGCATTATGCCAAGGCCAAACCCTAACTTTGTTATAAACTTGTGTGTCACAATCACTAAGCTATTGGATTCAATAAAATCTAAACATTTTAATACCAAAATATTATATTAGGACCTCTTTGCGCAATTGCAAATAAGTCCATGCTTTAAAGATTGCCTATTTCAACATAGTAATTTGAAACCTATAAAGCCAACCACATAAGATTGGATAGATCAAATGAAAAAAAATAATGAATTGTTCCAAACAAACAAGTCTTATTTCAAAATATAGTTGAATTTTAATTTTGACATAACCTTCGACATCATCATCCTTACTTTACTGAATTTGAAACAACCTATATACTTTCAAAAGGACTATTGTGCAAGGATTAAGGGCCAAGACACTTTTAATCTTTTATTCTTTGGACTAGCTAGCTAATGTAACACCCAATTTCAATAACAGAAAAACACCTTAGATTTAATCTTTAAAAAAAAAATCTTAGAAAACATATTATTGGTGAATAACTAACCATTAGGTATTGACAAATTCACATTTACAACGCATTTATATATTTTTATATATATTTTTCTTCTTTTGTTATTTTTCTAAAACTGTGACAAAAACCAAAATTGTGGTGAAGTTTTTTTGTTTGTAATAGAAATTTTTTATTGTGCTTAATTTGTACATAATGATTAGATTCTTGGTGATAAAAAAAACTTTTTAAGCTGGATGAAAATGTTAAAGAAAAACCCACCTTTTTTTATATTTTAGAAAGGAAGGAGGGGGGTGGGATGTGTCGTAATTGAAAATTAATTGCATACGACAATTACAAAATAAGAGTTTTTTTTCTAGTGTTTACCTCATCAGCCATAAGCTATTCCTTAATCATCTATACTTACACCAAGGGCCTATCCATCCCATAAGTAGTGTTTGTGTGTTCCTTGTCCTCATTATAGTTACTTATATGTAAGAAGAGTAGGATTAACAAATCATTAGGTATTATGCATCGCACACAAGTAGTCATCAACTTTCGAAGTGTCGATGCATTACTATAAATCATGACTTTTTTTACTGGAAAATTTGACCAAAAATACCCCTATCAAACATTAGTAAAAAAAACCACTCAGTCATTTGGGTCAAGTCGTTTTTAACATGATCGATTTGATTGGTGGTTTTTTTAATTTATCAACCAGTGGACTATTTGATTGGTCAGATCAGCCAACAAAAATTTTGGGTAGCAATTTTTTTGGGTCAAATTTTTAATGTTTATAATGTGTACCCAAACTTTTTAATTAAATTTAAGTAGATGGGTCATAAAATGGGTTCATAGGTAGATGTTGGCTATCCACCTAGGTTGTGGTAGGTAGTTGTACATTCCATAGCCTAGGTTGTACACCATATTCACATATTCCCATAGGCATGTAAAAAATGGGAGTTGAACCCTCGACCTTTTTACCCACATGTACTTACCAAGTCCTTAACCAATTCACCACACCTTTATGTTGTAATAAAATTCGTGAAACTTTGTTATTAACATGTTCCATTTCAAAAAAATTCCAACATTCAAACTTTGAAATCCATTTTTTTCTTCATGTTTTACTCAAATAAAACAAATGAATACATTTTTTCAAGAGCTTTCAAAGATCTATTGATACGCACAATAATGTATAAAAATTTAAGTGATTTGTAAAAACCACTTTCTTGAAATTGAATTGTGTTCACAAATTCAACTTATGTTTTTCTGTCAAGATTTATAGTTGTGTGTAAATGTAAACTTAGTTTGTACTATTGAGTAGGAACTAATAACTATTAAGTAGTACAATCAATATGTAATAGCTAAGAACTAGATAATAGCTAGGTAATATATGCTACCTAATTAATAAACTTGCCTAGTTACCTAGGTAATAATTAGTAGCTAACTAATAAACCTAAATATAATTCTAGCTACCTAATAAACTAGTAGGTAGTTAAGGAGGTAGGTATAGGTAGGTAGGTATAAGTTGGTACATAAATAGACCTAGGGTAAGTAAATAGGTTTAGATGGGTGGGTATGAAGGTAAATTGTTAGGTTATGTACTTAGGTATGTAAGTCAAGTAAAGATGTATGTTTTAAATAAGTAGGGTAGGGTGAATGGGTAGGTAGGTAGGTAGGTAGGTAGGTTGATAAGGTAGGTATATTTGACGTATTTAAGAACTAGGCCTTTCGACAATTATATGTACATTGTTAAGCTTAGCTTAGCTACTTAGTATTTGAAATTATTAAGTTATGTAAGTAATAATTACCTAAGTTTTATAAATAGACTACATATTATGTTAGGTAAGTAACCTAAAACTAATTAATAAGCTAGTAGGCTAATTATAATAGGTTCATTAATTATGTATGTTAAGTATGTAGGTAGTTTTGACCTAAGCCTGTTTAATTAATGTCAAATCAATATGTTCAATTTGATTAAAGCATGGTCATTTTGACTAACCTTTTTCTTTTGTATGTCCCTTTTGACTAGATGACCGAGTGACACCTAGTCAAAAATGTCACTTTAGTCAAATGTACTAGTTAAATGTATTAATCAAGATGGACATCATTCTAGTCAAAACAAACACTTTGGTCAAGTTGGACCTTCTAAAAGGTCATGATTTGTAATAATGATGCCTTCAACATTACTGTCTTCTCTTCCTTCAACTTAGACATGGATAACATCATTAAATATGATCAATGTTTTCCATCTTGGTTTACCACGCCCTTGTTCATACCATCATATTCCATATGTTTTTTGTGTTGAGGTTCAATGTGCTTTGCACATCCCTTTAGCTTAGTTGGTTGTCAATCCATCTAACATAGCAACTTAGCATGCATTTTTGCTCTTCTATTCCTAGTGTTTGTTTTTTTTGCCACAAGGTGGTGAAAAACGACACCAAGAAACTCGTGTTTGTTTGCATTTCTACATGGTAGGGGACTAGGAGACATTATAAGAAGAGCATATGATTAGAACACATGCATTAGTTTTCCAAAGATCTTAAAAAATGACACCAAATCTTATTCCACATCCATTAGCATGATTACATCACACACGAACATTTGCTCATGCAATGCATGCATTGAGTTTATCAAACACACCTTTCTCTTACATCATTCCAAATGGAACAAAACATATTCACAAAAAAACTAGTAATGTTATATAACACATTCAATACTCATGAAAATGCAACCTTACCTTTGCTTATTCCAAGATATATGTTTTTTGTTTGAGGAAGTTTTTCAAATTATGTAGTTTTAATGATAAAAAACTCATTTAGACACTTAAAAAGGACTATCGTATAATTAAAATAAAACATATGGGTCCATTCACAATTGGGGTATCAAAAAGGAAAAAACTCAAGGACTTTTTAGAGCTATTTTTTACAAATAATATTTACATGAAACAAACTTAATTATGGATGGGGGCCTGTATGTGATTTTGATATACAGGATTTTTCTTCTTTTTGGTGACACAGGAATTCTTTCCCCATTTTCATCATTTACTATTATTTGGATCTTATTGGTGAAATCCCCAACTTTTTTTCTGGGGTGAGGATTGGTTCCCACACTCTGCCCCACAAATAGGAGGAAAGTGTGTCCATTCAGGCCCCTCATCCCCATTCCACCAATTTATGGGGATACTTGGTTGACAAGTTCTACCCAAAACTTTTTTTTTGGGGTGAGGATTGGTTCTGAAACTCTGCCCCACAAATAGGCGGAAAGTGTGTCCATTCAGGCTCCTCATCCCCATTCCACTAATTTATGGGGGGATACTTGGTTGACAAATTATAACCAAAACTTTTTTTCTGGACAGATTCCATAGTTAATATCTTTCTATCTGCAGATATTTTGTTTCTGGGGATAATACATCGTTGAACTTTGCCTGCATTCCTTTTTGTACTACAAAATGGGTCCATTAGGGTCAGTTCCAACTAGGGACAAGGCAAGCTTGGTAGGGCCAGCTGCCATTTAGTCAGGTGATAACTGATTCTACCAGGGAAAATTAAAAAGTAGTTTTCCCCACTGTTTATTCACATCTCAAGCATGTTCTAGAACATCGATTCACCTTACAAGTGAAACTCACCACACTAAAAGTCAAACCATCAGAGATGGCCACCTGCCCCACACAAAAACCCTGGAAATCTGTCTGAATAGGATACCCAAATGGGTTACATGGGGGAATTTGCCAATGAGCATTTTCCCCATTTCCCCATTTTGTCATTCATTGGACAATTCGTTGGTGAACTCTTAACCTGCCCACTTTTTGGGGGGGGGGGGGGGGGGGGAGCATTTTTCAACAACCTACATTCGTCCCTTTAGGTTCTATATTTAATTTACCATCATTCAGACCTGACATTAGGGCTTACATAGTGATTTTATTTGGGAAACAAATTGTCAAAATGTGACACCCTTTTCTGAAAAAGGGAATAATCTGTCACAAATTCCCTTTACTTTCATGAAATGTTTTGCCAAATAGTGATAAAAATTTAGATTTTTTTAGGAGGGTGCTGTCGCATTTATGTGTATTGGCATTTATGAGTTTTCTGGAAATTACAGACAATTCAAATCGTCCAAAGGGAAAGTGAACAATGAACATTGACTCTTCACACCAAACACAAGTTGAAACAACCAGCCCAACCCAAAGAGAATAGGAGGCTCCTAAAATCCATGAGGAAACTTCTCATTGGTTGCATGAAAAATTTATTCTTATAAAATTCGCTGCCACTATTTTTGGTCTCGACTAATAGCTCTTCATAAGAACACCCTACCTATTGAGTTAAAAATTAAAACACAACCTTGTGAGATTACCCAAACCTCATTTGGGTTCCTATTTTGGTAAACTGGGTAACCTGAGGGGCTTTACTGACACGTCTTTCTAATACTGGCACGATTTTCCCAAGTGTCTTGGCCTGCCTTGCTCGCAAGGCTTTAGGATTCTCAACCCCATCTAGCGTGGGCTGGGCCTATCCGCCAGTTGTGGACTTTTGGGACTTGTTGGAATAAACTGTGTTGGTAGTTTATATTGTTTTCATAGCAAAGGACTTAAACATTACAACTCTACCTCATGTGGGCCCTTCTTCCTGTAAAGCCCTTGGCATCAGGATTTACTGGCCAGGTCTTTCTAATATTGGCAAAAGATTCCCCCCCTTGTCTTTGTGTGCCTTATTTCAAGCCTTTTGTATTCTCACCCTCATATCTACCTTGGGCTCATGGGGGTATCCCGCAGACGTAGACTTTTGGGACTTGTTGGCAAAAATTTCCCCCCTTGTCTCTGCCTGCCTTATTTCAAGGCTTTTGGATTCTCACCCTCATATCTACCTTGGGCCATGGCGCTATCCCCCAGTTGTAGACTTTTGGGACTTGTTGGAAAAAATGTGTATTTTCTTCGCCGTGAGCTTTACCCCAATAGCTGCACCCCGTGCAGGCCTTTATTCTGAGCCCTTATTCCTGGAAAGCCTATGGCATCAGGCTTAACTTACCAGGTCTTTGTAATATTGGCAAGATTTTCCACCGCTTGCCATGGCCAGCCTTCATTTTGGGATTCTCAGCCTTATTTACACTGGGCTTAGTCTGTCCCCACTTGTGGACATTTATGACATGTGGGAATACAACTTGTGGGGCTTTTGTTTTTCCCCCATACAAAGTCATGCATTGCATGATTCTTGTCTGGAAGACTGACATGATGGGGCTGATGTTAGCCTTTCAATTCACAATAATATTAAGGGTTAAAGTCAGCATCACTCAAGGCAAAAAAAAATCCTCATTTTCCATTCAATTTGGCCCAACACCTCTTTTCCATCCACCAAAATCAATATCCTGCCCTATCACCATACATTGTAGAACAATAAAAAAATTGATGCCACGTGGTGCCCTGAAAATTTAGATTGTGTTTTGAGGCCTCAGGCCTACCTCCACTAAAGAGTCAAGTTTAATTGAAGTCTACCTAATGATGTGCCTTCCTTTTGCAACACTAGGGAATTGAAAAAAGAAAACATTGGGTCTATATTGTTAGGCAGCTAACATTTAGATATCATCATAAAGAAAAAAATGTTTGTGTTTTATGTTCAAGCTAGCACTAACTTAAAATGTTAATTAACAATTTTGTTGTGCATTCACACCTAGCTTAATAATAAGCTAAATTAGGGTATCAAGTAATTTATGGTTATCAAGATGGATTCACGTCATCAAGATGAATGTTAGGGATTAGTGGCCACAATGAAAACTGATTATTCCAATCAAAATATTACAAATAATGTTAAATGTAATAAATATTGAGCTAGATGTCACAATCAAGATTGTGTAATGTAATATTGAGTTAAATGCTCATTTTTGGCGCTTTACATAACATTGAGTTAAAACCTCCAAACCTAAGTTTTAGGCTACGTTTGCTCATTAACTATCACAAATGCTATCGCCAAGTTAACACCATTTGCCAACAAGGATGCCACATCATTGACAATCCTACCTAACACTAGACATATGTGAATGCACTAAAAAATCAAGAACCATAGATGGTGGGTGAAAAGAAACTTGAACTTTGAGAGGCTGGAAGCAAAGAAGAAACCAGTATGTATTGATGTTTTACAACCATATAGACTCTTAGAGACAATGAAAAACTAGTTGTAGGATCAGGGGGATTGTAGGTGGTCACAAATTTCTCCAGAAAGCAAACATTGGATTCCTCAAGAATTTAGCCTTCTTGCATGCTAGAATGCAGATTTGAAGAATACTTGGACCTTGAATACAATTATGAAAATGAAAAGCCAACTCTACCTTCCATCACTTTTGAATGAATGTGAATAGTCATGAAGAGACAAAGAATCACTATTCTTTCATCTATAAATAAATATCACCATTGGATGATTCCCAAGTAGCCTTCATGATGCAAATACTTGATATATGATAGATGTGACAGAATTTGGATTTGGTGCTTTTATTGACTATAACAACATAATCCAAAGAATATCATTTTAAATACACTTGGTGATGGTGGTTGCATTTGCCAAAGGAGTAATTTATCATATGCTCAAAATATAAACTGCTCGAAGATTGCATCTAGAAGCCATTTTCCAGATGAAGAATTAGAGTGATAAAAACTCTTATTTTTGTGCATATGTATGAATGGGATGGAACTGGATCACCGAAAAATTTGACAATGGGATGAACTGGATCACGAAGTAATATTGGGCCATCAAGAAGTAGTCTCCCACTAGAATGCTCTCCAATGAGTTGCAACCTACACACAGCTCTCTTCTATCCCCCCTTGTCGTCTGGAATACTATCTGGAGTACTTGAGAAATGCTTCAACATGAACTTTATGGTTTCCAAGAGAGGGGTCCCCCGAGGTGGGGTCAAGTTGGGGGCAATGCTTGTAGCATTGAACATTTGTGACCCATTGTTGTCAAAGTTGTTAGAATCACCAAAATTAATTTTTTGTTTTATTAATGGCAACATCTTCTTCATTTCTTCTCACAAGTCTACCCACTGAGATATGTTTTTTAACACATGTTCAATGTTAATTGACGTGCCCCCAAGTTCCTTGTTAGACCCAAAAGGGTCCAACTATGTCAAAGAGCGGAAGTAATTGGAACTTGGTGTTGCTCCCAACTTTGAGCACTAAAGGGGGTAAGAGGGGCATGCTGAAAGTTCTGGGATTAGACTAGGAAGAGAGACAAGCTATTTAGTTACTCGGTCCTGCATTCAAAACCAACCAACAAGTTGGTTAGTTCACATTCGAAACACTCTTGGTGTTGGAACAAACCATGAGCAACCCTGGACTCACTTGACTCATCACCATGGCTCGCACTCGGGGGAAGCCACCACCTTGCCCCATATAGTATTCTCTATATCTCTCCGCCGCACTTACATCCGAATGGCACTTTTTCCCGGGACTCCCAAAATGGAGTCCCGAAATTGTCCTGGTTTGGACTCCCAAGACTTTGGGCATTCCTAACTTCTCGTTCTGACCTCCGATTAGAACGAAGTCTAAAGCAAACTTGTAGCTCCCCTTGAGAACTTTCCAATGGTGTGTCGCACTCCACCTGCACACACCGGGATCAGGTCAATTCCTGACTTTTAGTGGTCAAGAGTCAAACTAGCAGTTTAATTCCTAGCCCTTCTTTCGGCCATAATTTATGCTACAAATGTTCAAATGGCTCATGCGAGGTCATTTTAGACATTTACACTTCAAGACCTTTCCAACGGTATGAAGAACACTTCGATGCGAGGTGTTTTGACCCTTGCAATTACGCTCTGAGTTTTCGAGAGTCCTAAAGGCCTCCCAAGTCCCATTTTCGAGAGTGTGAGTGGCAACCTCACATTTCCCTCAAAGTGGGGTTACGACATTAATGAAGGTGAATGCACTACATTTTGGGTGTTTTGGTTTGAGCTTTTGAAATGCATCTTTAGTCCATGTCTTTAATTCACAAAGAAAAAACACAATAGGGTTGTTTCCTTTGAACTTGGTAACATCTTGTTCTGACACCTCATTTTGTTTCCAAAGACCTTCCGAATCTTGGAGCATAATCAATAGGACAAGTTTCATTGAAATGATGTTGCATTGTGTCACAAAATGTTGTAAACTTTTGCTCATTCCCTATTCAATATTTCACAAAATTTGTATGAGGAAAACAAAAAGAAATCCAAAGTTTTCCCCATCTTTGTCAAAATGAAAAACATTGGTGCTTATAATGAATTTGTTCAAATTATGGTGACTAACTATTGAATTTTTTTTTGAAATTTTATCTTTATTCATTATACTAATTACCTTGAAAATAAATCTTATCATATGGATGTAGTCACACTAACATGTATCGTCAATAGTCATAATCACTATTTCATTTTGTGTATCTCAAATTGTAAGAAAATAAAAACCGGACTTATTTTTATGCAATGTTATTTTCAATATATTAGTATACATATCCAAAAAAATAAAAATAAATCTAATGAATAAAAAATTATTCAAATTTTTTTTGTATGTTATGTAACCAATGCTTTTAAACAATAATTAAACATTAAAAACACACAAAACACAATTTCATGTTTTTTTAGTGATGTAGTTGTGAATATATATATAAACATTAACATAATAGTATTAACAAAACTTTGATTTTTTTAAAAAAAATCTAAAAATGATGCATTGAAAAAATTTCAAAAATATTCTTTAAAAAACACATTGAAAAAACACAAGTCTCAAAGGATAGGTGTGACTCCTATTAGAATGGTTGGACCCATATTTTCTCAAAACACCTTCAATTTTTTAATTTTTTTAAAATTACAAAAGGCTAATAAAAATAAATTAAGCTATTGATCGATTTGATTATATTTTTAAATCTTTCATATAGGATTTTTGGTCTTTCTCTTCGCAATGCCAATTGCATACTTGTCTTTCTTCACCTTCACATGTGCCATACTCATGTAAATGTTTTCACCCTACATTTACCTTTATAATTTTGCAATGCCACTATATCTTTACATTACTTGATTCGGAATTTTTAAAAGTACTTTTACATTTACCTTTACTACTTGACTGATTTATTTTTTGAAATTTTCATATGTCCTTATTTTGGTGATATATTAAAATGAATTTACTCACTCAACATTGGTATTAGTTTTTGTCAACATGTTATAATGAATATATTTATTTCACATCTTTTTACA
>Ga0209611_10005839_pt1 | contig 20447 bp, 11 predicted proteins | sample S1TSphgellanicum_3_FD_187693 | JGI IMG/M metagenome (GOLD analysis project Ga0209611, IMG submission 187693) | Host-associated microbial communities from peat moss isolated from Minnesota, USA - S1T2_Fc - Sphagnum magellanicum MG (SPAdes) (version 2) | ecosystem: Host-associated > Plants > Peat...
TCATCATCATCATCACCATTTCCTGAGCTCTGAGCTTTTCAGTAAGCACATCCTGATTACCTCTTTCACCTGGTGCAGAGCAGGCAACTAATTTCAGGCCACCCATGTGTGTGTATGTGTGTGTGTGTGTGTGCAAGTTCTGAGAATGGAGGCGGGCCAATTATGTCATCCAAACGTGTTGTATTCATCATTCATATACGTAATAAGTTTTCCGAATATGTACTCATCAATGGTACTTAAATTTTTTATTTTTTTCCACAACCGATTTGTTTAGTATCTTTCCATGATCTTCACGCACTTGGAGAAATTTAGTAATACGTTTTTGGAGGTCACCTTCTATCATTTGTCCATGTCCCTCGTATCAAAGAGGGAGGATGGAGAGATATTAGGCTTAAGTTACTCCATTAGAGAAGAGGCTGTGAGAGGGTTCTCACACCTAGTTGTGGAGTTCTAAGGACATCTTTTCATAAATTCTGCCTCAATACCAGCTTTTCATTACATTGCAGACGTCTTTCCATCAGGCTTGCAATGATAATAGGTTTTGGCCCTCTAGCAGTTTTCAATCACCTTGTTTGAATTAGCTCTGCTCATTGATGTAAGAGCTGGAAGACAAACTTGCGAATAAATCGTAAAGCAACATTTGTCAAATTTCTTCTTAAGAACATGTGTTCTTTTGAAGATTTCTAGAAAGTTCATTACGTATGGAAATGCTCTTAGATTTCCCAACATTGATTACCTCTAGATTTTCAATGTAGTTGCTATTCTCCAATAAAAAGTTCTCCAATAAAAAGCGCATGTCCTTGCAGCAAAAAAAAAAAAAAAAAAAAAAAAAAAAACAAAGGCCTCATTTCAATGGCTTTCTATTAGATTGCTGCAATCCCAACACTACTCTTTGTAACTTTGATCACAACAGCCTAATGGAAAGAGACCATAAGAACCTTTTCCCATGCCTTGTGAGAGCCTACCATGGGGCTTTACCATACGCATCGGATGTTATTGATTAAATATAATTTATTTGGTGTATTATATCATGTTATGTTATGGGGACTAGTAAAACGGCTGATCCCAAGAGTGTTTATATATTTATCTAACCTTTGAGAGCACCGTTTTTTTCCCCCCATTTTTACAATTTAACAACATGACCTAAGTGATAACCATAATAAAAATTTACCAATCCTTTTTCTTATATTTTTGGCTACCTAGTAATGAAGAAATTTGCCAAATTTCTATCCTAAAAATTTCAAAAGCTGGCCATAAAGCACTGGCTGAAATTTTGTAGTCTATTTGCAAGGTGCTTTACATTGGGTAATGGCCTCGGAGTTGGGCCTTCTCAAAATATTCACCCCTTAACTCAACCTGGGGGGGCTCATTTGGGGAACAACACCCCATTCTGAATATATATAAAACCACCCCTGAAATGGGTGATTTTTAGCACTTTCTATTTTTGAATTCACATTCCTAAAAAAGGAAGTAGCCTTTGAAATCAATGTTTATTATTATTATTATTATTATTTTCCAAAATTGCTATTTACCTTAATTTGGACTTCCTTAAATGACCATTTAATGATTTTGGCTGCCAGTTCAATTTACCACCAAGCTTAAAAAAAGAAGTGCCCATTTACACCCCAAACCTCATATCAAATACTTGACCTAATTCCTTATACCTATTGAGCAAGGTGATTGCATTATAGTCTTGGTAGCAAAAGTGAGCTTCAAACATTAACCCTAAATGCCTGATAAGCTAATAAAAAATGGATTTAAAAAAGTATTTTCAATTGATCTAGAGGGTAGAAATTTAAGTAGTTTTTAAAAATGTTTTGAGTACATATCAAATATCTTGACATCTTTCCAATGGTTTTGAATTTTTATTTTTTTTGTGACAAGTAGCTAACTTAGTCATTGTGAGTGCCATATTAGAATGCATGTATTAATCGTTCTCAAAAGTTTGTTTTTGGCGAATGAAGCCTCAAATCCAACCTTTGGCATCACTTGTCTAATCCTATATGAGCTCAATTTAGTTTTGTTATCTCACGATCCTTTGCTTGATTTGAGTGAACTTTTTGAATTAAAGAATTGTTAGTTTGTAAACTTTGAATTTGATAGTTGGATTTGTAATCCAAATCATGGATTAATAGATTGGATCAAATTTTCAACTAATGCTCAAATAGACATAAACAAGTTGTAAAAGGGGTTTAAGCTCTTAAGTGTTAATAAGGTTGATGTGCATAATTGGCTTGATAGTTGGGGTTTTAAATCTTATTTACACTAGTTTGGACCAATGTTGGCCAGTTCCTTGGTTCTAGGCTAGCCCTTGGGTTCTAGTTCCTAATATTTTGCAAGGGATTAGTTTTGGTTCAGCTCCAATTTTTTATTATTATTATTTTTCAAATATGGCATTTAGTCTTAATTCTTGGTTTCATAACTCCCAGTTCCGATTCCAACATTGAAAAAATGAACTCCTTGAAAGGAAAAGAAAATATTTTTTAATAATAATAATAACAATAAAATGTTTTCTTGCAAGTTCAAAAAATAGATTTAAAAAAAGGAAGTTCATTTTTGAATGTTGGAAGTGGAACTCTTGCAAGACCAAAAAATGAACTCCTTGAAAGAAAAAGAAAAAAATTAAAAAAATTTAAGGAGTTCATTTTTTGGTATTGCGGACTCACAAGATCAAAAAAATGGACCCCTTGAAAATAGTAATATTAAAAAATAAAATTTATTTTCTGTAAGTGCAAAAAATGATTTAAAAAATAAAATCAAGGAGTGTTTTCTTTGATCTTATGAGTTCACAAGGCCAAAAAATAGAATCCTTGAAAGAAAAAAACGAGACAAAAATTTCAGCTTTTCTTTCAAGTCCATTTCTTGGTTTTGCAAGTTGAAACAATTTTCATTTTTTGGACTTGCCAAAATGGAGCAAGGTGAGGAGCAAGGCCATGAAAAGGAGGAAGACTCACAATACAATAACCACCATCACCACTTCTACCATCCTCACAACAAAAAAAAAAAAAAAAAAAAGTCAATTAATGAATAAGGTGATGAACTATGAGCACGTTTAATACACAACTTATGTTGCTTGTAGTTTAATTTTAGACCTAAAATGAAATCCTAATGACCTCGAATGGAACCAAAACTAGAACAATGAGATCTATATTTAAGATCATAACATATCTATCTATGACATAGGCTTCATTAATATCTATTTACAAAGGAAGGTTGTTTGTTTGTTTGTTTTTGACAATGAAATCTCCCAAACTAGTGGCCCTTGCTGGCATGGTCTTGTACCATTGGAAAGTGCTTGATGAGTTCAGGTACACTAAGTTTGTTACATAACGATTCAACTTATTGCGGAGAAGTTGGTGAACATTGAAGAAAGAAAACTTGAAAATTCATTTAAATCAAAACAAAAAATTAGAGGAGAATTTGGGCATGCTCTTGGTATTGTTCAAAATTCTTCGATGAGTGAGTAGGATTTAATGAAGGAAATTTAGGTCTAAAAATCTCCTTACACGACTTGCTTCGTATTACTGGTGATGGGTTTAGGTTCTAGTGTCTTTCCAAGTTTTTCACCCATCTCCTTACACAACTTGCTTCATACTATACCGATGATGGGTTTAGGTCCTTGGTTATTTGATTTCTCTTCTTAAGGCTCCCCCATTGTGCTTTTGGGTGTTTGTCTTTTTGTTTGGACTTTGATCCTCTCTTTTTTTCTTCTTCTCTTGTTTCATTTGCTGCTGGGTGTCATTTATTTTTGTATTTATTTATTTCTTTATGATAGTCAGAAGGTATTTAACCATTAATCTGAAATATTCATTTATGAGAAGTAATTTTACTGTGATGTTCTTCTGTTTCACTCAACAAATCAGCCAAAACTCAATCACTCACTCTGTCATGGGTGATGTGCTGATGATTTCTGACCTAATTTTTTTTCCAAAGTTCAGGTCTTACAAAGGAGTCATGAGTTTTTCCACCAGATCAATGATAGTCTGTCTGTCACTCCCCCTCTCTCTCTCTCTCTCAGTGGGAGTACAACAGGGCTAACTCCACAAAAGCACATCATTGGGAACAACAATCATCTAGCCTATTTCTTATCATGTAAGTAAGTGTTAGGCTAGTCTTTTTTTGTATGTCAGGACTACTCAGGAACAATATCACACAATCTATCTACATGAATCAATACACTTCACTAGATGTTGTTACACTATTAGCCTCTAGATACATACAACCACTAGATACTAGGTATTCATTTCATTAGGCCTTGGGTGGGCCATGGGTGGGTGAATCAAGGACCTAAACTGGTCTAAGTTAACCATCTTCACCTTCTTGAGTAAGGCCTCTTGGAGTCCTCTTAATTTGCATAGGGTCTTGATTGTTTGCTTTTGTTATTGGCCCCAAGTTAATGGATGGGCATGTGTAGATTTTGGGCACATCCATCTCATCGATGGGTTGTTTTGAAGTCTACCTATCTACTACTTCTTGTTGGGTTTCTTCTCAAAATAAGAATGTTGGGTAACTGATTTAATAATCATGCCTCTTATCATTTAAATTTTTTTTGGGTTGTCACTTGCCTTTTTGTATCAGGAGGTTTCATATCACTATGAATTGTAAAATTTTTTTTCATATGATTAATTTTCAAAATGAAATTTGTTTGATGAACATACAAATAATTAGCTTCAATTCCTTTAAGTCATATTAAAAATGAGATTATTAGAACACCGATTTGAAAGATTATGCAAGAATTGATTAAAATAAAACACATCAATTTAAAAATAAATTAAAAATTTTAATATAAAATTAGTTTTTGAGATATAAATATTGTAAATTAATTTGATGTTATTTAAAAACCTTCAATAAGGCTATTTAATTAAAAAATCATAATGAAATTAATTTTTAATTGATTAATTTTTCTATATTGTTGTTGTTTTTTATGTTATAAAAATTTATTATTGCCCCAAGATAGCATACATGCATGTATGATTTTAGGTTTTACCAAGCATGTATGGGGTAAACACAACTAGTTTTTTTTGGGTTGTGTGTATTTCTGTTCTCATTTGCCTTGTACTTTTGATGGATGTGTTCTCATCCTTGATTTTTATTTACAAGGTTTTTCTTCCCCTTGAAGCTAATAATTAACCAAGAAAATGTTAAATTTGAACTCAAAGAAACTGATTTAGTCAAAGGAACTTGGGGATATTTATAATGTTTAGACCTTGAACGAAAGACAAAAATGGGGGGGGGGGGGGACGGGGTGGGTGCTCTAGTTGAACAAACTAATTACCCAATTTATTTTTCTAAGTTTTAGTTGTGTGTAACAAAAATGAAACCAGATGTTGTCTTAAACCAGATCAGCTTTAAAATTCTTTGTAATAATCATCAAAACTGAAGGTTTTAAAAATCCAAAGAACTAGACTCAAAACCAGATTGAAGGTTCCATAAATTTTTTATTAAAAAATAAAAATAAAAACAAGGTGTGCTAGTCACATTGTGGCCTTGTCATTCACAATAATAAGTATCTTAAGGGAAAGAAGCATTATGAAAACTCAAATATTTCACCATGCAAAAAATATAAAATCTTCATAAAAAAAATCCTCTAAAACAAACCAAAATCCTTCAAGATATATTATTATAACTCTATAATAACTAATTTCAAGTTTCAACACAAGCCAAAATATCATCTTCCAAAAATCCTCATATAAAACTAGACCTATTTATTAGGTACCTAGGAGCCAAAACCCCCTTAAGAAGCTACTCTACTCTATAATGAATCTAGGCAAGGCCAATAAAACCAAACTAGACCAAAGGGTTGGTTCCTTTTGAACTCAAGAACTGAAACATTAGTTTTCACCATGGTACCACTGCTGAGTGTAGTAGGCACTTTGGGTTCATCCACTAAGAGGCCTTGCTGAAGAAGGAGAAGGTCTTCTTCTACTTTAGCCTTCCTTCTTCATCATCATGGTCTAAATTTGTTTTTAGGGTAGAAAAAAAAAGAGAGAAAGAAACCCAAGTAGGCTACTAGTAAATGTATTGTTGCTATAATAATGACATAATTCATCATCATGCTTTGAATATTTTAGTGGGAGGAAACAAATGAGAGATCAAATAGGTACACATTATTATTATTTTTTCAAGTAAAATGCATGCTCATTCTTATAACCATAATGTTGTTTTAGACAAAATGAACTGTAATGGAATAGAGAGAGAGAGAGAGAGAGAGAGAGCATTAAGTATTATTTGCTGCATCCTGCTTTGCTACTCATCATGCCCTGTTTACTATTATTATTATGGGAGAGAAGAGGATCCAACCAAATCTAACAAGTATATGGCAAATTCAAGCTTTTTAAAAAAAATTTAAAAAAAATTTATAAAAAAAATTTCTCCCAATTTTGTGGTTTTTAAAATTTGAAACAAATTTCTCCTAAAATTTAGATTTTTTTGGGGGAATTTTTCACTTGAGAAACGAAAATTTCCTTTTTTTTTTTTTTTCCAAAAAAATTTTGACCCCTAAAAATGACAAAAGAATTGTCCATGGTTGGACCAGTATAAATTAACATTAAATGGCGATTGTCCTAGGTGGGCTGTAACATTTTTACAAACCTTCTCCTGGAAAGTGGTGACCTAGTAGGTAGGAAATGTGTAGGTCTAGATGTGCCTAATTTAAATATTTTATTTCAAAAAATGGCGAAAAAAATCCTTATAAACCGCAAAAAAATTTCATGTTTCTTTTCATTTTCTTGGGGAAAAATAAAATAAAATCACCAAGTAGCAAAATTTCGCCATTAAAAAATACACTGGTGAGGAGTGGCAGTAACAAACCTGGTAGGCAACTTGAGGTGAAAGCAAGATTTTAACCTGCCTTATATCCATATCAATATATTGGGTTTATATGTGTATACCCGTGCTGGCCGGTTGTTTGAAAATTTCAAGAACCGTCGCTTCCCATTCTGAATTTTAAGAAATTCCAGAATTAAAGAACCTCTGGTTCCAACTCTTTTCAAAAAGTTCAGAATAATAATCAAAGAACTGCTGATTCCGGTTCCTTTTAAAAACCTCAAAGACCCGATGGTTCTTTGGCCGATTCTTTTGACTTTAGATTTGGATTTGGAAAACCGCGGTCTAGATACAATTAAATGCTGGTTATTTGAAAATGTTGAGAACCGATGGGTAAGTGAATATTTACTCAGGTTGATAACTGGCGAGTATCTGTCCCTCATTCTAATAACCACCCAACACTGGTTTACATTGGTTTATACCCGCATTGTCATGGTGACCAAAAAACCAGCCTTGGACCCAACACAAGGACCGGACTGATATGATAGTTTTAAGAAGGACCCAATACAAGGACCAGACTGGTGTGAACGTTTTAAAAAGGACCCCTTAACAAGGATCAGACTGGTATCGAAAGTTTTAAGAAGGACCCGATACAAGGACCAGACTGGTATGAAAGTTTTAAGAAGGACCCGATACAAGGACCAGACTGGTATGAAAGTTTTTAAAAGGACCCCTTAACAAGGATCAGACTGGTATCGAAAGTTTTAAGAAGGACCCAATACAAGGACCAGACTGGTATGAAAGTTTTTAAAAGGACCCAATACAAGGACCAAGACTGGTATGAAAGTTTTAAGAAGGACCCAATGCAAGGATCAGATTGGTATGGAAAGTTTTACAAAGGACCCAATACAAGGACCAAGACTGGTATGCAAGTTTTAAGAAGGACCCAATGCAAGGATCAGATTGGTATGGAAAGTTTTTCAAAGGACCCGATACAAGGACCAAATCCTCGAATACTAGGACCCCAATAAGGAGGACCAGGTTGCTGCTGGGGTACCTATGAAAGTTTTCAAAAGATGATGAGATCTCCAAACGACTCATCAGGAATAGTTGTTGCTGGAAAACAACAAAACATATGGGCACATGAGGAGGCCACAGAGAGAGAGAGAGAGAGAGCTGCTATCAAAGGAGCCTCTCTGTATTATATTCATCATTCTAGCATTTTTCCATAGGGGGTTGTGTGTGTGGTGTGCTATTGTGTTGTGTTGTGTTTTGTTTTGTTTTATTTTGGGAGGTACAAAAGATTAGGAAAGACAGCAAGCTGCCAAAGAAAGAGTGACAACAAAAACACGCAATATGTGATCCAGTAGTTTGGATACCATACTTGTATACAACGAGAGAGAGAGAGAGAGAGAGAGATGTACATATACTTATTTGTTAGTTAGTAGTATCTCAAATGTCTTCTTCCCCTACTCACGTGCACACCAACTCCCAAAGTCCTCCATTCTGTGTTAAAGATTCATTAGTTTCTGTGTGGTTTTTTTTCCTCGTTTTGTGTGCTGTTGCTGGTGCTGGTGGTATCATCTTTGGGAAGCTCACTTATTGTTGGGAAGGTACAGGAAATGCTATTTAGCTAGCTAGCAACCAACCAACCAAGCAAAGTAGCTGCAATAATGAAAGCTTGGAAACTAACTAACTAAAACTCACTCATTCATCAGTTGGAAACTCACCCATTCTTTGTGTCCCAGCAGCTTCAGAAGAGATCAGAGTCCAGACACCCATCATCAGAGAGGAGTTTCACAAAACTCCTGCATGCAAACACAGCTGCTGCTGTTGGGTCAGTGCAAGGAGCTAGCTAGGCTGCAGCAGCTGGTGAAGAAGCTGTATATTTATTTGTATATCAGCTGCTGCAGCTCATGAGGAGAGCGCCTTTTTTTTTTCTCCATGTTGATGAAATCATCATGCTGCTAGAATATATATAATTGACGTCTAGCTTCGGCACAAGCAACTTTGCAGGTTCTATCCACCAAGCTCACTGACTGACACTGATCGAAGCTTTGAGGAGATGATGCTCTAGTCACACTAGAGACTTGCTGAATTACAATATAATATATATTGCATGCTTCCAAGTTCCTTTTCTTTTTTCTTTTTTTTTTCTTCCAGCATATGGGAATTGCTGCAGGCGATGATGGTCATGAGGTTGCTGCTGCAGTGCAGTATGTAATAAGCTAGAGAGATCAGAGAGCTAGAGCTAGGTGGGGCATCGAACATGTCCAGGATTAGTGTAGTCAAAGGTGATGAGATTGTGAAACCCTAGAACAGCAAGCAAAAAGATGAACAAATGTTTTGGAGCTGTAGCTGCTGCAATGGTGCTCTGTGCGCCGAGGTGGAGAATTTTGGTTTGGTGTCAAAGCTTGCAGCTGGAAGGTTTTAGTAATGCAGTAATGGGGTGAAGGAAGGAAGGAAGGAAGGAAGCAGCTGGTTGTTGCAATAAATGTACTTGAAGAAGTTTGGTAACTGTGCCAAGAGCCGCAGCTACCGGGATCATCATAGGAGATCAGTTTGTTGCTGGAGGAGTGAGTAACTAGAGCTCTGCAATGGGGCTGTGTGCATCAAGGCCGTTGCAAGAGGGGGACCCGGAGGAATTTGAGGAAGGGGAGGAAGAGGAGGAGCAGGAGGAAGGAGAAGGAGGATGTAACAGCTTGCAGATGGTGTCGGAAGTGAGTAGTGCTCGCGTGAGCAGCAGCGGCGGCAGTACAAGGAGCAGCCGGAATTCCGCCAACTCGCTCTTTAAGGCGTTGAGCTTCGACTCCTCGCGATCTTCCGCGGAGGTCGGGGAGATGGGGAGACTAGGTGCGCTTCTTTGCAAAAGACGACCTTATGCGGGGAACCCGGACATTCTCTCCACGCATCTCACCAACATCCTCGCCTCCATCTTGCGCAAGTCGTCGCCGCAGCAAGAGTACGTCTCGGGCTGCGGCAAATCCTCCTCCTCCCCGGCGGCGGTTGAGATCTCCTTCGCTTCCTATCTCAACACGCCTTTCATCCGATCTTCTCTGCAAGGTGCCGGCTTCGAGCCTGCCGCAGCACGCGGTCGCATGCAGGTGGAAGATGATGATCGTCTCGACGCGATCGCGAAATCATACGCTGAGTCCGCTGCTAAAGCCGCCGCTCGCGACACTTTCCTGTTCCTTGAGAAGAATGATTATAGCTTGCGGAGCTTCAAAACCTCGTCGACTTCAGGAAAAACTTTCCCTGATGAGCTCCATGCTCTGCGCAGCTACGGTTTGGATAGCTGTGTTCCCGAAGAGGACGAGATCGCACTCGAGGAAGAAGAAGAAGAAGCAGAGGAAGAGGAAGAGCAGGAAAAGGACGAGAACGAGGACGAGGCCGATGCTGCTGCTGCTGCTCCTCCTCCTCCTCATCCCGGAGCTCTAGATCTCCGTTTCAAACCCGGGATGCAGCGATACGGCCAGAAAGTCATTGCAGAGGAGCTTGCAGCAGCGCAAGGTTCAGAGCAGAAATCGACGCTCTTTGAGTCCTGTTTTCCTGCAGCGACAACAGGGCGCAGGTCATGGGCTTCTGTGGTGAATGCGGCCAAGCAGTCCGCTTCTTGCCTGCAAGCTACAAGGCCTTTGCAAATCTCTGCAGCAGCTGCAACTGTCCTGCATCAGTCTTCCAAGAGAATACTGGGGCCTGGAGACGTTCAACAGCTTGAGGAGATGAAGAAGGATTCTGAAAAATCCAGCTCCAGTCTCAGGCTTGAAACAGTTCCTGGGACGTCTGATCATAAAGCTCAACACCTCGATGAAAGAGTCTTACTCTCAGCTTCCCCAATTCTAGGATGTGTAACTGGTTGTTGCAACAGCAGTAGACGGCAGGAGCTTCGAAACTCAAGCCCAGAGAAGATCACAGGCGTTGTTGCTGCAGCTGCTCCTGAAGACATTAATATTTTTGAGGTTAGAAGTACTGGGAAAGACTCTCAAGTTCTAAGGAAGATGATATGTAAGCTGGACTCTTCTTCTTCAGCTAGGATCACGAATCTTGAGGAGCGTGAAAGAGATTCAGCTGCTGTAGCTGAAAGTTCAGCTGAAGCACAACAAGTTGAAAGCTCAGGACCCAATTCAGAGATCATCGGTGTGAAGAAGAAGAAGAAGCTTCAAGATCCCAACAGCAAATTAGGTCAGAACTTGGGAGCAGATTTGTCACCAGATCATACATATTCTTCAATGAATGCAGCTGCAGGAGCTGCTTTACAAAGTAGTATTAAGCTGCAGGAGGATCTGCAGAATCAAGCTGCTGGTTGCTTGCCAATCTGCCCAATGAGCTGCTTGCGAAGCAGTACCAGAACACCAGCAGCAGGCAAAGAGCTGCATAACAGTATTCCCTGTTCCAGCACCACCACCACCAGCACCACCAGCCCCAGCAGTAGCAGTATGTACAGCAGAGGCAATCTAACTCAACATCAACCTCAGCAACAACAGCATCAGCTAGAGGAGCCTCCTGCAGCAGATCATCCTGCACACCTACCAGATCCCTTTTTGTCCTTCCCAAGCTCACCTGCATCTTCTTCAAAGCTTTTCGAGGAGGTGAAGCCGAGTTCTGGTCATGTTATGAGTCCTGTTGTTGAGGAGTTTCAAGCTGGGGTGGGATTGAAGGGGCCAAGAATATCACGCCAGGATTCAGCTCGTGAGAACTCACACATGAGGCTGCAGGCAGCTGCTGATGATGCATTTGGGTCTTCATTAATCCAATCAAACCCAGCAATTACACAGGATTCAAGAGCACCTCATCATCCCATGGGTTTTGACAAAAAACTGAAACTCATCTCACTCCAACAAGCTCATGGCAATGCTGCTGCTGCTAATCCCCAGAAATCTGTTGTTTTGGAATCATTAGCTGCAAGCACTACTGAGGAAACATCTCCCCCAAGCTGCACGGCAACAGCAGGGCATAATAGTAATGGGGATGACGACTCGAGCTGTGAATCATTGGAAATTACTCAAGGCATCAGGATAATGGGCTTCACAGGTCAGGATTTTTTTTGCCCTGTCTCCCAAATTAAAGAAATATACTACAAATTTTGCTTCTTGCCACCACCTAATCTCAATGGATCTGAAACCACAAAGTTTACCTAACACATGTCATGAACTGCAGCTTTTTGTGCAAGGAAAAACCACATTCTCTTTGTAGTGCGCACATGCTGTTGCAGCTCAATGACTGTTTTATGGGCTTTTGTAAGTTTGATGATATATCTCAGTAAGATTAAGATATGATACAAATTTGGTACATAGATCTTTTGCGATTTGCGCTGTGTTTGTTGTAGACAATGTTCCTCTGGTTGCATCTAGATCTTTATTATATCATGGGGTTTAAGGACAAAGTGGTCTTTTGTAGCGCCACAGCAGAGGACTGTAAATTTCTTTCAAGTACTTGATATGTGGTTACATTGTCTTATGAAATATGCAATTTTCTGTGCACTCTCATAGAATATGGACTTTAATTTTATGTGCTTGTTGACCTTTGATTAATGCATTATAGAAGTTCCAAAACACAGACTCTTCAACAACGCACAATTTTGGAAATTATTAACTAGTTCTTGTATGTGGTAGGGGTGCAGAGCACAATCTCATGAGAGAGAGAGAGGGCTTAGATTACTAATTACCAGCTCCATGAGTGCGTTTTCTAAAAAGGCTTAAATTTCTTTGTTCTGTTTTGCAGGCACTTTGAGAAACCTGATCCATGGAGGCAAAGCTGTGCAAAAAGCTGCAAGCACCCGAGCTAAATCTGTAAACACTCCACAACAGAAGTTTAGTCGCTCCCCAACGATCAAACGATATCCAAGTATTTCTATCTCACGATCTATAGATGTTGAAACCAAAACCCGCTAGTGTCATGCAGCTCACTACAAAGTCTCATGTGGCTGGGCTCTATTGCTTGCCAATCACCAAAGTTTCAACCCCAAGAAATATGTCACCAATGAATGAATGGCCTATGCACTTTTGCAGCCCCATAGGTTCACAATGTTTGATTGAGTACATAAATTGAGAGGCTCCAGAGATCATCAGATTTTACAAATCTAGACCCTCTGAGATCTAGGTTAAATGAAGGCTATCCAAGGTCTATTTGTTGCATTGGCTCCTTCACCCCGCACATTCTTTAGTTAGTTCTATTGCAATTGAAATCGAGAAATTTGGGGTTCAAATCTAATGAGTTGGTTTAGGGTTTAGGGTTTAGGGTGCAAATTTGACTTTGTAGGTGTCATCTTGATTTCTGTCATCACCATGGCTATCGGCGGCAACATGTTCTTTCTGTAATTTTTAGTCTGGTTTATTCTTTGTCAACCCAAATTGATTTGCATGTACAAAGTTAATATCTGTTGCAGCTTGACATTGGTTTAAGAGAGAGAGGACCCACTCTAGTTGGACCACAAAAATATGTCTTGACACTGACTATATCTGTCTCTGTTGCAGTTTGACATTGGTTGAGAGAGGACCCACTCTAGTTGGACCACAAAAATAAGTCATGACTGACTATAGTTAGACTACAACCCAAAAAAAAATTGGCCTTTACAACTGGGTGAAATGACTTGGGTTTCGCAACTTGAGTTTTGCAACCTTAATTTTGAATTTTACAACTTTCATTTTGACTTTATATTTGTTTGGGATTGTTACATTAGTTGTTTTGGAAGTTGCTAAACCCCAAGTCATTTCACCCAGTTGAAAGAAAAGGGCACATTTTTATTTTATTTTATTGTTTGTTGTAGCAGCTAATTTGTAATAGTTAAAATGATTTCAGGCTCTAGTGCTGATGATGAAGATAGACCATGAAGATAGGAACCCTCTTCACAAAGGTGGCTTGATTTTGTAATAACTCAATCATTACAATAAAAGGTGTCATGTATGCTAAGTGCTTTCACTAGATTTTGAATGAATTCACTACTCCCACTAAACAGGACTTATGGGGATGTAGTGAATTCATTGGTTCACTGAAAAATGATTAGTGAACTGCACTCATATTTTGTACTAGTGCTCTTGCAAAATGATTGATTATTTTATGTCCTTGGAGTATTTGAAAGGACAACATTTCATCAAGTTGCTTTAGGTTAACTAAGAGCATGTGAAGAAGACTCATTAGATTTTGCTTTAGGAGCTTGATTTGGTATATGTATTAAGATGATGCCCCTCAACTAGGGACAAGGTATACATACACTTGAATGGTTTAGTTAGGTGAACATATACACAAAGCATGAATCCACTAAGCTTTGAAGAATCAAACATATTAGATGCATCAAATAGTTCTAAGGGAAGGCAAGCACTATATGTGACATGACCTAATGTCAAATTGCCAATTTAGTGTAATAGATGCCACAATAAACATCACATATTGTGTTATTGTAATGAATGAAACCCCAAAGTTTACCTCACACACGTGTGTCATGAACCACGGTTTTTTGTGTGAGAAAACCACATTTTCTTGTAGTGATGTATCCAATCTTCATGTTTTGAAGTGTTTGTGGAGATTTACTGTTGAAAAAAAGGTGATCCAATTATAGAAAGTGGGGACACTCTGGAACTTTGTCAGCATAAACATGCAAGAAAGCATGAGTTGTTTTGTATGGATGGGCAGCTGTTGTCAGAGAGCAGCAGCAGTGTCTGTCTGTCTTGACATGCAGAAATCATTGGAAGACCAAATTACTTCACGCTAGTTTTCTAGCTTTGATTTTGCACTGTCATATGACAACCCTGAACCCAGAAAGTCAAAATCCCAGATAGCTTTGGTACCAAGACTTATTATGCCCACTTTAAGGTTTTGTAACCAAAGTTTCCATTGCATAGGATATGTACAAGTATTTCATATGGAGTTCCTTGCAATGCAGTTGCTCATTGTTTATTTGAGATAAATCTTTGAATAGAGGATTTCCTCAAAATACAACCATTTACACCACCTATATATCCAACATGGAAAGGGATTGGAGAACATAGACACATAATATCCAATCAAACGTTTTCTATGCAACCCAATCCTCCAAAATCATTAGAATCTGAGGTACAAGAAGTCGCCATGAGAAGGAATGCAGAAGAGAAGAACACCGTGAAAAAAATTGACAGAACAAACATCAACAGAGCTGATGAGAGAATGAGAATGGCTGCAGCTGATATGTTGCAGAATATCATGCAATGTACAAATAAGATCCAGAGGTGTCCAGTGGCATGTCAACTTGTGGCATAAACACCGCAATACATATATGCAAAAAGAGAAGGATAATTCCCATACCCAAGCCTGTGAGCAGCCAAAAATGCTGATCATAGGTTGGGCACTAACCCTGTCAACCTTTTTTTTCCCTGTCCTGTCAGTTTACGCTAGGACTCAATTTTTAGTAGTTGTTACTCTACCTCTATCTATTTGTGACATAACTGCTTGGACTATATGGGTCCCAAACAGATCAGAATTGAAAATGGGAACAGACTGCCACAGTACATGTACAAAATCAAAGGCCAAAATTCACATTTGCTGTACAATCCTGGAATACTGTATTTGCAGCCCCCAAAATGCCTGCCATGTGATGAGTATAGTTATACAGCATACACAGGGTCAGGTCCAGTGGCAAGTGGCAAATGCTAAGCAAGAAGAATCATGTGGATCACTCTTCCAACTTCCAAGAGACTCTTGTTGGTCACAGGAGGATGTGACACAGCTGACTGCCTTACAACTCCCATTTCATGGGCTCCTTGACAACCCCTTTATGGTCCACCCCCACCTCTTTCCATCAATTAGGTGGCTGTCATTCACCAAAGTGCATTTGAGATTCAAGGATGCCACTTGTGACACCCAAAAAAAAGTGTGGGAGAAGAAGCAATCCTCTGTTCATGGTATGTCTTGGAGGAGGAACTGGGTGAAAGGCATGGTTTGGATTCCACACTTTAGAGTCTTGCAGCCACGTGAACCTCAGCAGCTTCAGAAAACTACCACATAGCTGTTTTTGTCCTTCGCAATACATTTGCCTTTGAGGCCATACTTTTGCTTGCCAGCTTCATCATCTCCATCAGCTGTAAATGCATACCATGTCTCTTCAGTACAAAATTACCACATACAGAGACAGTTGTTCAAAGAGGTGAAGTGCTGCCATGTGGTAGTTACAGACCCAATGTAGGCATCATGGTAGAAGCTTTTTGTAGATTCTGACTTCTAATTGACAGAATATGATGGAAATACTCCCACGAGATAAAGCAATGACTTTGCCACTATGGGCCTATGAAACAGCAATCAAACCTAACATTTCTTAAATCAGCAGAATGACCATCTCATTACAACAAACCCAAACTAGTACAGCAATACTGCTGATATCCAGAAATGGGACAGCAACAAATCTTTGAAAAGAAAAGTGATTGTTTTACACACCTGTTTCTTGCGCCATTCAGCACTATCATCCTGTTCAATCAGCAAATATCACACAATGCTTCAGAACACATATACCAAATTTATTGACTGGAATTGAATGCAGTGCCCGAATAATGATACCTGCATTCCTTACAAACTGCATAGAGGAAAAATCGCCACCAAGACATTAACAAAATTCCAAAAAACAATAACAGGGTGGAATTGACTGCCACTGCATATGGTTTGCAAACCATCCTGAACACTTCAACCAAACATAGGGGTCTCCTCTCTAAAGAACCTCCACTTATGCTCAAAAGGTTCTTTAGAGAGGAGACACATGTGCATTGCACGTGGAAGTTCCTTAGAGAGGAGACACCTGCATCGCATCAAAATTCTAGAAAACAGGATACAAAAACTTCCAACAATGAAGTGAGACTAGATCCAAAGTAAACCCAAGTTCACATTTTGCACAGATCATACCTGCTGCTTCCTCAGCCGTGAGTTCTCCTCTTTCAGCTGGTTCACCTCTGCCTCCAACTCCACTGTATATGCCTGTGATTCCCACAACAGTCTCCCACATCCATCACTGTGCAGATACATATGATGCAGCATTTCACCAAAAAGTTCAAAGAGAATGGGATAAAGATGCTTCAGCAGCATTATGTATCTGCACAGACTTTTTGCATGCTGCTGAAAACTTTTTAGTCAGTTGGAGCAATGATCCTGTGTTTTGTGTGAATTTCAAATTGCTGGCTCAGACTTGACAGGAAGTAATTTCCTCATGAATGACTATTGCATACTCTACTGTGATATTGACAGGTAACTTTTGTGCTGATATAGACCTACCTGCTTACGAGCTCGGGATCGGGCAGCAGACTCCCTGTTTTTTATCATTCGGCGTTGCCGCCTCTCAACAACTTTCTCAACAGGACCATCAGGGCCCCTCTTTCTCCCTCGGAAAGGCCCATCCAATCCGTAATGCATAGGCGATAACATGCCATCAGAATCTGGAGTGCGTGGTGATCCAGGAGCCAGCCCCATGTTGACATCCATAGGTCCTCCCCTCAATCCTCCCAAACCCATTGCCAATCCACCACCATGCATGCCCCCTGGTAATCCAGCCCCCATAACAGCAGCAGCTCCAGGACCCATTTGTCCTGCCATGCCCAATGGGCCTGCCATTCCAAGCATCGGCCCTGCTGATCCATTCCCCATTCTCTTATTTGTGGCATTTGTGTAAGCTGCTGCCTCTGCCACTTGCTGTTGCAGGAAGTGCTGCTGTTGCTGCTGCTGAGCCATACTCCGGAGCCAATCAACCTAGCAATATATTTCAAACCAGAATCTTCAAAAGCTTCCAATCAGCAAAAACCTCACCACTGGATTTGTGGAAGGAAGGAAGAATGGGGTACACAGACTCCCACAGATTCTGACAGGATTTCTAAACATTTTCTTCAATGAGAAAATTGAAGAATGAGGTCAGAGTGTACCTGTTGCTGCTGCTGAGAAGCAGCGGTGGCAACCTGGTTCTTGTTATAAGCATCCATTTGCATGGCATCAATCGAAGCCTGGGAGGGCATGACATTGGCTGGAGAGAGGGAGAGTGTGGGCACAATGTCACCACCACCAGTGGCAGCAGTGGCACCTGAGATTCTGTCCCCAGGATCACCTGATTGCACATTGATTCTGTCTGATCTCTCTCCATGAGGATGAAGGCCACTGTTGCCCATGAAAGAACTAAACCCTTGCTGCTGTTGACTAGTTCCAATGTCAGCAGCATCCTCTCGCACAACACCAGCTTTCATGAGGAAATCTTCCAGAGTCATCTCCCCAAATGTGGTTTGTCGCTCTTGAGCTGAAGTGGTGGAGGGTCCAAAAGGGAGTCCTCCACCACTGTCAGAGCCTCCAGAAGAAGAATCCCTGTGGATATCTTTCCATACCTGGTCTACTGTCTTCCTGCTAAGCGTGCGGGGAAGCGACATTGCGCCCTGCAACAACTGCAAGCTGGGCTGCCTGAGAAGCATTGACATCCCATCGACATTCCCAGCAGCCTGATTAGTGTCTGCTGCAGCAATTGACGAGGAGCCCATGGCAGCGGCCATGGCTTGACTCTCCTCTGCTGTCCAGATGTTCTTCAAGAACTCGTCCATGTTCATGGATCCAAAGTTCTTGCCTGGCTCGGTCATGGCATTCTGGAACTCATCCAAGGTGAGGGAATAGATAGACGATTGCCTTGCAAGGGAGTTGAATCGGCTGCCGCCGAGTCCTCCTCCTGCTCCTCCTCCTTGCAGAGCAGAAGATGCAGCCGCGACGAGACTTCCGTTGCCTAGTGGATTCGGACTCGCCGCCATGCTGGAAGAAGAAGGTCGAGCTTGCGTTTGCTGTGGGCTTAGAGACTGCGATCCCATGACGATGATCCCGTTTCTCCAGCCCTGCTGAGGCAAGTCTGGTGCGTGATCGTGATTCTCCTTCCAGCCGGCTTGCTCTCTGCGCGCTGCTCGATCACGAGCACGGCTATTGGCGTCTGGACCTGCCAGTGCTGCTATTGCTGCTGCTGCTACAGAAGAGTTTTTACTCCAAGCTTGAAAGTCTAACGAAGTCTTTTTGTGAAACCACCGCAGATATTCGGATGATCACTAAAAGACGAAGTTGAAGGAGGAGAAGAAGAAGATGGCAAGAAGTTGGGCTGTTGAATCTTCCTGCTCGCAGTTGTTGACTGAAGGCAGCAGCAGTCTGTCTAGAGAAAGGATCATCATCTCCTACAAGAATCTCTTGAATGCGATCCTCCTCCGCAACAGCACGAGCCAAGTTCACAATCGACTGAGGGCGACAGCGGATTTCTTTTTCCGTCTCTGACGACAACACAAGACACAGATAGTAAGGCTTTTGTTCATCTTCTTCATGCAACAGAATCTTGTCATTGCACCAAACTTCCAGGCTGCAGGAAATTCTGCAGGAATACTTTTGTGGCAACAACCCAGGCCGTTATAGCGACACTCATCATGAGGAAAGGGACAGACAAGACTCGCTTGCTGGCTGGCAGGCTCCAAACAAGAACAAGAAGCGCGCCTTCTACAACACTGCGGGAATGAATGGATCTTGAGCGGGAGGAGCTTCAGGAAGCCGTTCCCTGGTGCTGTAGCAAGAACAACACGAATTCTTGTGTTGCATTTGAAAATCTACCGATCATCTCTCAACTCTAGCTCTCAAGAGACAAGAATTATATTATTCTCTAAGACAAATCTCAGAGACTAGTATATTATGCTCCAACAACCACAAAAGAATCAGCAAGAATCAATCAATCAACAACAACAACAACAAAGAAAATTATATTATGCAACAAAAACTTGCAAACACGGATAATAATTCCTCAAGATACAAAACAATCTCAAACCTCCACGGTACACAAAACAATTAAGAAAGAAACAAAAAATTTCACAAAGAGGAAAAAGACGAAGAAGCCGCTCCTCCAAAAGCGCAAAGGAAAGAAAAAAAACAAGCAGCACTGGACAAGCTGTTGGATACTCCAACAGAAGCAAACGAGGGTTTGTGATTGAACAAAACCCTTGCTGAAATCCAAAAAAACTAAATTTCACAAAGTCGGCAACAAAATTCTTGAGCTTCCTGGGCACCAGGCTCCCCCCCCCCCCCCCCCCCCCCCCCCCCCCCCCCCCCCCCCCCAAGGGAAGTTCGCAAAAACTCACCACTGAAAGCTGTGAAGCCTTTCTTCTTCTTTCTCGCGCCCGCTTTGCTTGTGTGTGTGCGCGCGTGCGCGTAGCTGCGTTAGGTGGCGCTGTTGGTGAGCGCCACGGCTTTTCCTTCTTCTTCTTCCTCGCTCACCCGTTTCTTCTTCGGGTAGCCCGAGCTTGTTTTCCCCGAGTCCGCCGGAGAGACTCCGTAGTAGGTACCTACCTCCCATCCATCCATCCATCCATCCATCTATCTATCTATCCATCCAAACATTCAAACAGGTAAACTAAATTAATTTTCCCCCCTAAAAATAAAATGACAAATTCAATTAAGTATACCAAAAAAAATTCTTTTCATTAAATGTTTAAGTATTATATCTTAACTTTTTTGGACTTTTATTTGTTTTATTTTCAATTAGAATGTCACAAATCCAATAAAGAAAAATAAAATTATTAAATAAATTATTAAATAAAGACTTGGTTTTAGATACTCAAATTATGTATCTACCCCTCACCTCGTTAGAACTGCCTAAATAAAAAGATTTAAAAACTGTAGGTAAAATGAATGTCTTTTTTTTTTTTTTTTTTTTTTTTTTTTTGGTCTCCCTTTTTTTT